>Ga0233409_10000052_pt1 | contig 16597 bp, 12 predicted proteins | sample Na_oxic_13_MG_FD_179871 | JGI IMG/M metagenome (GOLD analysis project Ga0233409, IMG submission 179871) | Seawater microbial communities from Saanich Inlet, British Columbia, Canada - Na_oxic_13_MG | ecosystem: Environmental > Aquatic > Marine > Inlet | place: Canada: British Columbia... | reverse complement strand
GTAATAACCTTTCTGTAAAAGCATCTGTGAAAAGACTGCTAGGTCGTATGCTGATGAGTGCAAACCATCAAAACCTGAAATGCCATTCATTATTTCCAGCATAATATCGCTTATGGTTTTTACAGAAGTGTAAACTGAATTTTTATCTGGTGGAGAGGTGAATAGAATGTTTAGTGAATCCAAATACGGATGAAATATTGTGTTTTTCATCCCAATATTTGAATAAAAATTTGCAGAAATGTATGCATTAATATTTTTGCTGGTAATTGACTCAATTATTTTTTGAAGAGCCACTAAATTAAGAACGCTGTGATTTTGTTCTGCTCCAGGCGAATTAATGAGCTCTCCTTCCAAAATATTATTAACAAGCTCTTCTTTATTCCACTCAGGATTTAATTCCTTTAAGCTGGCAGCAAAACCAGATGTATGCGATAATAAATGTCCAATAGTAATTTTTCGTTTCTCTTCATCATTAATTTGAGGAAGATAATAATACGCCGGTTCATCAAGTTTAATTTTTCCACTATCAACCAACATCATAATGGCTTGTGTAGTTGCTGCAAAACTCGTTAACGATCCGATGTTAAAAATATCATCCTTCTTAAGCTTGTAAGTATTATTTCCAAAACCGGAATTGCCAACAGCATTTTGATAAATAATTTTATCCTTACTGCCAATACAAACAACCACTCCCGGGAAAAGATTCTCCTTCAACATAGAATTTATTTTCCCATCAACTTTATTTAAATCAATCTTGCTTCTACTTTCAACTTCAATTGTAGTGTAAAGAGATTTTTGCAATTCCAATCCATTTCTAAAAGCAATCTCAGTTTCCGGAATTGTAATTGGCAGCGTACCTTTAATATCAATTTCTCCAAGAATTGCTCTTAGCATTGCTCTTTGAGATACACGCGAATAACTGAACGAATTAAGATAAGTGCTTGCTTCGGGGAAAAGGTAAAGCAGGTATGGATTTTTAAAACTTATTAGAACTGTTGGTACACCGGAGCGTAAAACGCCAGCGATAAAATCCGTTTGTTCAGCTGCCAGGTTAATTGGTCCCTGGTATGTCTTTACATCTAAAAAGGTAGAAAGGATTATAAGATCAGAATCCTTAACCATCTTAAGAAGGTTATTATATTCTTTCCTCTTATTTTTTTTAGTTAGTAAGGCAGAATTAATTTCGCCAAAGCGGTCCTCAAAAATTCCCTGAAAATAACTTACTCTTTCCGAACCCATTTTATCAGTAAGAGTAACGCAAAAAATATTTTTGTATTCGTTCAAGTTTAATGGAAGTAAATAATCATCATTTTTTAATAGGGTGATTGAGTTTTCGGCAATTTGTTTTGCCAGGTCTTCATGTTCTTTTTTAGTAAAGGATCGCTTAATATTTTCAATATCTGAATACTTATTTTGTTCTATTCTCAACCATCTTTTTGCAGCAAGAATTTTCCTAACACTTTCATCAATCCTTTTAATGCTTATTTCGCCGGAATAAACAGCAAGGCTTAGTGCGGTAATTGCTGTTTCATTATCTGGGGGAGTAAGAATAACATCATTACCAGCTTTTACCGCAAGCACAACAGCTTCTTCTGTTGAATAATATTTTGTAATAGCTTCCATTATCATCGCATCAGTAATTATCAATCCATCGAAGTCAAGTTCTTTTTTTAGAAGATGATTAATAATCGATTCTGATAAAGTTGCCGGTACTCCTTTTATTGGATTGAGTGATGGAACATCGAGATGACCAACCATAACCGAATGAACTTTTGATTCAATGGCTTTTATAAAAGGATACAATTCATTACTTAATAAATCAATTTTACTGCCATTTATTCTTGGAAGATCAAGGTGAGAATCAATTGTGGTATTGCCATGCCCCGGAAAATGTTTAACTGTTGTTAATGTTCTTTCTTCTTTAGCACCTTTGATAAATGCATTAACGAATTTTGTAACTTCATACTTGTTTTCTGAAAAAGACCTGATGTTTATGATTGGATTAAAGGGATTGTTGTTAATATCTGCAACAGGGGCAAAGTTCCAGTGAACGCCAAGCAAGCGGCTTTCAATAGAAATAGCCTTTCCCATTTCATATGCATAAGATTCGTTATTAGCAGAACCAATAGCCATAGCATGTGGAAATTCAATTGCATTATCAACCCTTGTGCCCAATCCTCGTTCAAAATCTGAAGCAATCAGCAATGGAATATCTGCTATTCTTTGCATATCATTTATAAACTTTGCTTGCTCAACTAATTCACCTTGATATAAGATTAATCCACCAACTTTTTGTTCCTTTACAAGTGAAGCTATTTCATCATAATCAGTCGAAGCAGGATCCAGGTCATTTCTATAAACAGCTGGCATAATCATCTGCGCACATTTTTCATGCAAAGACATTTCACTTAATTTTTTTTCAATCCATTCCTTATCTTTTTCTGTAAGGTTGAATACTGATGGATACTTTTCATCGTAACTGTTAATATCTTCAAAAGAAGTTATCCTCGAGGGGAATATTATTATCGCTAAGAATATTACACTACCAATAAGAATGTTATTAACTATCTTTTTATTTTTCATTTAATTAATGATTACTCAGTTCTAAGAATTTTTAAGAAGAAGTTTACCCTCAATCTGTTGCATCGATTACTGCGTCGTGCAATTTTGGTCTAACACTAATAATTTTTTTATTCTCCCTGGAAGGATAAACCCTGTTGGTTAAAAATACAACGAATAATTGTCTTTCAGGATCAATCCATATTGAAGTACCTGTAAAACCTGTGTGCCCAAAAGATTTTTTACCAAACTTGCTGCCAGCCGAAGATTTTATTTCAGATTTGGTATCCCAACCAAAAGCGCGAGTGCTTTGGGAAGAATATCTTCGAGTAAATAGTATAATTGTTTCGCGTTGGATAAATTGATTTCCATTAATTTTACCTTCATCTAAAAGCAGCTGGCACAATTTGCTTAAATCATTCGCTGTTGAAAATAATCCTGCATGTCCCGCAACTCCTCCAAGCAATGAGGAGGTTTCATCATGTACTTCTCCTTGAATTAATTTATTACGCCAGTAATTATCCAATTCGGTGGGAGGAATTCTATATTTAACAGAATCAGGTGGATTGAAAAAAGTGTTATTCATCCTTAAAGGAATAAATATTTCCTTATTACAAAATTGATCCAACCTTTTCTTTGTAACTGTTTCAATTAATTTCCCCAGAACTATGATTCCTAAATCAGAATAAATTGCTTTTGTTCCAGCGGGATATTCAGGTTTAATTGCATAAATATTTTTAATGATTGAATCCGCGTCAAGGTTTTTATCGTAGAACTTTTTCCACCCCGGTAAACCGCTGTTATGAAGCAGCAAGTTTTTAATTAAAATATTTTCCTTACCATTTTCAGAAAAATCAGGAATGTGTTTGTAAACCGGTTCATCAAGTTTAAATAAATTTCTATCTATACAAATCATTGCTGCTGTTGTGGTTGCAATAACCTTGGTAAGAGAAGCAATATCGTAAATTGTGGTTGTGCTAACTTTGGAAGAGGATTCATCATAAGTAAAATTCCCGAATCCTTTTTCATAAATAACTTCACCACCTTTTGAAACGAGAACAACCGCTCCTGGAAAAGCACTATCATTAATTGCGTGCACTATAACTGAATCTATTTTCTCAAACTTATTCCCAGATGTAAGAGCAGATTTTTCCTCGTTTGAATTATTACAAACAGCAATTACCGCGATTAAAGTAAGAAGAGTTAAAATTAAAAATATCTTTTTCATTTAATTCTTATCTTCAGAAGTTTTTTTACCAAATTCCGGATCGATTGAAACAAATTTAGTAATTATAAAAGCAGGTATTGTTGATATACATACCCAGATAAAAAATTGTTGGTAACCAATTTGCTCCTGTATCCAACCACTAACCATTCCGGGCAGCATCATTCCCAGAGCCATAAAACCGGTTGCAATAGCATAGTGTGCGGTTTTAAACTCACCCTCGGATATGTAAATAAGATAGAGTATAAAAGCAGTAAACCCGAATCCATATCCAAACTGCTCTACTGCGACAGCAGCGTTTATTAATAAAAAATTTGTCGTTTGTGTAAAAGCAAGATAAACATATACAAGATTAGGAATATTTATTGCAATCAGCATCCACCAAATCCAGAATTTCAATCCTTTTTTTGCCGCAGCAAAACCGCCTAAAATTCCACCCACCGATAAAGCAATTACGCCTACCGTGCCGTAAACAAATCCAACCTCGCTGGTTGATAATGCTAAGCCACCTGATTCAATTGGATCGAGAAGAAATGGTGAAGCAAGTTTTACCAGCTGCGCTTCTCCAAACCGGTAGAGTAAAATAAATCCGAGAATGAGTAAAATACTTTTCTTTTTAAAAAAAGTTGCAAAAGTTTCTATAAAGTTCTCAATGAACTTTCCGATGGTAACATCACTTCTTTGGCTATCAGCTTTTGGATGGGGTAGAACAACGAAGTGATAAATAAAGAAAAGAAGAAACAACCCGCTTACTATAAAAAAAGTAATAGTCCACGCATAAGCAATATCACCACTGCTATCTTCTATTTGTCCTGCAAGAATGACTAACAAACCCTGCCCCACAATAAAAGCGATCCTGTAAAATGTAGATCTTATTCCGACAAAGAATGCCTGCTGGTGTTTTGATAAACCGAGCATATAAAAACCATCAGCGGCAATATCATAAGTTGCAGAGCTAAAAGCCATCAACCAAAAAAAGGCAAGTGTATACTGAAAAAATTTTGCAGCAGGAATAGTAAATGCAACTCCAGCCAATCCTGCACCTATAAATAACTGGCTGATAATAATCCATGTACGTTTTGTTTTTAATAGATCAACGAAGGGACTCCATAGTGGTTTTATTACCCATGGCAAGTAAAGCCAGCTTGTATACAATGCAATTTCTGTGTTCGAAATTCCGAGTCGCTTATACATTATCACCGAAACGTACATCACAAGTACGTAGGGAAGTCCTTCTGCAAGGTAGAGTGAAGGTATCCATGCCCACGGATTGTTGGTTTCCTTATTAAACATTCAACAATTCCTTAGCAAGCAGAATAGCACCTATAACAGGCGTGTTATCAGGTTCTTTAATTTTAACAGAAGAATATTTATCATCAATTCTTTTTCTTAGCATATCAGAATAAATATTTTTATTTGCGATTAAGCTCCCTGTAAAAACGATATCCAGTTTTTTTGATTTCATTTTCTCCATGACTGCATTTATATGAAGCAAAAGTTCATCCACTTCTTCATTTAAGATTTGCAAAGCAACAGAATCTTTATCATCAGCTGCGGCAAGTACTGTTTCTGCCGCAGAAGCAATATCAAAATTATTTTTGTAAACATTAATAATTAAATCGGGAGCAGAAGATATGTTATACTTTTTATTCAACAATTGAGTCATTAAAGTAGTTTTACCTCTGCCATCAAGCTCTTTAGCAACAGCAGCCAATCCTTTTCTACCAATTGAATAACCACTTCCTTCATCGCCTATCATTCTCCCAAATCCTCCGTTACGGTGGATAAAATTATTTTTATCTTTTGCGTAAAGAATAGAACCTGTCCCGGAAATTAATATGCAACCTGCCCTTCCACTAAAAGCGCCTTCCAGGGCAATTCGTGAATCGCTAACAACTTTAACAGATTTAATTTTAATCCCTTCGCCTTGTGTATAATCATTAAACTTTGATTCGAGAAGACGAGCGTCTTCTTCTCTCCCAGCGCCTGCTGTCCCAATCAGAAGTGTTTCTATATCGCTAAAGTCTGATTCAATTTTAAAAAGTGCACCTTCAATTAACTCGAACAGGTTTTCAACCGCAGCATCAATTCCTATTGCCAAAAAGTTTGAAGGTTTCCCCAAATTACTGTGAAAAATTTTGCCTGAAAGATCTGCAACCGCGCATTCGGTTTTTGATCCGCCGCCGTCTATCCCAATTATATATTTCATTTCGTTTAAAATTTTAACTAAAACTGTACGAAGTTACAAAATTGGCGATGAAAAAATCAGTAGATATCGGACAAATTATTTCTACCCGTACAAAATTAGAAGGATGAATTGCTTCGCTCAATTTATTATATTCATAACACGAAAAGATTCAATAAATAAATGGTTCACATGAAAAACCTTGAGAAATATTTTACACCTTTCCGCGAAAAAATAATCGGTTATAATAAAACCATTGCTACTCCATATGGTAAAAAGAAAATTGTATATACTGACTGGATAGCCAGTGGAAGATTATATAAATCGATTGAACAAAAAATAAGTAACGATTTTGGTCCGCTTGTTGGTAATACACATTCGGAATCGAGTACAACCGGAACATCTATGACATACTCATACCACGAAGCTCACAATATAATTAAGAAGCATTGCAATGCTGGTAAAGATGATGTAATAATAACTGCCGGCTCCGGGATGACCGGATTGATCTGTAAATTCCAGAGGCTGCTGGGATTAAAAATTCCTGAACAATTAATTGATTACATTCAACTGCCTGAAGAGCTTCGCCCGGTAGTGTTTGTTACTCATATGGAACATCACTCAAACCAAACTACCTGGCTTGAGACAATTGCAGATGTTGTCATCCTGAATCCGGATGATAGAGGTTTAGTTGATTTAAATAATCTTGAAGAGGAATTAAGCAAGTATAAAAACAGGGGACTAAAAATCGGTGCTTTTTCTTCCTGTTCAAATGTAACCGGTATTGAATCACCATATCATAAAATGGCAAAGATTGTGCACAAATACGGAGGCTATTGTTTTATAGATTTTGCTGCTTCTGCACCGTATGTAAAAATTGATATGCATCCTGAAGATATTGAAGAAAAACTGGATGCAATTTTCTTATCACCGCATAAATTTTTAGGCGGTCCCGGTTCATCAGGTGTTATGATTTTTGATTCTCAATTGTACAAAAATAAGGTGCCGGATCATCCAGGTGGAGGAACTGTAGATTGGACAAACCCCTGGGGACAGCATAAATTTGTTTCGAATATTGAAGCAAGGGAAGATGGTGGAACTCCAGCATTCCTTCAGGCGATAAGAGCCGCTCTCTGCATCAAATTAAAGGAAGCAATGGGTATTGAAAATATGGAGATGCGCGAGAAAGAATTGGTTAAAATTGCCTTCAAGGAGATGCGAAAAATACCCGGTTTGTATATTCTTGCAGGTAACATTGTAGAACGATTAGGAGCAATATCATTTTATGTTGAGGATATTCATTATAACTTAATTGTAAAGCTGCTTAACGATCGTTTCGGTGTGCAGGTTAGAGGAGGTTGTTCTTGTGCCGGAACTTATGGGCACTACCTGCTGCATGTAGATCCATCGCGTTCAAAAACAATTACCGATAAAATTAATACTGGCGACTTATCCGATAAACCCGGCTGGGTAAGAATGTCTATTCATCCAACAATGACCAACGAAGAGCTTTACTTTGTTATAAAAGCAATTAGTGATGTAGTTAAAAATATTAGCAGCTGGGAAAAGGACTACACGTATGATATTGGAAAGAATGAATTTTATCATATTTCATCAAATGGGAATGAAGCAGAAAAAGTGAAGAACTGGTTTGAAATTTCAGAAAAGTAATCTATTTAAGAGAAGTAAAATTATCATTGCCCACCTGTTGAATTTCATCATTTTAAAATTATATTATTAGTTAAGAGTTATAATTACTAATATTAAATTCATCTTAATCGTTCTTGGAATATGAAAAAAGAAAAGGAGATAATTTATGGCTGTTGGTGTTTATGAAAAATGCAAACGGTACATTGAATTGCACACCGCTGAAAAAGCTATACTTTCGTTTTTACCGAAGCATCTCTATCCTGCCATAACTATATCCCGGCAAACCGGAGCGGGAGCTAAACCCGTTTGCGAAAAATTAATTGAAATACTGGATGAATACTCTGCTCCCGAAAATGTTGCGTGGGCTTACTTCGATAAAAACCTGATTGAAAAAGTTCTTGAAGATCATAATATGCCGGAGCAGATAAAAGATTTTATGTATGAAACAAAATATAACCATGTTAGTGCAGCTGTAAATGAACTGTTGGGACTTAAACCTGCGGAATGGACAATAATCCATAAAACCACCGATACGATTCTTCAATTAGCAAGAATGGGTAACGTAATTATAGTTGGGCGGGGCGCTAATATTATTACCTCCAAACTTAAAAATACTTTTCACATAAGATTGATCGCATCTTTAGAAAAACGTATTGAGCATATGATGGATTTAATGGGATTTACTAAGAAAGAAGCTGCTGCTCATATTAAAGCGGGTGATGAGAACAGGAAGAAGTATATTAAATCTTATTTTAATGTTGATATAGAAGATCCTTTATTATATCACATGGTTGTTAATACAGATTTGTTAACTCACAAAGGGGCAGCTTACTTAATTGCCGAAGCTGTGGTTCAAAAATTTTCTCACTTGTTCCCGCAGTTCAGTCATTAAGCTTGAATAAAAAAGGTTGTTAGAAAAAGTTATTTCTCAAATTCTTCAATAATCTGCTGAATATCATTTTCAGTTAATCCTTCACCGAAAATTATTTCTTTAGCTGGCTGTTTCGGTTCTTCTCTCTTTACAGTTTCTTTTGTGTATTGATAAGAATCTTTTAACGGCGGGTTGCCTGCCCGTTCTCTCAATCTTTCCTCTATCTCTTTCATAAACCAGTCTTTAGTTCCTTTGTACTTTTGAACATCAAATTTGGTAACACTTTTTCCTTTATTAACAGGATTTGTTTCGAAGGCAAGACTTTTAACGTTTATAAGATGCTCTGCTGTTACGTTATCTGAGATTATAGAACCTCCCCAAGTTCCCGGTCCTAAAGTAAGTGATGGCTTTAGTGCGGTAGTGTAGCCAACAGCTCCAACTGAAGCTGGTGTATTTACCAAAATTCTGAACGCAGGTTTTTCCAGGGCAAACTTCATAATAATCGGTTCATCGTTTGAATGAATAACCATCGTATGACCGATGCCGCCGAACTGCAGAAGATCGATGCACCTGTGGCAGCCCTCGAGCCAGCCATCTGCAGAATAGAAAGCAAGTACGGGCGATAATTTTTCAATTGATAACGGTTCGGTTTTCCCAACCTCATAACATTCTGCTAAAAGCACTTTCGTATTCTCCGGAACAGAGAAACCCGCATAGTATGCAATGAATGAAGCTGGTTTACCTACTATTTCAGGATTTATCCTCAGGTTGGTTTGAATGGCTTTGGCAAGCTTTTCCTTTTCTTCACTATTTACAAAATAGCATCCCAGGTACTTTGCTTCTTCAATCACTTTTTCTTTTAAAGGAAGATCAACAATCATTGCCTGCTCGGAAGAACAAAGTGTGCCATTATCAAATGTAGTTCCGTATATGATATCAGCGACTGCTTTTTTATAATCTGCAGTTCGTTCTATAAAAGCAGGTACATTTCCCGGTCCAACCCCATAAGCAGGTTTGCCTGCGCTATAAGCCGCTTTAACCATCGGCGTGCTGCCGGTTGCAAGAATTACCGAAATGTTTTTATCCTTCATCAAAGCTTCTGTGCCTTCAATTGTTGGCTGCGAAAGACATTGAATTAATCCTCTAGGCGCACCTGCACTTTCTGCGGCTTCCTTTAAAATGTTTAAAGATTCAGCTATACATTTTGCTGTTGCAGGATGAGGGCTTGCAACAATTGCATTTCTGCTTTTTAAAGATATTATAGCTTTAAACATTGCTGTTGAGGTAGGATTGGTTGAAGGAACTAATGCACACACAACTCCCATTGGCGCAGCAATTTTTAATACTTTCCCATCAGCTTCTTCACCAATAATTCCAACAGTCTTCAGATATTTAATTGATTCATAAACATTTTTTGTGCTGAACTGGTTCTTGATAATTTTATCATCGTAAACTCCAAAACCGCTTTCATCACAAGCCATCTTTGCAAGTTTTTCTGCTGCCGCATAACCTGCTTCTGCCATTGCTTTAACAATCTTATCAACCTGCTGCTGGCTGAAGTGTTTGTAATCTTGTTGTGCATCTTTTGCTTTTGCAGCTAAATTACGGGCTTCCTGAATTGAGAGAAGGTCTTTATCCAAAATCATTTTAATACTCCTGGTTGCTTCAAACAAATATATTCAACCTAAGTATGAGTTTCAATTTAAAGGAAGGAATTTTTTTATAATGTTGTCTTGAGTTTTGTCAATCCTGTTCGGCTTACAGGAAGTTGCTTTCCGTTTTTTAAAATAATCTGGTAAGAATCTTTACCGGACTGCTCAAGGTGCTGGATAAATTCAACATTAATAATGTAAGAGCGGTGAATCCTTATAAAAGAATTTTCGTTAAGATGATTTTCAAAATATTTCATCGTTTTTTGTTTCAAAAATCTTCCAAGCTCACTGTTAATCATTACATAATCATCCTGGGCTTCAATCCATTTTATTTTTTCAACTGGAACGATAGAAATTTTTGCGCCGTCTTTTATAACAACTCTTTCAAGGAACTCAATTTTTTTATCGTTATGATCTATAATGTTTTTAATTACGGAGTCCTGTTTAAATTTATCCTGAAGCTGCAGGAAAGCTTTATCTAAAGCTGCGTTAAACCGTTCTTCAGAAAATGGTTTTAGGAGGTAATCGGCTGCATTAACTTCAAATGCTTTTATTGCATAATGATCGTACGCAGTTGTAAATATAATTAAAGGTGGGTCTTCAAGCAGTTCAAGCATTTCAAAGCCGTTAATTTTCGGCATCTGGATATCGAGAAAAACAATATCCGGTTTTAGCTCATTGATTTTTATTATTGCATCAAAACCGTTTGCGCATTCTGCAAGGATTTCAAGATTAGGATGCTTAGCAAGGTAACCCCTGGTTATATCACGGGCTAACTTTTCATCATCAATTATTATTGTGGTTACTTTATCGCTCATAATTGTTTTCACTTATGTTCACAGATTTCTATTAAACTAAAGGAATAAATAACGTTATGCTGAATTTACCCTTTTCTTTTTTTACATTCATTAAATTATCCTGTTGATAGATCAGTTTCAATCTTTCATAAATATTTTTAAGACCTACCCCGGTTCCTTTTTGGGGTGAAGAGTTTTCATCAAAATCATTCACAATGGTAATATTTAAAAATTCCTCTTGCAGTTTGCACTTTAAGGTTAAAATAACTTTATCAAGTGTTTCATAAACAGCATGCTTAATAACATTTTCGAAGAGTGGCTGCAGAATCATATTCGGGATTTCAACATTTGCACATTCTGGTTCAATTTCTTCTTTAAATTCAAATTTGTCTTCAAAACGGACTTTTTCAATTTCAAGGTAAAGCCGGATATTTTTTAACTCCTCACTAAGTTTATTTTTTTCGCGCTCATTAGTTGCAAGTATAAAGCGCAGGAAATCTGCAAGCTTAAGTATCATACTCTTTGCTTTAGCGGGATCGATTTCTGTTAACGCGCTGATCGAGTTTAAACTGTTGAAAATAAAATGCGGATTGATCTGGAATTTTAATGATTTTAACTCAGCTTCGGTTACAAGATTTTTTAACTCGGCTTCTTTAATCATTCTTTCGTTGAAGCCGGTGTAATAAATAATCATATAATAAAAAGAGGTGATAAGCGCATAGAATAAAATTCCTATTAAGAACCGCCAGGGTAAAGTAGTGTAAATAAACGTTTCGTAATTATTTGCAAAACCGATTATACCAAGCATAATGTAAGTGCCAATAAGGATCCATAAAACTGCAGTGATAACTGCACCAATTAAATGACTTATAAGAACTTTTGTAATCTTGTTTTGTTCAAGCGGAATGTACCTTGCCGGGTACCATAAACTTAGACCGAGTCCACCGAGTAAAATTGTAAATATAGAACTATCTGCAACAGATGTGCTGGCTCCTATATCAGTTCCGAAATAAAGTAATAAAAAATTTATTAGTGCAAGAATTAACCAGCAGAGGAGGTAGGTGTTAAAGTTTTTAAAACTTTTGAGTATAGGATTTGCAAACATCACAAAGCAGTTTTATAAGTACGTTTTAATTTCACCACCGCCAAACATTGCCAATCCTTTTATGTGGAGAGTTCTTGAATGATCGATTGCAACAGCAGGATTCCTAACGCTTTTATTAGAAAAACCGCCCAGGATTGATGTAACGTTAACAACAACATTCCAGTCTTTGGGAACAATTATAGTTGTTCCTCCAAAAATTGTAAGCACATCAACAATATTATCGCCAGGGGCAAGGCTGCAGTTCATTAAATTTATTTCTGAGCCTCCGAATATTGCAGTTATGTTTCCCCCTTTAAAATTATCAGATGAAATTAATTTTGTACCACCCCCAAAAATAGCCACATCATCTATTTTATCTTTATTAATATTCGCATCACCGTCATTCAAACCATCTGCCAGTATGCTTGTTCTCTTTTTAAAAATTATATAAACACCAAATAGAATTAGCAAAACCGGTATTATAATACCACCATCATACTCAATTCGCGGGTAAATTCTGGGGATGAGAAAGAAAATACCCAGCCCGGTTAATAATCCACCGGTTAGTCTTTTTGATGTGTTAAGAAGGATGAATAATCCGATTACTAGCATTACAAAGGGCCAGGAAAAGATAACCCGCCCGACTTGAAAATCCAGGATATTGAGAGAGCTTAGCAGAAATAATCCACCTAGAAAAATTAAAATCGCCCCAAGAACTACCCGTTTATCTAATCCGTTTTTTGATTCAGACATTTTTTGTTCCTCTTCTTTACAAAATTTCTACCAAAACCTATGTAAAAATGTAATGCGATAAAAGATAAAATCGGTGAGTAACAGCTTTTTATCGGTAGAGTGGAGCTAATTATAAAACGGGAGCTTGTGCTCCCGTAAATATGTTAAAACCGGAGAGGAGTTATCAGGCTTCTTCTTCAACAAGATTTGCTTCTTTTACCTTTTCCAGCGCCTGCTCTAAATCTGCTATAAGGTCATCCGGGTTTTCAATTCCAACAGATAATCTTACCAAACCATCAGTGATTGAGGCAGCTAATCTTGCTTCCTTACCCATAGAAAAGTGAGTCATGCTCGCAGGATGCTGAATAAGAGTTTCAACCCCACCTAAACTTACGGCAAGCTGGCAAAGTTTAACCGAGTTCATAAGAATTTTACCTGCTTCAATTCCACCTTCCACTTCAAATTTAATCATTCCGCCGGTATCTTTGTGCTGTTTTAGTCCAAGTTCATACTGTGGATGACTTTTTAAACCGGGATAAATTAAATTATTTACAAGCGGATGTTTCTCCAACCACTCAGCAATTTTTTGTGAATTACTGCTGTGTTTTTCCATCCTTATTGCCAATGTTTTCAATCCCCTGTGAACGAGGAATGAATTAAATGGATCGATAACTCCACCCAGTTGATTAAGGACTTTTCTAAAGCTTTTGTAAGTTTCTTCATCCTTAACAACAATGATTCCTCCCACAACATCTGCATGCCCGTTAAGGAATTTTGTTAAGCTGTGCATTACAATATCTGTTCCCAGCATTAAAGGATTTTGAAGTGCAGGGCTCATAAAAGTATTATCTACTACAACTTTTGCTTTAACACTTTTTGCAAGTTTAGATATCGCTTCAAGATCTGAAATACATAATGTAGGGTTGCCGGGAGTTTCAACATAAATAACTTTTGTGTTGGGCTTGATTGCCTTTTTAACAGCTTCAATATCCGATGAATCTACTGATGTTGTTTCCACGTCAAACTTTTTCATTACAGTATCAAGCAAAGTGATTGTAGGTCCATAAACAGCTGCTGAGCAAACAACATGATCACCAGCGGAAAGTAAACTTGCAAAAATAGTATGAATAGCAGCCATTCCGCTTGCACAGCCAAGTGCTTTGTAACCGCCTTCAAGTTCTGCAATTGCGTTTTCCATTGCTTCAATTGTAGGATTAAGCATCCTGGTGTAAATATATCCTTTCTCTTCACCTGCAAATAATGATGCTCCATGTTGAGCGGACTTGAATTTAAAAGTAGATGTCTGGTAAATTGGCGGAACTACAGCCCCGTACTCATATTCATCAATTCCTGAATGAACGCATTTAGTTTGAAAATCTAAATCTTTACTATGTTTCATTTTAAAATTCTCCCTGGTAAGTACTTATTAAAAACGATATTAAGTTGACGAAGGATATATAATTTAAAATTCCAACCTCAAAAATCTAATAGTTTCTTTTATTTAGTTATGAAAAATAATCCTAATTATTTTTATAATCCAGAGAGAATAAAAGTAGAAAATCCGTTTATCGAAATATGTACAAAACTTACTCCGTTTAAGATCATAACAAATCCTCTCTAAAATTCTTATATTTCAATTTCTTATTTAAAAAAATTGTAGAGAAAACTTGGCAAGAGAAAAAATACTTGTAACCTCAGCATTGCCGTATGTCAATGGTCCTCTTCATCTTGGGCATCTAAGCGGGGCTTACTTACCAGCAGATATTTATGTGCGTTATAAAAGACTGAATGGCGATGATATTATTTACATCTGCGGATCAGATGAACATGGTGTGCCGATTACAATCAGCGCTGATAAAGAGAATGTATCGCCCCAGGTAATTATAGACCGCTACCACGAATTGAATTATGATGCGTTTAAAAAATTTGGAATGAGTTTTGATAATTATTCCAGAACCAGCTTACCGATCCATCACGAAACTGCAAAAGAATTCTTTCTAGAATACTATAACAAAGGGTTGCTTAAGGAAAAGAAAACACTACAGTTCTACGATGAAAAAAATAATATGTTTTTACCCGATAGATATGTTGAAGGCACTTGCCCTAACTGTGGTTCTGAAGAAGCTCGCAGCGATGAATGCGAAAACTGCGGCAAACTTTATGAACCCTCGGAGTTAAAGAATCCAAAAAGTAAAATAAGTGGTGAGACACCCATACTTAAAGAAACTTCCCATTATTATTTTCCGCTTGGCGAATTCCAACCGGAGCTCGAAAAATATATTGATGAAATGAATGAAAAATATGGCTGGAAAGAGAATGTGATGCAGTACTGCCGCGGCTGGTTTAAGGATGGGTTGAAGGATAGGGCTGTAACTCGCGATCTGGATTGGGGAGTTAAAGTTCCGTTGGACGAAGCAGTTGGAAAAGTACTTTATGTTTGGTTCGAAGCAGTGCTTGGATACATCTCCTCAACAAAAGAATATTCGCAAAAAATTGGCAAACCTGATTTGTGGAAAAAATATTGGCAGGATGAGAACACCAAATACATTGCATTTATTGGAAAAGATAATGTAGTGTTCCATTGTATAGTTTTTCCGGCAATGCTAAAAGCATGGAATAGTGGAGAAAATGTAAAATATTGCTTACCTCAAAATGTACCTGCCAACGAGTTTTTAAATTTTGAAGGAAAGAAATTTTCCAAAAGCAGGAACTGGGGAATTGATGTAATTGATTTTCTGAAAATCTTCCCTGCTGATCCTCTTCGATATACACTGGCTGTTAATTTACCGGAAAACAGGGATACAGATTTTCAATGGAAAGAATTTCAAGCTAAAAACAATAGCGAACTCGCAGCAATTTTCGGAAATTTTATTAATCGAACATTCACTTTTGCTCATAAACATTTTGATGGTAAGGTTCCGCCGAAAGGTGAACTTAACGAGATGGATAAGGAGATGATTAAAACTGTTTCAGAATATCCGCAAAAAATTTCTGAGTACTTTGAGCGATATAAGTTAAAAGAAGGTACAAATGAAATTATGAATCTTGCGCGTGCCGGGAATAAATATTTTAACGATTCAGAGCCATGGAAAACTGTAAAATCTGATAAAGAGAAATGTTCTACAACTATAAATATTTGCCTGCAAACCATCTATACACTAGCAGAGTTATTTGAACCGGTTGTTCCGTTTTCATCAAAAAAAATATTTAAAATGCTTAACGCTGAACCAACCAAATGGCAAAAATGTGGTGATGAAAATCTTCCTGCAGAACATAAACTAAACAACGCAGAAATTCTTTTTCCGCAAATAGAGGATAAGATGATTGATAAACAAGTAGAAAAACTCAATGGTAGTGAATCCAAAAACAAAGCTGAGAATCTTATTAGTTACGATGATTTTATGAAAACACAGCTTAAAGTAGCTGAAGTTATTAGTGCAGAAAAAATTGAGAGGAGCAAAAAGCTGTTAAAATTAAAAGTAAAACTGGATTCTGAAGAAAGACAACTTGTTGCTGGGATTGCAGAAAGCAATAATCCGGAAGATTTGATTGGTAAAAAAGTAGTGATAGTTGCAAATCTAGAAGCGGCTAAGATTATGGGCGTTGAATCCCGTGGTATGATTTTAGCGGTTGAAAAAGAGAACGGGGAAATGCAAGTTGTTACGGTAGATAATTCTGTTAAAAATGGAACCCGTGTAAAATGAAATTAAATGATTTAATTTATAATTAAGGGATTGTGATGAAGAAAATAATAATAACTTTTGTTCTGATGATTTCAATAACCGGTTTTGCTCAACATCCGGTTGATAAAATTTCTAATCATCTATCAGCTGCAATGAATT
>Ga0233409_10000051_pt1 | contig 16806 bp, 14 predicted proteins | sample Na_oxic_13_MG_FD_179871 | JGI IMG/M metagenome (GOLD analysis project Ga0233409, IMG submission 179871) | Seawater microbial communities from Saanich Inlet, British Columbia, Canada - Na_oxic_13_MG | ecosystem: Environmental > Aquatic > Marine > Inlet | place: Canada: British Columbia... | reverse complement strand
GCCCAGCTCATCATCCCAAAAAGAAAGCGGAGCTGTCGGACGGTTGTAATATTCGTCCCGGTTGGCAGCAAGTATCAACCGGTAAAGGGGATGCATATCATAAGAGAAAATAATCAGGCACATTTTGCAAAGGTCTCGTCTCAATTGGTGTTAAAACACTTTGTATGTTATTAAAAACAAACCATGATCGTCAAACCTCTATGAATATACCAAAAAATAAAGAGGTTTGTCTGTTTTTCCTTTACTTGATTGAATGTTATTGTTACAAGTTATTAAATCGCTTCGCATTTTATACAACGTGAGGCGAAGGACTCAAAAAAAGAGAATCCCTAATATTATCAGGCTATTGTCTTTTGAACTTCATTTGTTTAGAGCAAAAGGTTGTTTCAGAAAATATTTAAACCTAAAAACTTACAGGAGATTTACGCAGATGAACATCAGCAGAAGTTTAGGTACTCTGGTAGTTTTTGCAGTGCCGGCCATAATTGGCGGCGGTATTGTTTACGCTTTTTTTGGGGACTATGTTCCTGTTTTCGTGTTTGAAACTCTTCTTTTGTTAGTGGCGGGAGGATTTGCCTGCAAGTAAAGACGTCTGTTATCCAACTTTGCACGACACCTTTCTCGATTATACCTGTGCTCACGAATTATTATTGGTAAATTGGAGGTACTATGGAGGATAGAACTTCCCAAAATATTATTTTGTGGTTTTTTCTGGTCCTTTTTCTGCTCTCAGCTTTTATGCTCGGCCGGCTTTTCTGGCCCTTTATTTCTGCTCTTGTTCTTGCTGCTGTGGTAACCAGTATTTTTAAACCGGCTTATAATTTTTTAAACAGAAAAATCAGTCCTCTTTTTGCATCGCTTCTGACCTGTGCTTTTATATTTGTTATCCTGTTTATCCCGATAATCTTTTTTGTGGGCATTTTGTCAAAAGAGGCCTACGGCCTGTATCTTATGGGAAAGGGTGCTGTAATAAGCGATCAAATCAAGACTATTCTTGAAAGCAGCAGGATTCTAGAAAAAATAAACCTTGTCCTTTCAAATTTAAATTTAGAAATTACGGGTGAACAACTCAATAAAGGGGCGTCTGAGCTGGGTAAAGCGGTCGGCCTTTTTTTATATCAGCAAGCCAGTTCTATTGCATCGAATGCGCTCAAATTTTTTGTTTACTTCTTTTTTATGCTCCTTGTTATCTATTATCTTTTAATTGACGGGGACAAACTTGTTGCGTTCATCATTGATCTTTCTCCACTGCCAAAGGAACAGGACGAAAAACTGATTCAAAAATTTAAGGACATGGCCGGTGCCATTCTTATAGGCAATGGACTTTGCGGTCTGATTCAGGGTGTGGCCGGCGGCATCATATTTTCACTCTTTGGTTTAAGGTCACCGTTTATGTGGGGTGTTATAATGGTGTTGCTTGCGTTTCTCCCCATAATAGGAATAGGTATTGTGTTTATTCCTGCAGCTATTTATCTAATTTTAAAAGGACGGGTTGCGGCAGGGGTGTTTTTTGTTGTTTTTTATATTATACTTTCCGGTGGAATCGAATATCTGTTAAAACCGAAACTTGTGGGCCAACGGGTTAAAATGCATACGCTCCTTGTTTTTTTCTCAATCATCGGGGGATTGAAAATGTTCGGAATTCTGGGTATTATTTATGGCCCTCTGGTTGCCACTGCTTTTTTAACATTAACAGATATTTATTACACCAGCTATCAACAATTGGTTGATCCTGTTAAGGATTGAAAATTAGGAACGGTTCAGAGGTTCATGGTTCAGGATTCAAAGGTTCAGGTGGGTGTTTAATATGTTGAATACAGCAAAGTTGGCAAAGATCAGTATCGAGAGCGAGATGAAAAAGTCGTATCTCGATTATGCCATGAGTGTGATTATCGGGAGGGCACTCCCGGAAGTACGCGACGGCCTGAAACCTGTCCACCGACGCGTACTATTTGCAATGCGAGAGCTGAAAAACGATTGGAACAAAGCTTATAAAAAATCTGCCCGTATAGTCGGTGATGTTATAGGCAAATATCATCCCCATGGCGATACTGCGGTTTATGATACGATTGTGCGGATGGCCCAGGATTTTTCTTTAAGGTATCCCCTTGTAGACGGCCAGGGCAATTTTGGTTCAGTGGATGGCGACCCTCCGGCTGCGATGAGGTATACCGAAATCAGAATGATGCGTATGGCCCATGAGATGATGGAGGACCTGGACAAGGAGACCGTTGAGTTTACGCCTAATTATGATGATTCTATGACAGAGCCTTGTGTACTTCCGGCCAAAGTCCCCAATCTTTTAATAAACGGTTCCGCGGGTATTGCCGTTGGTATGGCCACCAACATTCCGCCTCACAATCTTTTTGAAGTAATTGAAGCCGCAAAGGCGGTTATAGATAATCCTAATTTAACAGCTCAGGATCTATTGGAGTATATCCCGGGCCCTGACTTTCCCACGGCCGGTATTATTTACGGCACCAATGGAATTCATGAGGCATATACAACCGGTCGTGGCATTATCCGGATCAGGGCAAGAGCCGTGATCGAAAAAGACAAAAGGACAGGAAGAGAGACAATCGTTGTTACGGAGCTTCCTTATCAGGTTAACAAGGCAAAACTTATCGAAAAAATCGCGGACCTGATAAGAAAAAAGCAGATCGAAGGGGTACGTTATATAAGGGATGAGTCGGACCGGGAAGGTATGCGGATCGCGGTGGGGCTGAAAAAAGATCAATTTGCGGAGGTGATCATCAATCAGCTTTACAAGCACACGCGAATGGAGAACAGCTTCGGCATTATTTTTCTTGCCATTGTAAACAATCGGCCCCAACAGCTTTCTTTGAAAAAGATTCTTGAGCATTTCATTCTTCACCGCAGGGAGATCATTATCAGGCGGACCAGGTATGACCTTAAAAAGGCTGAAGCTCGGGCCCATATCTTGGAAGGCTTAAAAATCGCCCTTGAAAATCTTGACGATGTCGTATTTCTGATTCGGGAATCGAAATCTCCGGAGGAGGCAAAAAAAGGCCTGGTTCGGACATACGACCTGACGGAAATACAGGCCCAGGCCATACTGGATATGCGTCTGCAGCGGCTTACCGGTTTGGAGCAGGAAAAAATTCTGGAAGAATACAAGAATATTCTCAAAGATATCGCCTGGTACGAAGAGATTTTAAGCAGTGAGCGCCTTGTGAAAAATATTATCAAGGACGAACTTACACAAATACAGGAAGAGTACGGTGATCAGCGCCGGACTGAGATTGTTGAATCAACAAAAGAGATAACCATTGAGGATATGATTGTTGAAGAGGACATGGTCGTTACCATTTCCAAAAGCGGTTATATTAAACGGAATCCCATTACTCTTTACCGGCAACAGCATCGCGGCGGCAAAGGAAAGACAGCCATGGGGGTTAAGGATGACGATTTTATTGCGAGTCTTTTTGTGGCGTCCACCCACCATACATTTCTGTTTTTCACAAACCAGGGAAGGGTTTACTGGTGCAAGGTGTACGATATTCCCCAGGCCGGCCGTATGAGCCGAGGGAAAGCCATTGTTAATCTTCTTAACCTGGGAAAGGATGAAAAACTTACAACAGTGCTTGATGTTCCGGCATTTGAACCGGGTTATTACGTTATTATGGCAACTAGAAGCGGACTGGTCAAAAAGACCGATCTTATGGCGTTTTCCAGACCCAGATCTGGCGGCATCATCGCTTTAAGTCTGGTTCCGGGTGACGAATTGATTGTAGCAAGAATTACAGATGGGACTCAAAATGTCTTTTTAGGTTCTACTATGGGCAAATCCATACGTTTTCACGAGTCTGACGTTCGACCGAGCGGCCGCGTCGCAAGGGGCGTTCGCGGGTTGAGCCTTGGGAAAGATGACCGAGTTGTTGGTATGGAGGTTTTAAGCCATGGCCAGAAGCTGTTTACGGCAACGGAAAACGGGTACGGGAAAAGAACCTCGATTGATGAGTATCCTCTCCAGAGGCGTGGGGGCAAAGGTGTCATTACCATTAAGACAAGTAAGCGAAACGGACAGGTAGTGGCAATACTTCTGGTTGATGATGATGACGATCTGATGTTAATGGCCGATACAGGGAAACTGATACGCATGTCTGTGAGCCAAATCTCTGTGATCAGCCGTAACACCCAGGGGGTAAAGATTATTGGGCTGTTAGGCGAAGAAAAGGTTGCCGGTGTTGCACGGCTCGCGGAAAAGGAAGATCATTTATGAGTCTGTTGATTAATGGTCTTTTCGCACAATCTCTGCGTTATGCTCAAAATATAATCCTCGGAATATCAAATATATGCCTGTGGTTATTTTTTTCGCATGCCTTGATCTTGAACGAAAATCCTCGTTAATCAACAGACTCATTTATAGGTGAGGTGATTAGCCGGTGAAAAATCGAATAGATGTAAGTGCCGTAAAGATCGGTGTTGTGGGCGCTGGAAGCTGGGGCACAGCTCTTGCCGATCTTTTGGGTTTAAAAGGTTTTAAACTTGATTTATGGGTATTTGAAGATGAAGTAAAAGAGCAGATCGAAGCATACAGGGAAAACAAAGTTTTTCTCCCCGGTTTTCCCCTTTCAACCAACATATCCCCTTCCAACGATATTTCCGAAGTTGTATCAAAAAAAGATCTGGTACTGATTGTTGTTCCGTCCCATGTTATGAGGGAGACGGCTCAGAAAGTTCGCGGGCATATTTCACCCGGGACGATCGTTGTGTCGGCTTCCAAAGGTATCGAGAATAAGACCCATTTGACCATGTCGGGCGTGCTCAAAGAGACCCTTCCTGAAATTGACGAAGACTTTTTTGCAGTCCTTTCAGGCCCGAGTTTTGCGCGGGAAGTAGCAAATAAATTTCCCACCGTTATAGCCGTGGCATCAAAAGACCAAAAAGTAGCAGGCTATATTCAGCACCTATTTGCAACTCCGTATTTCAGGGTTTATACAAACAATGACATGATCGGTCTTGAACTGGGAGGCGCTGTAAAAAATGTTATTGCCATAGCCGCAGGGATCATGGATGGTCTTGGACTTGGCTTAAATACAAGGGCGGCTTTGATCACCAGGGGTCTGACAGAGATGCGTCGGCTGGGATTAAAGCTTGGAGCCAACCCGCGTACTTTTGCCGGAATCGGCGGTGTCGGGGACCTGGTGCTGACCTGCACCGGGGATATCAGCAGGAACCATACCGTGGGGAAAAAGATAGGGGAGGGCATGAAGTTAAAGGAGATCCTGTCTGAAATGCAAATGGTTGCAGAGGGTGTCAAAACAGCCATGTCGGTTTATAACCTGTCTCGCAAGCTTGGTATTGAGATGCCGATTTCCCACGAAGTATACCATATTCTTTATGACGATGTTTCTCCCAAAGAAGCTGTACACAGGCTGATGACCCGCGACCTTAAACACGAACTCGATGTAAAATAAATCGGTTTATGAAAAAATATGCGACTTTCAATCGGCAGTCCGAAATTGAACGTGTCAGACAACATAAGGGGAAAGGTCACAGGGAGAGGCTTAGGGAAAAATTTCTTACTTCAGGCCTGTCCGGCTTCCATGACTATGAAGTAATTGAACTGCTCCTGACACTTGCCACCCCTCGAAAAGACTGCAAGGATGCTGCCAAGGCTTCGCTGAAACGATTTAAAACCCTGCAGGGAGTACTTGAAGCTTCATCGACAGCGCTTTGTGAAGTGCCAGGGATCGGCCCTAAGAATCTTCTGGGAGTCAAGCTTATAAAAGCGGTTGCAGATCGTTATCTTGAGAAACGGTTGATACATAAAAACCCCTTGAACAACTCCAGGGAACTGTTCGATTATCTTTACCACAGCATAAGAGAAAAGAGTCGTGAATGCTTCAATGTTCTTTTTCTTGATGCCAAGAACAGGGTTGTTGCTTCGGAGACCCTCTTTGAAGGAACTTTGACTGCAAGTTCGGTTTACCCCAGAGAAGTAATAGTTGCGGCCCTTAATCATCACGCTGCAGCTCTTATTTTTGCACACAACCATCCTTCAGGCGATCCCAAGCCGTCTACGGAAGATATTTCCATAACACGCCAGTTAATTTTTGCATGCAGAGTAATCGGTATAACCGTTCACGAACATTTGATCATAGGAGACAACCGGTACTTCAGTTTTGCGGATCAAGGTTATATTGCAAGGATGAATCGGGAATTTGATGTGCAAAAAAATGGCCAATAAAGATCTGGATAAAAAATTTCCCGCCTGCTTTGGCGAACTTGAAACTGTTTTTCCAAAAAGCAGGAACGGTTTGCGAAATACTCCTGAGGCCTGTCTTGTATGTCGCCACAAAACAGAGTGTTTAAAATCAGCCATTGATGGAATCGGCGGGCTGAAGGTTCGGGAAGAATTTGTCGACAGGGCGTATACGTCCGGTACTATTGGTTTTATGGAAAGATGGTCGAAAAAGAAAGACATACAACGCAGGTTGGAAAAGAAAATCAAAGGGAGTCGATAAGGGAGGAGAAATCATGAGAACCATTCAAGATATAGATCTTTCAGGCAAAAAGGTCTTTTTTAGGGTAGATTTTAATGTTCCCCTTGATGAGCATCAGAACATCACCGATGATTCCCGGATTCGTGCTGTTTTGCCGACACTGGAGTACGCACTGGACCATAACGCCAAGCTGATCATCACTTCACACATGGGCAGACCAAAAGGAAAGGTCGTGCCTGAACTCAGCCTTTCTCCCGTAGCTAAGCGCTTGGGCAGACTCCTTAGAAAAGAAATTATAATGGGAAAAGACTGTATCGGTTCTGAGATAAAAGATCTCGTAAATAAAATGAAAAGGGGCGATGTTGTGCTCCTCGAAAATTTACGATTCCATCCCGAGGAGCAGAAAAATAATGATGCATTTGCAAAGGCGCTGGCCGAGCTTTGTGACGTTTATATAAATGACGCCTTTGCCGTTTCTCACCGGGTCAATGCGTCGGTTGTCGCCATAACAAAATTTGCACCCATATCCGGAGCCGGTTTTTTGCTTCAAAGGGAACTTGACTATTTTAAAAAGTCAATGGATGATCCGCAACGTCCCGTGGTTGCCATTGTGGGAGGTGCAAAGGTTTCGAGCAAAATAGGGGCGTTGGAGAATATGCTGCGCTATGTTGACAAGTTAATCATCGGTGGCGCCATGGCAAATACCTTCCTTAAAAGTACCGGCCACGATTTGGGAAAGTCAAAAGTAGAAATTGATCTTATTGAAGTGGCTGCATCTGTAATGAGAAAGGCGGCTGAAAACGGTATAAAGTTATATCTTCCCGTGGATGCGGTAGTGGCAAGCCATTTTGATGCCAGAGCTGAAATCAAAATCGTACCGATGCAGGAAGTCCCTCAAAACTGGATGGCCCTGGATATCGGTCCCGCCACATCTCTGCTATATTCTCAGGTTTTGTATGATGCCAAAACTATTATCTGGAATGGTCCTATGGGCGTGTTTGAAATGGATGCATTCAGCCGGGGGACATTCGCCATGGCGCATAGCGTGGCCAATTCTTATGCACTTTCAATCGTTGGCGGTGGAGATACAGATGTCGCCGTACACAAGAGCGGCGAAACTGACAGAATAACATATATTTCAACAGGCGGAGGAGCCTTTCTCGCCCTTTTGGAAGGTAAAACCCTGCCAGCTGTGGCTGCGCTGGACATCTAGATTGTTGATTGTTTGGATTGTTAATTGATGATTGAGCAGGGATCAGGGTTCGGGGACAAATGACGAATATCGAATATCGAACAACGAATGTCCTGTGACGAGTGATAAATAAAAATATTCGAAGAACAATTACTGTTGTAGTTGTATGTATCCTTGTTTTGCTGGGATATTTATATCGCATACCTCTGTGGGAAAAGACCACCTATTTCTATGATCTTTTTACGGATAGAGAGCAAATCAAGGCTTTTGTCACATCCTTTGGTTCTGGTGCGCCTGTTGTTTTTATAATCATTCAGATTCTTCAGGTTTTGCTGGCCCCTTTTCCAGGTGAAGCAACAGGCTTTATCGGAGGATATTTGTTCGGGGCTACAAAGGGATTTTTATTTTCGAGTATCGGCCTGACAGCAGGATCGTTGATCAATTTTACAATCGGTCGTTTTCTGGGAAAACGGTTTGTAAGAAAACTTATCCCCACGGCTCAATTAGAACGGATGGATAATGTTGTTAAACGCCAGGGCGTCATTATTCTGTTTGTTTTATTTATTTTCCCGGGATTTCCTAAAGACTATCTGTGTTTATTTCTCGGGTTAAGCGCCATACCTTTAAAAATCTTTATTATACTTACAGCCATAGGACGAATGCCAGGGACACTGATGCTCAGCCTTCAGGGATCGTATGTTTTTGAACAGAGATACGGGTGGTTTGTCTTGATATTAGGCTTATGCCTTGTACTTATCTTTTTTGCATACAGGTATCGGGAGGCTTTGTATCAATGGATTGAGAAGTTTAACGGAAAATGAAGGTCATATGCTGTTGACGATTGTTTAAAATAGTGCTATTATAAGAAAAAATAAAAAAAGAGTATCCGCGTGAGGCGGGCTGTCAGGGGGCAAGATTGGCATTCTGGAGTGTAAGGGAAGAGCTTAGCCAGGAAAATAGATTGAGGCGTTCTTATTATGAGCTTTTGCGGGATGATCTGGATCAACAAATGCTCAAGTATGCGCTGATAGATTCATATAATAATTTTCTTTGTAAAAAAATCGATTACCCGTTTGTAGAAAAACGTGAATTGAAACCCCGTGCGCGTATCCCGGCTGTGGAGCATGAATGCCAGAACTCTTTTTTAGTGATTTTTGTGGAAGATACAATCCCTGTGACTCATAAAAAATATATTCGGTTCTTTGATGTGAACAAAGCCACCAAAACCAATCTTCTCCGTTATGAAACGCTCCGTCTCTCAAGTAAATTTGATTCAAAGCAGAAATATTTAGAGTCGGCCCATTTCCATGATTTGTTAAAGACGTTGCTTCCCGTGGATTATGCACTCCTTATTCAAAGAGATCCGGTCGGCAGGGCAAAGAATAGATTTAGTCTGTCACATTTTCATGTGCGTATCGACTGGCCGATTGCAGATGCAGCCGAAGACATGGCCCGCAGCCTTCGCTATGTATCGAAGGATTTATATGAAAAAGGAGATAAATACGCAGAAGACATCCAGAAAAAGTTCTTCGAGTATTATTGTCTTCCCGTGGATGTCGGCGGCAGAAGGACTGCAGCTATTGTTGCGGCCCAGTATCTAAAAAGGATCCCCTGTATTACTACGGTTTATGCAGGAAGCAGCGAGTCCAGGGCATTGATACGGATTTCCGAAAGGGGCGTTTCAAAACTGCTTCTGATGAAATTTAAGAACAGTGAAATAGACCAGATTGCAGAGGCAAATAATATTGCGGCCCGGACGTTCAAGAAAAATTATGTGGTGGCCCACCAAAAAAAGGACGGCATCTGCATATTCCAGGCAACCTATTCAGTTACCAATCGTGCCAGGATGCCTGACGACGGAAAATTACGTGAGATTAATCCGGATTTGAACTGGCTGAGCGTCGGAGGGCAGCATATTGTTCCAAAACCGGGTGTGTGGAAGTATCCTCCGCTTTCCTTGAATGTTATTTATACCTGATTCAGATCTATTTCTTTCATCATTGCTGTTTCGTCGCAGTCCGGAAATTTCACACACATGATACAGTCGGCCCAGATTTTTATCGGGAGCTCTGACCTGTTTATTTGCATAAAGCCGAATTTTTTAAAAAATCCCTGGCGGTAAGTGAGTGCAAACACTTTTTTTACCTCAAACGATTTTGCCTCGGAGAGTATTGCTTCTACAAGCTTTGATCCTATTTTTTTCCTCAGATGTTCAGGATGTACGGCAAGAGATCGTATCTCAGCAAGATCATCCCAACAAAACTGTAATGCACAACAGCCGATAACGTCATCATTCCTTTCATCCACGTAAACCGAGAAATCCCTCACATGGTCATATAAGACACTTAAAGGGCGTGGAAGAAGCTCTCCCTTGATGCCGTATTCTTGAAGAAGCTTGTGAATGGCTTTAATGTCTTTGATTGTGGCTTTTCTAATCATGATAATCCTTATATTTTACAATGTTTCGTAAGTCAATAACGGGTGTCTTGATTTTCAGCGAAATCTTGTAGGTTCTGTTCCTTTTTTGAAAAGGGCTGTGACCGCTCCGGGTGAATCCTCAGATGCAAGAAGGCCGGTTAACGAATCCATGCGAATCTTTAAAAGATCATCCGGCATGTCAAAGTACTGAAAGGATTTTCCATCAAGCGCTTTGGTCATGAATTCTATCCATATGGGGAGAGCTGCTCTGGCCCCGGTTTCCCATTTGCCGAGGGTGGTAAACACATCTTGTCCCATCCATACCCCGGTTGCAATCGATGGTGAGAAACCTATAAAAAGGGCGTCTTTATATTCGTTGGTGGTACCTGTTTTCCCGGCAACAGGACGGTTAATTACACGTGCTTTTTTCCCCGTGCCTTCCTGGATAACACCTTTGAGCATATCTGTCATGATGGCTGCACCTGCTCGAGACATGGCCACTTTTTTTTGGGGTTTTACACGCCATACAAGCCGTCCGCTTGGATCAAAGACTTCCATGACGCCGTAAGGTTTGATCAACTCTCCTTTGTTGGGGAAAACCGCATAGGCTGCCGTTAAATTTATAAGCTTTACTTCCGATGTGCCGAGGGCAAGGGAAAGATTCGGATGGAGTGTTGATTCGATGCCGAGAGAGTGTCCAAACCTGGCCACCGATGAAGGCCCCAGCATTTCGATTAATCTGACCGCAGGTATGTTTTCCGAAAGTGTTAACGCCATTCTGATCGTCATCTCACCCTTGTAATCTCCTGAAAAGTTTTCCGGCCTCCAGTCATTTCGCCGGTTTGCAATTTTAAAGGCTACCGGTGCATCGAGAATGGTTCTGCTTTGAGGAAAGCCATGTTCAATGGCATAGGCATAGACAATCGGCTTGAATGCGGATCCGGGCTGTCTTCTGGCGCTGGTTGCCCTGTTAAAAGGTGTTTTGTAAAAATTCTTGCCACCTATCATGGTAAGTATTCCACCGGATTGCACGTCCAAAGAGACCAGAGCACATTCAGGCGCAGGATTTTTTATTTTCTGCTTTTTCATCCTGTTTTCAAGGGCTAAAAACCCGTTTGCCACTGCATGCTCTGCCGCCTTTTGCAGCTTAGAATCAAGTGTAGTATAAACGGTCAACCCTCCTTTATAGAGTCTTGATGAACCCAGAGTTTTTTCAAGGAAATTCTTGATATAGGCCACAAAGTATGGTGCTTTGACCGGATTATTGTTTTGTTTCCCAGGACAAAGCTGTTCTTCTCTTGTTTTAGTAAAGGCTGTTTCCGATATGATACCGGTATCTCTCATCTGCTTTAAGACAATATTTCTACGTTTTATCGCAAGATCTTTGTCAATTAGAGGGGAATATCGTGACGGTGCTTTGGGGAGGCCTGCAATCAGGGCGCATTCGGCAAGATCCAGGTCTTTTGCCTGTTTGCCGAAAAATATCCTTGCCGCCGATTCTACGCCGTAGGCACCGCTTCCGAAATATACCTGGTTAAGGTACAGCTCCAGGATTTCATTTTTTGTATAACGTCGCTCAAGCTGAAAGGCCAGAAATGCTTCCTTGGTCTTGCGCAACAAGGTTTTACGGGACGTCAGAAAAAGAGTCTTGGCAAGCTGCTGTGTGATGGTGCTGGCTCCTTCAACAAATTCTCCGGCCCGGATATCACTTATGAAGGCTCTGAGAATTCCTTTCGGGTCGATGCCGCTATGTTGATAAAATTTTCTGTCTTCAGTGGCGATCAGCGCTTTCTTAAGATAATCGGGTATGACTTTGAGCGGAACCGGATCTCTTTTTTCTACAAAAAGTTCTGCCAGAAGAACTTTATCCGCCGAGTAAATTCGTGTAACAGAAGATGGTCTAAACGTTTCAAGGCTAAGGATCTGGGGAAGATCATGGAAAAGGGCAAAAAATGCCCCTGACAAAATCCCGAAAAAGAGGCCACAGGTAAGGAAGAGTAAAATGGCGACGTTCTTTTTATTAATGTATTGACTGTTACTGTCCATAACTGTAAATACAGACCACGCAAGTTATCGTCTCGGAATTTCTAAAATTTAATGAAAATATAGGCCATTTTGTGAGGCTTGAATGCTTGCCTCGAATATGGAATAATGGAAAAGTGGAATACTGGAAGGTTGGTTTTTAAAAGGATATTAGCTATTTTTAATTTTATCGTCAACACATATTTTACCATTCACCCAATATTGCATTATCCCAGAACCCATTATTCCACTATTCCATTATTCCAGCATTCCAATTGGGGCGAAGCCCCTAACTTGTTTCCGAAACGTTCATTTAAGGAGAATTCAAATGACACATCATCATCACCACCACCACCATGACCATGACCATGAAATTGAGAGCACTTTATCATTTGACGAAAAAATGATCAAACTGCTTGAACACTGGGTAAAGCATAATGATGATCATGCTGAAACATACAGGGGTTGGGCAAAAAAAGCAAAAGAGAAAAATATGGACGAAACCGGCTCGTTGCTTGAAGATGCAGCTGAGATGACCCTTGAGATCAGCAAAAAGTTTGAAGAAGCGGCCAGGATCATCCGAAGATAATCGGTTTTTGTGCAAAGACAGGAAGTTGATCAGGAGCAATTTGCATCAACTCTTCTAATTAGATCATTGGATGTGTAATAGTTGTTTAGTGCAACGAACACATTGCTGCACGGCTGGGCAAAAGGTAATGATTGTCCATCCTGATCGAAAATAGCGTTTATCTTATCCTGTTTTGCAGGACCTTTTCTACCGAGGACTTCAATAACATCTCCTTTGAAAACCTTGTTGCGAACTTCAATCTTTGTACCAAGTTGTGTTGCACTTTCTGTGACTTTTCCGATAAACGTATGTCCGGTATCTTTTGTTTTTTCATAGGCCGGGGATATCTGGTCAGGGTCGCCAAAATAGAATCCTGTACAGTAACTTCTGTGACTGATTCTGCCAAGTTCTTTAAGCCAGTCTTCTTTTACACTGTAATTTGCTCGATTCTTATAATAATCGTCGATGGCTTCCCGGTAGACCTTGACTGTGGATGCCAGGTAGTTGATTCCTCTCATTCGCCCTTCGATTTTCAGAGAAACTATACCGGATTCGATAACTGCAGGAATATGTTCAATCATGCAAAGATCCTTTGAATTGAAGATATAACTGCCGTGGTCATCTTCGGCGATGGGCATGTATTGGCCGGGCCTTAACTCTTCTACTATCGCATATTTCCATCTGCAGGATTGAGAACACATCCCTCGATTGCTGTCACGATTGGACATGAAACTGCTCAGAAGGCATCGACCTGAATATGATATGCACATGGATCCGTGGACAAAAGCCTCAATTTCTAAAGCACAATTTTTGACAATTTCTCTTATTTCATTTAAAGACAGTTCCCTTGCGACGTTTATTCTTTTAACACCGAGTTGTTGCCAGAACAGAGCACTTTTGTAATTGGTTGTGTTGGCCTGAGTGCTGAGATGTATGGGCAGTTGCGGTATGATTTTAGAAGCCATCCTGAATATTCCCGGGTCTGCTACGATTAGAGCGTCCGGACCGATTTCTTCCAGTATATTAAGATATTCTGCAATTGTCTTTTGATCGTCATTCCGCGGGTAAATGTTACAGGCCACATATACTTTGACACCGTGTCCGCGGGCAAAATTGACAGCTTGTTGAAGTTCACCGACGGTAAAATTTTCGGAAAAGTTCCGCAGGCTGAATTCCTTACCTGCAAGGTAAACCGCATCGGCTCCATAGTGGATAGCGATCTTTAGCTTTTCAAAATTTCCTGCCGGCGCAAGGAGCTCTATTTTTTTGGGTGTTTCAATCATTTTATAATGGGTCTTCACAGGCGGCTTTGCACTTTTGATCGACTTTTGAAATTCTTATGATCTATTTTTTAGAAAGGGAAGTTGTTCCTCAGTAAGATCAGAAAGATTAGGATACTGTTTATCCTTTTCCGAAATGATCGGATCTTCAACTGGCCAGTCAATACCGATGTCAGGATCAGACCAGATGATTCCGCCCTCGTCATCAGGCGCATAAAAATCCGAGCATTTGTATAATAAACGGGCGGTTTCGCTCAGCACACAGAAGCCGTGAGCAAATCCTTGGGGAATAAACAGCTGGCGCTTGTTCCGATCCGAAAGATGAAAACCGGTCCATTTGCCGAAAGTAGCGGAACCTGGCCGGATGTCAACCGCCACATCAAATATCTCACCGGTTATTACCTGTACCATCTTGGCCTGGGGGTTTCTGATCTGGTAGTGAAGTCCCCTGATGGTGTCCTGCACGGAATAAGAAATATTATCCTGGACAAATGCCGTATCAATGCCGGCTTTCATGTATCTGTTCCGGTTGTATGTCTCCATGAAAAAGCCGCGGCTGTCTTCAAATACTTCAGGCTCAATGATAAGGATGCCTTCTATTGATGTTGTGACGATATTCATGATCCTCAGTTTTTAAATCCAAAAAGGTTATACGGTTGTTTCGTCTTCGTCCTCAAATTGTTTTTTCAGCTTAAATGATTGTTCCAGATATCGTTTAAGCTTTTCCTGTACCTTGCCGTAAACGGTTCCTTCGGGAAAGTAGCCCTCTTCGTCCGGAGTCCCTGCCGGAACATCTGTTAATATTTCTATTCCTTCTTCAATCGTAGAGACCTGATAGATATGAAATTTTCCTTTTCTTACGACATCGATCACATCTTTTTTCAGCATCAGATTTTTTACGTTGGCCCGGGGAATTAATACTCCCTGTTTGCCGGTAAGTCCTTTGCTTTTACAGACGTCAAAAAATCCTTCAATTTTCTGATTAACCCCGCCGATGGCCTGAATTTGTCCTTTTTGATTCACTGAACCGGTTACTGCGATCCCCTGATGGATGGGAATGTTTGAAAGGCTTGAGATAACAGCATAGAGTTCCGTCGAAGAAGCGCTATCGCCGTCGATGCCGCTGTAGCTTTGCTCAAAAGTGATGCTTATTGATAAACTTAATGGGTAGTTTTGTGCGAAAGTTCGTCCCAAATAACCGGAGAGAATCAGAACGCCTTTGTCATGGGTCTTCCCGCTCAGCTTGGCTTCACGTTCAATATTAACAACCCCCTGCTTGCCCATATATGTTTCGGCGGTGATTCGGGAAGGACGCCCAAACATGAAGTCGCCGATTTGAAATACGGAAAGGGCATTTGCCTGGCCGGCAACATCCCCTTTCACATCGATCATAATGGTATCATCCACGTAGGATTCGTGTATTTTTTCTTCATAAAGGTTATACCGAAATCGGTATTCATTGAAAGCTGTGATAACATCTTTGTCTGAAACCCGTTTTGCATCCCTTTTCTTTGCCCAGTAGTCAGCCTCTTTTAAAATTCCCATAATCGCGCCGAATCTGAGTGAAAGCTTTTTTTGGTTGGCGATATATTTTTCACCATACTCTACAATGGCGGAAACACCTTTTGGGGTTAACGGCAGTAGTTCCTCTTCTTTGCATACACGGGCAATGAAGCGAGCATATTGTTGAATTGTATCCTGGTTTTTTTCCACCTCATGGTCAAAATCGGCCCTGACTTTGAAAATTTTATTAAATTTTGAATCATAGTTCTGGAGCAGTTGAAAAAGGTGATAGCTGCCGAACAAGACAACCTTGACTTCCAGCGGGATCGGTTCCGGCCGAAGGGATGATGTGCCATATCCAAGACCTGAAGCAAGATCTTCTATGAAAAGGAGTTTGTTTTGTAACGCACGTTTGAGCGCTTCCCATACGAACGGGTTCATGAGGATAGACTCGATTTCCATTATCAGATAGCCGCCGTTGGCTCTGAGGAGTGATCCGGCCTGGACCATGCTAAAGTCTGTGATAATGGTTCCCATATGCGCTCTTTTTTCAATTTGACCAAAAACATTGTGATACGTTGGATTTGTTTCGAAAATAACTGGTGCGCCTTTTATAGCTTTTTGATCTACCAGAACATTGACCTTATAGCGTTGAAAAGAGGGTTTGGCAGACTGAAACATAAAGCCTTCAACGGGTGATTTTGCATCCTGGGAAGATATAAAATCCTTAACGTTCTCCAGGATATCCGCCTGCACATCGTCCAGATAGGCGAGAATGTCTTTGCACCCCTTGTATTCTTCCTTTACAATGTCTATCCGCTGTTTTACCACAAACAGAGCGATTTCCTCCATCAGCTTTTCAACTTGAGAAGTCATTACCTGGTTGATTTTATTGAGTTCTCGGATCGTGGCGTCGACTTCGGACTGAACCATACTGATTCTTTCCTCGATTTTGGTTTGTGTTTTCTTGGGAAGGGCCATAAACTCTTCCGGTGAAATCGGCTTCTCTTTAACAATGGGGATGGTTTGATACCCGGTTTTGGTCCTGTTAATCTTGATGTTCCTTTCCGCTGCCGACGCTTCGAGTTTCTGAATGATCTTTTTTTGTTGATCCGAATACTTTTTTTGAATTTCAGATTGTCTCTGGTGATACGATTCATGTTCAAAGGCTTTGGGTAGCTCCTTTTTCAGATCATCAATTAACTTGCTTATTGTTTTACTGAACCGGGTTGCTTTTCCTGTGGGCACGGAAATGGCTTTGGGACGGAATTCATCCTTGAAATTATTGACCATGCACCAATCAACAGGTGATGGAAGGGTTTTGGCTTGCCGATCAACTAGGTCTCTGATGAT
>Ga0233409_10000050_pt1 | contig 16843 bp, 13 predicted proteins | sample Na_oxic_13_MG_FD_179871 | JGI IMG/M metagenome (GOLD analysis project Ga0233409, IMG submission 179871) | Seawater microbial communities from Saanich Inlet, British Columbia, Canada - Na_oxic_13_MG | ecosystem: Environmental > Aquatic > Marine > Inlet | place: Canada: British Columbia... | reverse complement strand
CCCATAATGCTCAAACATGGTGCGACGGCCCAATAATTTGTACTCAATTCCAGTATCTAGCCAGATACTTAACCAGCTATCTAAACCTGGCTTTGAGATTCTATAAAATGATGCAGCGGCGACCGATTTAGACCCTTTGCAACAAAGCTTGTCCAACCTTTAATTTTGGAGTTCAAGCTGATTTTCTGCAAAACATCCTGCGCCTGTGCTTTTGTGTCAAAACTCGCAAACACCGAAGCACCGGTACCACTCATTTTAGCTTTTGAATATATACCAATAATATCAATAGCTTGAGACACCAGCGGGTAGTTTTTACTGACCACCGGTGTACACACATTTCGCCACTCATGTCGCGAAAGGTCGCATAGTTTGATGGCAGAACAATCCCGTGTCAAATCCGAATTACTGAAGACCAGTTTTGTTGAAACATGCACCGGTGGCACCAGCACCAGATACCATTTTTCCTGTAATGAAATCGGGCTTAATTTTTCGCCAATACCTTCTGCAAAAGCGGCAAATCCGCGCACAAAAACCGGTACATCAGCACCCAGTTTCAAGCCCAGCTCAGCTAGTTCATCGATAGAGTATTGCATACCCCATAATTTATTTAATGCAATTAATACGGTCGCCGCATCTGAACTGCCACCACCCAGTCCAGCGCCCATAGGGATTAGTTTTGTCAGGTAAATATCAACACCGGCGCATTTATCCATTGATGGATTATCCTGTAAAAATTTTTCACGCAGCAAACTAGCTGCACGGATTATGATGTCCTCATTTTCCGGCACATCAAAGTCTTCACAGTGGCGAATGATCTGGTCATCGCTCCTGAGCTCAAATTCCAGCTCATCTACAAAATCAATAAACTGAAAAACAGTCTGCAGTTCGTGATAACCGTCTTCTCGCTGCCCGGTAATATGCAGCATTAGATTTAATTTCGCCGGGGCGGGCCAGACTAATCGGGACGTTGATCGTTGGTCTTTGGTCATTTGTCAGTCGTTAACTCGCTGTCAATCAACCATTGTCTGAGTACCAACCTTATATCCAGCTCGGTATTATCATCACGGCTCAAATATATTACATGGGGTAATAATATTCTTGTACCGGTGTATTTTTTCATTTCCACATTACAGCCAGACTGTTTTATGGTATTCAATAAACCCTGATCGTTCCAGCTGATATTTTCAACAGTTAATGTTTTGGCCGGCAAACCACGGATCCAGTCTTTAACCGCATTAGCGGGCAAGTTCACTTCAAGTATTGATGAGAACACATCATCGATATTATTAACCGTTTCTATCTGGCCATCAGGAAAACGTATTTCCGCACTATCACCATTTCCCTGCACCAGATAATTTCCTGCAGCTAGAGGAGCGATTAACCGAATAGAAAAATCCTGTTCTGACTGTTTCCAGATAATGTCCAGTGTACCGCCATCATTTTCTGTCTGTACGCCCAGGCGACCACGGATCTCCCAGCTTTTGATCTGTTGCCGCTTTTGCTGTTCTGCCACCCAGCCTGCAGGCTCCGTTGTTACCAATTCCTTAACGGTGGCGCAGGATGCAAGCATTAACAAAACAAGACTTATTATTGGAAATGTAAATTGGCGAAACATAATTATCAAAAAGAATGGGGATTAATGGTTTGCTATTGTAGTGAGTGAATAAAATGAAAACAATACAGATTTCAACAAAGGGGGCAGCCTGTCTGATTAATTTACTAAAAAATATAAAAACATTTTCGTTATAATGAACCGGTTATTGTCTCTGCCAGCCAGCTTTCAAAATATTACGGAATGTCATCATGACACATGATTCGTTATCCAGGAAAAAATTACTCTGGTTATTGCCTCCTGTTCTTATCGGCATTGTTATCTTTATCGCTTTCAAAAGTGGTCAACAACCGCCACAACCATCAGAAACCGGTGAGATTGCGCGCAGTGTCCGCACCTTGCAGATTAATAAAACTGATTTCGTTCCGATCGCTCAAGGTTATGGCGTGGTTCAACCTGCACGGGTATGGAAGGCAATTGCTGAAGTCTCGGGCCGCATAATCAAAATGCATGCACGGCTTGAAAATGGTGAAATTATCGAACAGGGTGAAACCTTGTTTCAGATTGACCCGGTGGACTATGAATTAAACCTGGCACAGGCCAAATCTCAACTGGCCGAACTGGATGTCCAGCAGTCCAATACCAGGGCATCCCTGAAAATTGAAAAGAAAAATCTGGCGCTGGCAAAAAAAGAATATGCCCGGCTGCAAAAACTGGCGAAGAAAGGCAGTGTATCGCAGAGCAATGTTGATAGTGCAGAGCGCACCGTTCATAGCTCAAATTCCTTAGTACAGAACCTGAATAATTCACTGGCGCTACTGCCTACACAAAGAAATCTACAGTTGGCTAAAATCACCCAGGCAGAACGTGATCTTTCCAGTGCCATGGTTATTGCACCTTTTAACTTACGCGTATCTTCGATGAGCATCGAAGCCGATCAGTATGTCAGCAAAGGGCAGCACATGTTTTCCGGCGACTCAGTCGACCGTGTTGAGATCATCGCCCAGATGGCCATGTCTTCACTAAAAAATCTGTTTATTGATCATCATGACATTCCCCATGAGGTCAATTTTTTTGCACAGAATTTATCCAGCTTCACTGGCTTCAAACCGACCATTACACTGGATATGGGCCATGGGCAGACCGCAAGCTGGGATGCAACTTTTATACGATTCACAGACGGCGTCGACATCCAGACCCGCACCATAGGCGTTGTGGTGGCCGTGGAAAACCCGATGCAAAAAATTATTCCCGGCGAACGCCCACCGCTGACCAAAGATATGTTTGTCGAGGTTTCCATCGCCGGTCACACACAGACAGATAAGATCGTGATTCCGCGATCATCACTGCGCAACGGTAAGGCTTATGTTCTTGATGCACAAGATCGGCTGGAGATTCGCGATGTACAAAAACTTTATGATCAACAGGATAAAAGTATTATCGGCGAAGGACTGAACGATGGTGAACAACTGGTACTGACGGATCTGATACCCGCGGTACAGGGCATGTTATTACAGCCAATATTAGCTAAGCCCATGTCATTACCAGCCGACCTACAAACCACGCCTGCTAACAATTAACCCTGATGGTAAATCAGCATGATTAAATGGTTTGCCGAACATCCGACGGCCGCTAACCTGACCATGATGGCGATCATGATCCTTGGTTTGATCTCCCTGCCCGGCCTGCAACGCGAAACCTTCCCGCAGATAAAAAATGACAAGATCGGTATCCAGGTGGTCTATCCCGGTGCCACCGCAGAAGATGTGGAAGACGCCATCTGTCGACGCCTGGAAGATGCGCTGGAAAGCATCTCTGATCTGGATGAAATGATCTGTGAATCATCCGAAGGTTTTGGCAAAGCAACCGCTGTCATGATCGAAGGTAGCGAGATGATGCGTTTTCTCGATGATGTCAATGCCGCGGTGAATGCTATTGATGATTTTCCAGAGCGGGTTGAAATTCCCGTGGTGGAAGAAATCGGGCGTACCGACTCAGTGGTCTCCATCGCCATCACCGGCCCCACCGATCCGGTCATCCTCAAAGCCTATGCAGAAGACGTGAAACTGCGATTACTCCGCCAGGCTGATATTGCCAATATCGAAATTGCCGGCTTTTCTGATCATCAGATCAGAGTGGAAATTCCTGCCTCCCGATTACGCCAGTATGGCCTTTCGCTATCAGACGTGGCCACCATCATGCAGCAGCAAAGCGTCAGCACACCTGCAGGTCGTGTGGAAAGTGTACAGGAAGATATTTTGCTGCGTTTTGATGACCAGCGTAAGACGGTTGAGCAAGTCGGAAATATAGTGGTTATTTCGGGCACTACAGGTGCCACCATTCGATTACGCGATATTGCCGACATCAGTGATCGCTTTGATCGTGATGAAACCCGCATATTGTTCAATAATAAACGTGCAGCCATACTCAATATCACTAAAACCAAAACGCAGGATATCCTTAAAGCCTTATCCGATATTCGGACCTTTGTAGAAAATGAAAACCAGCAGATTCCTTCAGGAATGAAACTCAGCCTTACCCAGGACCGGGCCTCTGTGGTGCAGGATCGTCTGGATATGATCCTGAAGAATGCCATCCAGGGGCTGATAATGGTGTTTGCTATCCTCTGGTTATTTTTCAATTTCCGTTATAGCTTCTGGGTCACCATGGGCTTACCGGTGTCCTTTCTTGGCGCCCTCTTCGTATTACCGCTGGCAGGTATGACGATCAACATGATCACCCTGGTCGGTTTACTGATCGGTGTTGGTCTGTTGATGGATGACGCCATCGTCATCGCAGAGAATATTGCAGCGCGCATGGAAAAAGGCGAGCACGCCATGCAGGCTGCCGTTTCCGGGGTGTACCAGGTGCTGCCCGGCATCCTGTCTTCGTTTGCAACGACATTATTAGTCTTCGGTTCACTGGCTTTTATTACCGGAACCATCGGCCAGGTGCTGCGGGTGATGCCTATCGTGTTAATCGTTGTTATTACCGTTAGCCTGATCGAAGCTTTTCTGATCTTGCCCAATCACCTGGGCCATAGCCTGAAACACATAGAAAACAGCAAGGCCAGCAGCTTTCGCGTCCGCTTTGAGCAACGCTTCGAGCATTTCAGGGATAACAAGTTTGGCCCCTTGCTGGACAAAGCTGTCAGCAACCGTTACCTGACGCTTGGCATCGTGATCATGCTGCTCATCATATCGATAGCCATGCCGGCAGGCGGCAAATTAAAATTTGTTGGTTTCCCTGCCATCGATGGTGATATCGTCGAAGCCCGTCTGTTATTACCACAGGGCACACCGCTGAGTTTAACCGAGTCACTGGTCGAGAAAATTCAACAGGCAGCGCTGCTTATCAACCAGAACATGTCTGCTCAACAGCCTGACGAGCAGAACCTGGTCAACAATATTACCGTGATCTTCGGTGAAAACCCTGACGCTTATGAGTCTGGCCCTCATGTTGCGCGCATCATCGTTGACCTGTTAAGCGCTGAAGTACGTAATACCAGCATCGATGAATTTAAAGCAGCCTGGCGGCAGCAGGTGGGTGAGCTGCCTGATGTTATCTCGCTCAAGTACACCGAGCCCACTATTGGCCCGGGCGGCCGGGCCATAGAAGTTCGCCTCAAAGGTGCAGATCTACAACAGCTGAAATCTGCTTCACATGACCTGCAAAACTGGTTTGACGATTTTGCCGGTGTGCAGGATGTCAGTGACGATTTACGCCCGGGAAAACGTGAGTTGCGAGTACGATTGCTGGACTCAGCCGGTATGCTTGGGGTCAACGCCTTTGGCGTATCAAGCCAGATAAGGGCAGCATTTCAGGGCATTAAAATCGATGAATTCCCGGTCGGTGCAGAAACCTATGAACTGGACCTGCGTTTAGCTGCCAGTGACCGCTTGACCGCAGATGATCTGCAACAGTTAACCATTACCGGTCCATCTGGCAGCCAGATTCCATTACCAAATATTGCGCGAGTCGATGAGGTTCGCGGCTGGGCCCGCATCAAACGAGTGGATCGACAGCGCACCATTACCGTTTATGGTGACGTGCAGCGTGAAATTGCCAATTCCCAGGAATTACTGGGGCTGGCAAACAAGGATATCCTGCCTTTGATTAAACAGCGCTACCCGGAAGTGGTAATCGATATCAAAGGGGCAAGTGAAAACTCTGCCGATACCAGTAAATCGATCGTACGCAATGTCATTCTCGGCATGATCGGCGTGTATTTTTTACTGGCATTACAGTTCAGGGGTTACCTGGCACCCGTCACCGTGATGTCGGTGATTCCAACAGCACTGATCGGTGTGGTATTCAGCCACATGGCTCTAGGACTGGATATGACCTTACCAAGCATCATCGGCATGGCATCACTGTTTGGCGTGGTGGTGAATGACTCGATATTGCTGGTGGTATTTATGCGTGATGCAAGGCGCCAGGGAACAGACGTTCATAGCGCCGCAAAACAGGCAGCACGAGCCCGCTTTCGCCCTATTGTACTGACATCGATTACCACCATTGCCGGCCTGACACCGCTGTTACTGGAAACCAGTCTACAGGCGCAGATTCTGATACCAATGGCTGCGAGCCTGGCATTCGGCTTAACCTCGGCGACTATTATTGCGTTGTTTCTGGTGCCGTCTTTGTATTGCATATTGAATGATTTTAATATGCTGGGTGAAGTAACCGTAGAAGAATAACAGCTATAGATTAAAGCTTAAAAAACATTTCACCACAGAGGCACAGTGAAAAACATTCGTTATTTGGTGTCATCCTGAACGGCAGTGAAGGATCTTGAGAAGGCTGCACTATATTCAGTGTGCTAAACAGATCCTTCCATTCCGCTACGCTTCAGTCAGGACGACAAAATAAACATTTCTTATTTTTATCTGTCTCTCTGCGGTGAATACTTTCAGCTTTTAAGGTTTTATCCGGTCCAGTGTTTCGACCAACACCGGGTTTTTAGCATTTTGCGCCTTGCCCTTTTTCCAGACCTCACGCGCTTTATCTTTCTGGTCTGCATGCCATAACACTTCACCATAATGCGCGGCGATCTCAGCATCTTCCAGTTTTGCAAACGCCCTGGATAACCATTTTAAAGCTTCATCCATCTCGCCCAGGCGATAACTCACCCAGCCCAGACTATCTAGTATTGCGGGGTCATCAGGGACCAGGGCTGCAGCTCTTTTGATGTATTCCTGCGCTTCTCTATATCTTGATGTGCGATCGGCCAGGGTGTAACCCAGTGCGTTCAGCGCATCGGCATTGTCAGGTTCTTTTGAAATAACTTTTAAGAGATCAGCTTCAGCCATATCAAGACGGTCAACCTTTTCTGCCATTAAACCTCGCGCGTAAAGCAATGTTGTATCATCTCGTTTTTGCTGCAGGGCACGGCTATACATTTCCACGCCTTCTTTGTAACGCCTCTCACTGCGCAATATTTCACCTTGCGCGAGATATGCTTTGACGCGTAACGACCAGTTAGTCTGTTCTTCTGCCAGAGCTTCGAGCTTCGCTAAACCTTCATCCGATTTTCCAAGAACAGCCAGCAAAACACCGATGCGTAACTGCGCATCATAGACATATTCGCCACTTTTTACGCCCAGGTAATACGACACCGCCTGTTTTTCATCGCCCTGGTTTTGCGTGATCCGGCCAAGGTAATAATTGGCTATCGGCACTTTTTTATCAATTTCGATCAAATAATTCAGGGTTTCGACTGCTTCATCGAGCTGTTTGGTTTCGATGTACAACAAGGCAAGGCTTAACGTAATCTCACCATCATCCGGCAGTTTTTCATGCAATAAAGAATACTGTTCAGTTGCGGCATCCATCTTGCGTTGTTCAACCAGCATGCGTGCATATTGCAGGCGTAACGCATTATTGTCTGGCAGTTCATCCAGTACCTGCCTTATCAATACTGTCGCTTCTTCATGTTTGCCCTGCGCCGTCAGAATCCTGGCTTTAATGATTAAGACTTCTTGAAGTGAAGGATCGATTTCCAGCACCTGGTCTAATAAACCCAGTGCTTCATCATAATGTTGAAGCTGGGCGGCATAACGTGATTCTAATACCAGGAGATGTTTGTTTTTTTCATCTTTTTCATTTAGCTTTTGCAGCACTACGTAGGCGTCTTCGGTGCTCGCTTCTTTTGCTAACAGTTGCTTTACCGCCATGGCTTCATCAGCCGAAGACTCATGATAAATTGAAAGCATCTTCTCTATATACGGCACCGCCTTTTCAGGCTGTTGCAGCTTGAGGTAGGTAAGCGCATACATCCGTGGCAGATCCTTTGCTTCCGGCTCAAGTTCTTGCCAGCGAGCAAGTGCCGCTAATGTTTCATCGTAATGTTGGCCATACAGCGCGATGTACGCGGTACGCGCTGCGATTCGGCTGTCTTCAATCGATTTGGACGCCTCACGGTAATAACCCAAGGACGCATCGACATCACCCGTATTTCCGGCAAACTCTGCAGCCAGCAGGTTAAACATCATGTCGCCATCCAGGCTAACGTCCTTTTGTGCTTCCTTAATCTCATCTGCCTCAGCTGTTCGAGATAATTCTGCACCGTCAGCGGCATTCGTGGCATCCTCCTGTTCCGCAGCCTCACCCTCTACGACAGTTGCCTTAGCTGCCTGCACATCTGATGGTGCTTTGCTATCACTGGCGGTTGACATGGTATTGCAGGCCGTTAAAACCAGTGGAAAGACAAGTGGCAGATAAAGAGAAATCTTGAATTTTTGCATCGCGGTAAAAAACTAAATAGCTGAATTATTAAATAATAATATGATCAAAATTTGACATATCAACCTGTCTATATAAATTCCTTATATACTGAATATAACGCATTTTCTGTAGATAATTACAATATATAGAGCGAAATTGATTCAATTTTCCTAAATATTTGGGAGTAAAACCCCGATTCTGCTTGAGTTAAGCGCATGCATCCCTCAAAATTGCCGGTTTTCCCGTATCTGTACTAACGCAAACCGCCTATGTCTTTGATTACACTTGGTATCAATCACAAAACCGCGCCATTAGATTTGCGCGAACGGCTTGCGTTCACCCCGCAAACTTTACCCGAAGCTTTGTTGAGCCTGAAAAAACTTGCTCATGTCGATGAAGCCAGTATCTTATCAACCTGCAATCGCACTGAACTTTATTGCGTTACTAATAAAGATAATGACAGAGCAATCATCCAATGGTTCAGTCAATTTCATGGCCTTGAAGAAAACCAGATAAAAGAACACCTTTACCTGCATGCGCATGAAGAAACCGTACGACATGCAATGGAAGTTGCCAGCGGGCTGGACTCCATGGTCCTGGGCGAACCGCAGATTGCTGGTCAGATGAAAGATGCCTATGCAATAGCTAATGAGAACGGCACTATCGGCCAGTTGCTCGGCAAGTTATTCCAGCGCGCTTTTGCCGTATCAAAACAGGTACGAACGGATACTGATATCGGTTCCAGCCCGGTTTCTGTTGCTTTTGCAGCGGTCAGCCTTGCCAAACAGATATTTGGTGACCTCAAACAGACCACGGTGTTACTGGTCGGTGCGGGTGAAACCATCGAACTTGCTACCCGTCATCTACATTCACAGGGTGTAAGAAAAATCATTATCGCCAATCGCAGTGTTGAACGCGCACAAAAACTGGCCGATGAATTTCAGGGCGAAGCCATCAGTCTGCAACATATCAGTGACCACCTGCACAAAAGCGATATCGTGATTGCATCAACCGCCAGTCCTTTACCCATAATCGGCAAAGGCACCGTCGAACGCGCATTAAAACAGCGTAGACATGAGCCCATATTTATGGTCGATCTCGCCGTACCGCGCGATGTCGAACCAGAAGTGAATGATCTCGATGATGTTTATCTGTACAGCGTGGATGATCTGCAGTCTGTTATCGAAGAGAATATGGAAAGCCGGTTGCAGGCAGCAGAGCAGGCACGTGAGATCATCGATGTACAGGTCAGTCATTTCCTGGACTGGCAACGATCACTGGGCGCGGTTGATATCATCGCGCAGATCAGGCAACACACGCAGGACTTGAGCAATGAAGTTTTACGCAAAGCGAAGAAACAGCTGGCAGCCGGCCAAAATGCCGAAGAAGTACTCAACTTCCTTGCCAACACTTTAACCAATAAATTTTTACATCAGCCGAGCACAAAATTGCGCCAGGCGAGCCAGGATGAACGTGATGATGTTTTAAATATCGCACAGGATCTGTTCCTTAAAAGTGATGTGACTGACGAGCCAAACAAAAAAGACGAATGAAAGACTCCATACTCAATAAACTTCATACCTTACTTGATCGCCACGAAGAGATCGCAGGGCTGCTGGCCGACCCGGGCGTCATCGGTGATCAGAACCAGTTTCGTGAACTGTCCCAGGAGTACGCGCAACTCGAACCCGTCGTTAAATGCTTCCAGAGCTATAACGATGCTAATGATGACCTTGAAGCCGCAGAAGAAATGCTGAAGGATGATGATGCCGATGTTCGTGAGATGGCGGAAGAAGAGAAAAAGGAAGCACGCGAAAAAATAGAGAGCCTGGAACTCGATCTGCAAAAATTATTATTACCTAAAGACCCGCACGACGAAAGTAATATCTTTCTTGAGATCCGTGCCGGTACCGGCGGTGATGAAGCCGCTATTTTTGCCGGTGACCTTTTTCGCATGTATTCACGTTTTGCAGAATTAAAACGCTGGCAGATTGAAATCCTCAATCAGAACGTCGGCGAGCACGGCGGTTATAGAGAGATCATCGCCCGTATCATCGGCAACGGCGCATACTCACAGTTAAAGTTTGAGTCAGGTGCGCATCGTGTGCAGCGGGTTCCTGACACAGAATCACAGGGCCGTGTACACACTTCTGCCGCAACCGTTGCAGTGATGCCCGAGATTGCAGACGTAGAACAGATTGAAATAAACCCTGCTGACCTCCGTGTTGATACTTACCGCGCGTCAGGTTCGGGTGGTCAGCACGTCAACAAAACGGACTCAGCAGTTCGCCTCACCCACCTGCCAACAGGCACCGTTGTTGAATGTCAGGATGAACGTTCACAACATAAAAATAAAGCACGTGCGATGTCTCTATTACAGGCACGTATCATGGACGCAAAAATCGAGAAGCAGCAGGCCGAACAGGCACAAACGCGAAAAAGTCTGGTCGGCAGCGGCGATCGCTCTGAACGCATACGCACCTACAACTATCCCCAGGGCCGGGTTACCGATCATCGCATCAACCTCACGTTATACAAATTGGATGAAATCATTCAGGGTGATTTAAATCAGGTTGTTGAACCACTGATTAATGAATACCAGGCAGAGCAGCTGGCCAGCTTATCGAGCGAATAAACACGGCAAATAAACCTTCGCTATCAACCATCCTATGAACATCCAGCAAGCACTTCAGCAAGCCAGCCAGGCACTGTCTGAAACAAGCTCATCTGCACATCTGGACGCACAGGTATTATTAACCCATATACTTCAGTGCAACACGGCACATCTGGCGGCATGGCCTGAAAAAAAACTCAGTGAAGAACAGGCCTCGCGATATCTGCAACTGGTACAGCAGCGAAAAAAAGGGGTGCCCGTCGCACATTTAACCGGTCACCGGGAATTCTGGTCATTAAACTTTTCAGTCAACAGCAGCACCTTAATTCCTCGCCCTGAGACCGAGACACTGATCGAGTTTATTCTGGAAAAATTCAACGACAAAGAAGACCTTAAACTGCTCGATATGGGAACCGGTACCGGTGCAATCGCCATATCAATCGCCAGAGAAAAACCTGAGTGGAAAATTTTTGCTAGTGATATTTCTGAACAGGCATTAAACCTTGCTGTTCAGAACAGCGAAAATCATCAAACCAGTAACATCACCTTGATACACAGTGACTGGTTCAATGATATCACTGACCATGATTTTGATATCATCATCAGTAATCCACCCTATATTGCCGACGACGACCCGCACCTGTCAGAAGGTGATGTACGCTTTGAACCTCAAAACGCGCTGACTTCTGGCGAGACAGGCATGGATGATATAGAACATTTGTGTTCACGCGCAAAAGACCACCTGGTAAATAATGGCTGGCTGATCGTTGAACACGGTTATAATCAGAAACAACAGGTTGCTGATTGTTTTTCTGAAAATGGTTATACCGACATTGAACAAAAACAGGATTTGTCAGGACACACGCGTATGACAGCGGGGAAAAGAAAGTTTTAAGTTACAAGTGCGCAAGGATTTTTTGCTTTGTGTTTTTAACTTAAAACTTGCAACTTAAAACATATAACTATTTTTTAATATGAAAGACAACGAAATCAACTTTAACGATGAACAGCTGCTGCATTACAGCCGTCAGATAATGCTGCCGCATTTTGGAGTTGAAGGCCAACAACGATTACAAGATGCACACGTTATTATTATGGGTGTTGGCGGCCTGGGCAGCCCCGCTGCTATGTATCTTGCCGCGGCCGGTGTTGGCACTTTGACACTGGTTGATTTCGACACGGTTGATAACAGCAATTTACAACGCCAGATCATCCATAACATTGACAGCATCGGTGAAAGCAAAGTCAGCTCTGCAAAAGATACTTTACTCAGAATTAATCCGGAAGTGACAATCCACAACATAAACAAACAATTAACACTGGATGAACTCACAGTAGAAATAACCGATGTTGATTGCGTGATCGATGCCACCGATAATTTCGAAACACGTTTTATTATCAATCGTGCCTGCGTGGCACAACGGGTTGCACTGGTGTCTGCTGCTGCGATACAGTACGAAGGACAGATAAGCGTTTTTGACCTAAGCCAGGAAAACAGTGCCTGTTATGCCTGTCTGTATTCTGAAGGTGGTGAAGAAAATACCAATTGCAGTGATAACGGCATTCTTGCACCGGTGGTTGGTATACTAGGCAGCATGCAGGCACTGGAAGCCATTAAAGTAATATGTAAGCTTGGTGATACTTTACAAAACCGTCTGTTGATTTTTGATGCACTGGCTTTACAGTGGCGAATGATGAAGCTTAAAAAAGACCCGGACTGCACTGTGTGCAGTTGCAAGTTATAAGTATTAAGTTGTAAGTAGAAAACAAGCAACAATTTAAAAACTCACTTATATCTTGTAACTTAGAACTTAAAACTTAGCAAAATGACAAACAACCAACAAGCAACGACCACGCTATACCTCCCCCGCCCTCTGGTCAACAAACTGCTGTCACACGCACAGCACAATCCGGATATAGAAGTGTGCGGTTTAATCGGAAACGACGCATCTGAGAATAAAAGTTATTACCCGATCGATAACATTTCAAAAAATCCCAGCTGCCGGTTTTTGATGGATGCACCACAACAGATTAAAACCTTGAAGAAAATGCGTGAGAAACAACAGGAGCTTTTTGCTATTGTGCATTCGCACCCAAAAACAAATGCAGAACCTTCGCAACTGGATATTGAAGAAAACAACTATAAAGATGTTTTCTACATCATCATCTCACTCAACACCGAAGGTGTACTTGAGATGCGCGCTTATACTCAAAAGAAAAACAGCATGCAGGAAATAGAACTAATACTCGAAACGTAAGCTGGCAGTAAATTAAAAAACACGGCTACTTATAAAATAATTTTTACTGCAAGCTGATGAATGCAAATTTCTTTTCTAATAAGCGCCGTAATTGCCATAATACTGACCAGGTGACATACGTACAAACTCACGAATAACACCATCAGGCTGCATAGTTAATAAGTGGTCCCCGGCAAGCTTGTATTTAAAACGCATCAACTGCTCTTTACCCTCAACACTGGCAAGTAAATATTCATTCTGTATCTTAATCAGCCCTGTTAGGTAACGTTCAGTACCATCGCTCCATAAAAACTTCTGGTTATTCACACCCAGCATTTCACCGTTTTGAGCAACCCATAAACCATTCAGGTTCGGTTTCTTTAAGCCACAAAATTCTGTGACACAGGGTTTTTGCCTGATTTTTTTCCTGGGCTGTTGCGTCCCGGGTTGCGGCATGACCTTTTTACGTAGCGGCGACTGGCTCCTCTGCTGAGCAGCAGGAGGCCTGCTCGATTGCCGCGCCTTCTGCTGCGGGGGACGTCGTGGTGGCGCCAGTTTTGATAATGGTGAACGATTGTTCATACTGCGGCCCGGCCCTTTATTTCGCCTGCGATCAGGCTGACCATTTTCAGGCACACCAAAATTAAAATTTTGCACCAATGGCGCATTCGGCTGTGGCGCCTGAGTCTGTTGTAATGCCTGGGCCTGTTGAGGAGCTTGAGTCTGTACAGACATATTTGATCTTTCTGCCTCAGAGTTCCAATACGATGTTTCCCACGGCTCATCTACCCAGCCATCCAGGTCAGATGATGACCAGTACGGTTTTCTATACATCGAGTAACCATACGGCAAGTAACTCTCCGTGGGTAAAACACCCCAGTCAGGACTTCCCCAAAGCGGACTAGCGTAGGGCGAACCATACTGGCCAGACTGAGACCAGGGCGACTGCCCCCAGGGTGAGCGCATAAAAGGATTATTAGCATAGCCAGAATAAGGATTTTTATAAAACGATGATGAGCTCGGGTACATGCCACGCATCGCGAGTGCACGCATAGTAGGATTAGAATAGTTTGACCACGGTGATGATGGATAACCGTATCCACCATGCGCCCCGTTAGTAGGAACCCTGTCTATGACTCCCATTGCATCCATCATGCCCAGCATCATTCGTATAAATGGCAGCTTGCCGTCATATCGATAAAGTTTCACTTCAGCACGTACTATCTGACTCGCCATTACAGTCAATAGCAGTACAAACAATGTCAATTTAGAAAGCTTGTTAACCATATACATAGATGACGATAATTATGCACATTTTTGGCTCAACTTGATACGCAATATCATGCTATATTTATTCTAATCAGGGCTTTTAGATTCAATTTATGTCAGTCACACACCTAACCAGTACATTAACAGATTGGGCTAACACGCTGACCGGGTGGCCAGGACGCAAACTCATCAATAACGTATTATACGTTATCAACCTGGTGACATTCAGCAGCCTCGCATTACGTGACTGGTTTAGCAAAAACAAAGTGTTTGATTCACGCAGTTATTCCACCACCGTGGCACAGATCATCTTCACTGGTGTCGACGCGCTGCCAACCATTACTTTTCTCGGACTGGCTACCGGTTTTATCTTTACCTTTCGCCTGATTTCCATTTCCAACACACTGGGTAGCACTGACGATATAATCAATCTGCTCATTACTGTTATCTGCTTGAGTGCGGGTCCATTTCTTGCGGCCATCATTATTATCAGTCGAACCGGATCAGCCATCGTGGTTGACCTTGGTAATATGAAATTACACGGCGAGATCGAAGCACTGGAAAATATGGGAATCAATATCAATGACTATATTGTGGCACCGCGTATTATCAGTACTGCCATCTCACAGCTGGCGATCACTGTTTATTTTACCGTGATCGCCCTGCTAAGCGGCATTCTGATCAGCGCCTTATTTGTGAACCCGGCGCATTTTGATTTCATTTTTAAAATCAGCGATTCATTTACGCCGCACCTGATGAGTATTTTTATCATCAAAAACATTATTTTCGGCTACGTAATAGCCACTGTTGCCTGTTACAACGGCCTCCGGGTACAAGGTTCTGCAACCGAAGTACCGCAACGTACCACAGCTTCTATCGTGCAAAGTCTTAGCTTTGTGTTCGTGATCGACAGCCTGCTAACCTTTGCGATATTCGTCTGATCATGCAAAACAGCAACCTCATTCAATGTACACAGCTAATTCCACAGCAGCTGCCTTTCGATTACCAGGGAAATGCACTTGATTTTGAACTAGGCGCCGGCGAAGTCACCAGCATCATCGGGCCAGACTATTCTGGCAAGGGCCACTGGATAAGAGCCATTTGCGGCCTTGAAGACCAGTCATCCGGCGACGTCAGCATCAAAGGTATAAACACTTTAAACCTCAGCGCAAAAGACTGGACGATGACACGCATGAAAGTTGCCTACCTGCACGAAGATACTGCACTGCTGTCAGCGGCTAACGGTCTAAGCAATGTATTAGCACCCGCACTGTATCATCACCTCGATAAAAACCTGAATAAGCAGTTGCTGGCCGAAAAAGCCCTGGACTTGCTGGAAGAAATTGACCCGGAAATTAACCTGGACGACCTGCCTGCATATATCACCAAAGATCACCAGTATAAAATCGCTGTTGCACGTGCATTACTGCTGGAGCCGGAGGTGCTCGCATTAAACAATCCGTTTGCTCACTTCAACAGTGACAGCAAACATCAGTTTCAGACATTCCTGGAAAAACAGGTTAAAAAAGGGCTTTCACTTTTAATCGTGACGCATGATATACCATATGCACTAAAAATCTCTGATAAGATAATTTTTGCAAACCAGGAGAGCGTGCATTATTTTGGTTCAAGGCAGGCTGTGTTGAACAGTGATATGCCTGAAGTTATCGAATTCATTAATCGTCCTGAAAATCAGGCCAGAGCATGATGCCCCCAAGCATGAAATCGAACAATAACAATAGAACTCGAGCACATTACATACATCGCTTAAGTTACTCGGCACAGGAGCGACTGGCAGGCACCTTTGTTTTACTCGCTGTTGGTATCTTGGTCTGGTTATTAATTACTTCACAAAAAACACAAAATCTTTTTGAAGATGAAATTACCCTCTATGCCACCATGAGCTCTATACAGGCGGTAAACAAAGATACCAATGTCATCATTTCCGGACTGGATATCGGTTCAGTTACCGATGTCAATATCGATGATGAGAACCACGTCATCATCACCATGTCGATCTTAAAAAAATATCAGAAACTGATTCGCACTGACTCAACCGCAGAACTCTTAAACTTCAAATTTGCTTTACTTGGAAAATCAGTCATCGAGATCTCGGTCGGTTCGCCTCAATTGCCCGTCATCGAAGATGGCAGCACTATATCTATCAAGGAATCATTTAACCTGGTACAACTCGTTGCAAAATTTGAACCGGTACTCGTCACACTGCAGGACTCGATAAAAAAAATAAATGAGATATTGCAGGCGATCGATCCGAAACAGGTAGGCACCAATGTCAGCAACCTCGAATCGATCAGCAGTGACCTGAAAGTCATCACCCGACAAATAAAACAGGGCAAAGGTGTTGCCGGCAACGCGATATTTAACGATGACTTGCAGGACGATGTTCTCAGCACTGCAGCAAACCTGAAAATTCTTACCGAGCGG
>Ga0233409_10000049_pt1 | contig 16960 bp, 9 predicted proteins | sample Na_oxic_13_MG_FD_179871 | JGI IMG/M metagenome (GOLD analysis project Ga0233409, IMG submission 179871) | Seawater microbial communities from Saanich Inlet, British Columbia, Canada - Na_oxic_13_MG | ecosystem: Environmental > Aquatic > Marine > Inlet | place: Canada: British Columbia... | reverse complement strand
GTCATCGACTCCACCGAGATCTCGATGCCCTCTTCGGGGAAATCGATGCTCTGCGGAAGCGCCAATTGCTGCACCGTGACGTTGAGCATGGCCTCGGCGCCTACGCGGTCGACCAGCGTGTAGGTGTTTACCTGCTGGACGGTAAACCCGTAGGCTTTGATCTCTTGGCGTGACTCCCAACGCGCGCCCAGGCCAACGGGCTCAGCGGGAAGCAGGACACGCGTGAGCGTCTCGCGCGTGTTGACAATCATCCGAAGCAACCGGACGGGAACGTCGGAACGCTTGGTTTGCTCGTTGAGCTCGCCCGCAAGCAGCCGCCCGCGGTCGTCGACCTCGACCCAACCGCCGACCTCATCGACGATGGCCGCGCTGTTTCTGAGGAGCTCGGCCATTTCCTCGTCGAAGTCTTCCGGTACGAGCGCTTCGGACTTCACGACGTCAACTGGGAACTTCACGCCGCGATCGGTCAGCTCTGCGGGCCCGGACACGATGTCGAGGCGAAGACCTGGCAAGACGCTGAGTGCCGCGGTGTCACCACTGGTGGCGAGGGTCGCCACCCGAAACGTCGTCGTCGAGCTGGTCGTCGTCCCTGCGGGAATGTTGTAGCGGAGCTCCGCGCGCGGCCTCTGCCCCTTGTCGAGCAGTCGAATCCCGTTGCCGTCCTGCGAGTCGGCGTCCGCTGCCGTGTTGGACTTCTTGCAGCCCGTGAGCGCCAGCAGCGCACACGCGAGCGCCAGCCCGCGCATCATTGAATGCCTCATCATGGAACCCCTTACTTCTCCGTGAAAACTGTGTTCCAGTCGTTCTTCATCGAGACGACGACCCACCCCGACTGGCCCGCTAGATCGAGCGCCTTGTCGAGCGTGCCTACTTTGCTTTCGCGATCGTAGGCGTATTCGCGCTCCGCATCGTCATGACGCAGGACGAGCCCGAGCCGCACGCCACCGCTGCCGACGGTAGTCCATTGCAGCATCTCGAGGTCGCCGTCCGAATTGCCGAAAGCCAGGATCGGCCGAAGGCCAACGTGCTTGTGGATGCCGACCGGCTTACCAACCTTGTCGTCGACGAAGTCGATTTTCGGCAGACGCAGCAAGGATGGCTTACCCCCCTGCACCTCGTATCGGGTTTCTATCGAAGAGCCAACGACTCGCTCCGGTGGGATGCTGTAAACCTGCTCGGTATAGGTACGCATGAACTCGACGCTGCCACCCGAAACGATGAAGGTCTTGAAGCCGTTCGCCTCGAGATATCGCAGGAGCTCGAGCTGCGGTTGATACGCAAGCTCGGTGTAGGGCTTCTCGAATTTCGGATGGCGGGCGTCGCGCACCCATTCGGTCGCGATCGTGTCGAACAGGGTGGCGCTCATACCGGTGTGCGAAGCGAGGACGATTTCGGCCAGGCCGCGCGAACCCGCCGCAACGAGCGCTTCCCTGTCGCCCTCGATGACCGCCTTGAAGGGTTCCTTGGTCGCCCACTCGGGGTGAACCCTTGCAAGGTCTCTCACCCGGTGAAGCGCGAAGGCCATCTCGGCGTACACCGGCTGCTCAACCCATAGCGTCCCGTCGTTGTCGAACGTCGCCACCCGTTTCGTGGGCTCCACGAAAGCGGGATCGTCGGGGTCGCTCACCGCGCGAACGAAATCGAGAATCTGCGCTTTGGTCGCCGTGTCGTTCCACGACGGAAGCGGGTCGACGAAGGCTTCGGCCTCGGGGTTGGTCTTCGGCTCTTGCGCGCCGGGTTGTTGCGAGCTGGCGCAGCTCAACACGAACAGCGCAGACAGCACCAAACCCAGCACCCGGGCGTTGCCTCCAGTGAAACTCATGGCGCGAAATGTAGGAGTGGGCCCTAGGCGCGTCCAGGCCAAGGGGCTGCTTTTTCAGGCCTGCGCATCGATGGCGGCGAGAAAGGTGCTTGGCTCGGGCCGAACCCGGTAATTATCAGTCAAATCAGCGAAAATGATCCTTCGGCTCGGGTCGGTGATCAGGACGGTCGGCAGGACGCTGTCCACGTCGTACCCGAGCGGTTCCATGAGAAACGGCACGCCACCGACGTCCTCAATGCCCAGCTTGCGCGCCAGCTGCCCCTCCGCATCGACGCAGAATCGAATGGGCGCGTCGAAACGCTTCGCGAGCGCCCGTGTGTTGGCCGCGGGCTGACGAAGGATCGCAATCAACGCGCCCACCCAAGCGCGCCCACATCGTCCCCGGTTTCGGGGTGTAACGTCGAAGCGAGGGGGATGTTACATCCGGGTTCCCTTTGACGGCAGCATCGCGCTCGCCCTGGCACGTTCTCCGGCTTCGAGACGGACAGCGTCGTTAAATAAGGGTCGCCCGGTCGTTTGGAGGGGGGGAGACACGACCGGGCGGGGGATTACCGGCGGACTTATGGGGGGGTTCCGCCGGTGAAGTTTTTGTTTTGTTGTTATGAGAACGCCTGCGTCCTCACGGCTTAAAAACTAAATACTGAGACTGGAATCGTCAATGGCAACTAGCCCTCTAAGGTGAATTTTCCGGTGCATCAGCTCACATTTCTGTTCGAAAGCAGATGTCGACCGGCGGCACCCGCCGTGCTGCCAACCAGGTCGGCAATGACGTCAGCGAGCTCGGGAGATCGCCCAGGGACGAGCGCTTGGTGAATCTCATCGGAGAGGCCCCAAAGGACCGAAACGAAGACCGCGAACGCCGCCGTTCGCCACGATGAAGCCGAAGGCCATGTGCGGGAGGAAGCCGCGGCGCAGAGCCACCCGAGCACCGCGTACTCGACGAAATGGATGCCCTTGTCGCGCAGCGGGACGTGCTGGATGCCCGGGATCTCCACCTCGAAAGAAGAGATCACGAAGATGAGCCCCATGTACAAGAGCGCGAAGCGCCAGGGACGCACCCCCTCCCACCACGTGTCGGTACTCAGCTCGCGCCTCCTGCATCGATCAGCGACAAGCGCGTGCGTCGGCCGCGCTCACGTACCTCGCCGGCGCCGTTCATGTAGCCGGCGAGGCTGTGGCGATAGGCATCGTCAATCGTGACCGATATGAGTTCGCCTGTCGGGTCGCGGCCTTCGGGCGCGATGAGATGAACGATTTCGTTCCGCTCGCTGCGGCCCGCGAATCGACCGGTGTCGCCCGGCGACGGCCCTTCGACCAGAACCTGTAACTCTTGGCCGACCAAGGACTGCAAGTGCCCTTGCTGCTGCGTCGCGACCACGGCGAACAGGCGGGCCAAGCGCTCGTCCTTCACCTCTTCGGAGACTTCGTCGCCGAGCTTGAGCGCCGGGGTGTACGGCCGCGGTGAGTACTTGAAAGCAAACGCGGCAACGAACCCGACCCGCCGCACGAGCTGGAGGGTCTGCTCGAAGTCCTCTTCGGTCTCGCCGGGGAAGCCGACGATGAAGTCTGCGGAAAGCGTCAGCCCGGGCTTCGACCGCTTCAGCGCGTCGGTGCGCGCGATGTAATCTTCGGCGGTATAACGGCGCGCCATGCGTCGCAGCACACGATCCGAACCCGATTGCACTGGCAAATGAACGTGCGCCGGAAGCACCTCGAGCTCGGCATGTGCGGCCACCAGCTCGGGGGTGATGTGACGCGGGTGCGGCGAGGTATAGCGAAGTCGCTGAAGGTCGGGGACCTCCAAGGCTATTCGACGGAGCAGCCCTGCGAACCGAGAGGTGGACGCGGCCATCCTGGACTCGGATTTGCTCGCCTCGGCGTCCGCGCCCCGCTCGTGCCACGAGTTGACGGTCTGCCCAAGTAGGGTGATCTCGCGAACCCCCCCGGCGACCAGGTCTCGAATCTCCCCCACGATCTCGTCGGCCGGCCGGTACCGCTCGGAGCCACGTGTATAGGGAACGATACAAAACGTGCACCGCTCGTCGCAGCCCTTCATCACCGTGACGTACGCGGTGACCTCCCTGCGATCTGCGTGCGGCGTGGCGCGAAGGAATTGCGGGTCGTCCATGTCGAACACCGTCCGCGTGATCGGCGGGGCGCCCTGCTCGACCTCCCGGATCAGGGCCGGAAGCTCGGAAATGTTGTCCGGCCCGAGCACGATGTCCACGAACGGCGCTTTGCGGAGCAGACGCTCGCCCTCTTGCTGGGCAACGCACCCCGCGACTGCCAGCACGGTGCCTCGCTGGGCCTCTTTGAAGGGCCGAAACGTCCCGAGAAGGCTCATCAACTTGTGCTCCGCCTTCTCGCGCACGCTGCAGGTGTTGACGACCAGGAGATCGGCCAGCGCCGGCTCGCTCGCCTCACGGAAGCCGCTGGCCCGCAGGACCTCTTCGATCCGACGCGAGTCGTGAACGTTCATCTGGCAGCCGAAGGTCTGGACGAAGTACTGTTTCATGGGGAATCTGGCGATAGCTGTAGCAGCCGGGGGGGCGGCCGCCAAATGGCCGAAATTACGCCGTTCGCTGGCGGAATTGGGGTTCTCCGCGCTACAAGCCGTAGGTAGATGGCTCGCCGGCGATGCATCTTCCTCCTGCTCGTTCTGGCGAGCGGCTGCAAGACGATCCCAGAGGATGCTTACGGCATCGATCGGATCCGTTTCAGCGGCATGGAGGCGCTCGATCACGAGTCCCTGCGCGCCTGCCTGGCGACCCAGGAGTTGGACCGCGTCACGCTCTCGTTCGGCACCAGCGCGGACCGGGCATGCAGCGTCCCGCCCTTCGACGGCAAACGAGTCTCGTTCGACCTCTGGAAGAAACTCCGCAAGGGTTGGCCGACCTTGGATTCGGCGGTGTTCGATCGCGATGTGACGCGAATCGAGCGCTGGTATCAGGCACGCGGCTACTACGACGCTGCGGTTGTCAGCACCGAGTTCGACCCGCCCTCGGCTGCCGGCAACGACCGCATCATCGTCACGGCTGGGGGCGAGGCCCCGTGCACCCGGGAAGACGACGACGAGGGCTGCAAGCTGACCATCGGGATCGAGGTCGAGGAAGGCGAGCCGGTCTTGGTGAGCTCGATCCGGGTGACCGGCCATGAGGCGTTGGACTCCGGCAAGCGCACAAGGATCGAGAAGGCCGTTGAGCTCGAGGTCGGCAAACCGTTCGACGAAGCGGTGTACGAGCGGACCAAGCGCGAGGTCCGGCGCGGGCTCAGGGAGACGAGCCACGCATGCGGCGCCGTTTCGGGTCGTGTCGAAATCGATCGCGAAGCCCGAGAAGCGTTCGTCGAGCTCTATGTCGAAGCTGGGCCCACATGCTCGATCGGCGACATCACGGTGACCGGCAACGGTAAGCTCCCCGCTGACACTATCCTCGCGGTGGCCGACCTCAAAGCGGGTCAAACCTACAGCTCGCTCACCCTCGCAGACGCGCAGCGCGCCGTGTACGCGCTCGGCGCGCTGGCATCGGTGAACGTGACCTCGACCCCGCGCCGCGACGAAGAGGAGCAGTGCACGGGTATCGTCGACGTCAACATCGCCGTGGAGCCCGGCCGAGAGATCCGCTGGGGCATCGGCGCGGGCCTCCAGAGCGGCACGATCACCACCTTGACGCTCCAGCAGGACACTCGAATCTCGGACGTTCACTTGTTCGGGCTGTTCGAGCACCGGAATTTCATCGGTGGGTTCCGGCGCTTGCGTATCGAGGATCGCCCGAAAATCGTCGCGCGCGACCCGTGGTTCCGGTTCGGCAGAGGGTTCCTCTTCGGCAACGAGCTCCGCGTCGAGTACAGGCGGCCGGCGTTCCTCGAGCCGCGCACGACGTCCTCGATCCAGTTCCGGCACGACTGGGGCCCCGATCCCTTCGAGCTCTTTCGCCGCCATGACCTTCAGATTCGCGGGAGCCTGTCACGACCGTTTTTTGACGGCCGCCTTCTGCTCGTGGGCGCCCTCAATTACGATACGTTCTTGACCGTCGATCAGGATCCTCGATACCCGACGAGCTACCAGGTCGTCTTTTTCGACGAGCGCGTCATCGTCGACCTTCGAGACGACTCTCGGAGCCCCCGGGCCGGATTCTTCTTTCAGCTCGGTACCCAGCAGTCGCCGGCCAAGCTGAAGCGCTCTTGGCAGTACGTCCGCGTCACACCCGAAGTCCGAGGCTATGCGCCTCTACCGCTCTCTTCGACGCTCGCGTTTCGCTTTGGCGTCGGGGCGATGTTCTTGTTCTCGCGAGACCGCAATCGGCTCGACTTGGTCGGCCAAGCGCTCGGCCCACAAAACTACCGACTGCGCTCTGGTGGTCCGACGACCCATCGGGGGTTCTTTGGTGGTTTCCTTGGGGACCCGGGTAGCATCGACTCACTGAACCGTGAGGGCTTCGACGCGCGCAATGACGGCGGGCTACGCAAATGGGAAGCCGGCGTCGAGTGGCGCGTTCCTGTCACACAGGCCTTCGCAACAGCGCTCTTCATGGACTTCGGCGACGTGAACCGCGGCGAAGTGTTCCGGTTCAATTACATTCGCGCCGCCGCAGGATTCGGCTTTCGATACCAAACGCCTGTCGGACCGATCCGTCTCGACTTCGGGTTTCTGATCCCGAAGTGGCAGGTCGTCGGCGGGGACGCACCACCCAACGCGTTCAACATCTTCCGCTTCATTCGCGGAGGCGTGCCGGGCGCCATCCACTTCACCATCGGTGAGGCGTTCTGATGCGTTGGGTGTCCCGGCTCGTCAGTTGGTTTCTGGGCTGGCCGCTCATCGCCCTCTTGTCGTTGGTCGCAAGCGTCCTGTTTCACCTGGACACCGGTCTCGGCCGCAGGCTCGGCCGGGACATGCTCAACGAGTTCGTGTCGGACCAAATGGTCGGCACCCTGCATGCTGGGTACATCACGCAACTTCGGCTTTGGCGGACCGTCGTCAAAGACACCTTCGTCTATGATCCGGATGGCAACGCAATCATTTACGGCGAGACCGTGGAGCTCGGCATCGATCCGATTGCGGGGCTTCGTGGCCGCCTCCGGTTCTACTACGGGAACCTGACCAATGGCTGGGTCGACCTGATCGACGACGGCGAAGGTGCGCCGACGTTCCTCGCCGCGTTCGAGGCGGCCGACCAAACGCCTACGGAAGGCGAACCGTTCCACGCGATCGTGGACAACATGGACCTGCGCAATCTCGAGGTGACCGGCGAGCTCCTCGGCCTGAAGAATCTCCGCGTGGTCGACCTCGACACAAAGGGCCGAATGGAGTTCTACTGGATCACCGACATCGAGGTCTGGTCCGCGGCCGGACGCATCGTCCAGCCGTTCCCCTTCGAAGCGAGTCTCGACAACCTGGTCGGCAGCGTCCACACCGACGCGAGGGGCGCGCAAGTGACCGCGGCAGCCAGCCGCGGCGATGAGCAGCTTACCGCCGAGGTGGTCTATCGCCCGCACGAAGAAGATAGCGCGCCCGAGGACCCGTGGGACCTCGACCTCTTCGTGCGAGTCGAACCCGTCACGGCGGAGACCCTACACGACGTCGGCTTCGATTGGGCGGAGTCGCTCAAGGGGGAAACGACTGGTTGGGTGCGCCTTTGGGGGCCCGAGGAGGACTACCGCCTGCAAGCGGACCTGACCACCGAGGGCGGACGCGCGCGAGTCAAAGGCGAGTTGCCGAGCGATGGCGTTACTCGAATCGAGATCTCCAGTCCACGGATGAAGCTTGCGGATGTGATCGGGGGGGTCCCCGACGTCGAGGTCACTGGCAGGATCGAGATGGTCAGCGATCCGAAGGACGAAGACGTGCTGGGCGTCGAAATCGAAACCGAAGGATTCGTGTACGAAGACATCCACGTCCCAGCGCTCCTCGCGAAGCTTCGGGCGCGAGAGGATGGCCTCGACATCGACTCGGTGCAGACACACTACGCGGGCGGCGACCTCTACCTGGACGGGCACGTCGAGTACGAAGGCGTCACCGAAATCCATGCACGCGGAAACGTGCCGGAGGTGAGTGCCGATCCCAATTTTCAGGAGTACGCGCCCGGGATCGAGGGCAACGCGGAATTCGATCTGCGGATTCACCAATCGGTACGCGGCGACTTCGAGACAAAGGGTTGGGTCCGCTTCGATCGCTTCGACTACGGCGCGCTCAGCGCTCACTTCCTGATCCTCGAAGGGCGCATCTGGGGCGACCCTTCGAAGCCCAAGTTGGATCTGGAGCTCGACGGCGCAGCGGTGCGCGTGGCCGGGTATCCCATCGGCAATGGAACGGCGCTTCTGACCGGCGGCCCCAGCGAGTACTCGGCGACCGGCGCGTTTACCGCGCAAGGGGATCGGCGGGCGGAGTTTCAAGCGCGCGTCGAGGCCAACGAGGGGGTCTACAGGCTCGACGTCGACACGATAGAGCTTGCGGTGGGCGAACACTGGTGGCGTGGCTCGGTGAACAACCTGACCCTCGACCCGGAGAAGGGGATCTCATTCGACAGGGTCCTCATGGGCAGAGGCCCCCAACGTCTCGCGGCTCAGGGCGTGTGGCTCTTCGACGGGCCGGACGACATCCGTGCCGACCTCGAGAACTTCGACTTGGCCTTGTTGCAGATCCTCTACCCGGAAGATGCCCCAGACTTCACAGGTGAGGTCGATCTCCACTTCGAGTTCCGCGGCGACCTCGACAAAGAGCCCACCATCGTTGCGGAGGGCACTCTGACCGACGCGAACCTGTGGGATATCACGCCGGTCAATGCCGCGTATCTCATCCACTACGACAACGGCTTGCTCGACGCCGACGCACAGGTCGACTTCGGAGGGCGTGGCAATTTCACTCTGAGCACAACGGGCTTCATCGAAGCAATGCCCGGCGGAATCGGACCGTCCCTGCGAGAAGGTGTCTACGAGACGAGGCTCAGCACGGGTGCCATGGACCTCACGCTACTCGAGCTCATCTTCGAGGAGGACATGCCCAATGTGCAGGGCTATGCGGACGCGAGCATTCAGTTCTCGGGGCCATTCGACGCACCTGCCTTCAAGGGCAGTATCGACATTCCGGACCTCGTCGTCGACGGTTGGGGACCTGTCGAGCTAGCGTCGGCCTTCCGGTACGAATATGGCGCCCTGCTCGCACAAGTTCGCCTAGCCGACGACGATGGCGAGCTCATCGAAACCGAAGGCAGCATGCTCGTGGACCTCGTCCACCTCGCGCAAGAACCTGGCGAAGCCGCCGAAGCGCTCGCAACTTCTCCGTGGCGATTTTCCATGCGGATGCCACCGCGGCGACTGAGCGCGTTCCCGAGGAACCTCAGCGATCGCTTCGTCCCAGACGCCGACCGGCTGCAACTGGCAGCCAGCCTCACGCTCGCGGGAGGCGCGTTCCGAACCCGCGGCGACTTCCATGCCAGCATCGACTGGCTTTCGGATTCGTCGGAGGGCCTGTGCGGAAGCGAGTCCAACCCGCGAGCCACGGTGAGAGCGCATCTGGAGGACGGGCTCACCGAGCTCACCATGGACGGGGTCGTCGGAGACAACAAGGTCCTCGACCTGGAGGCATCCTCGGAGACACCGCTCGACGATTGGCTGCGGAACGCGGAGATCCCCTCCTGGCCGGTAACCCGGGTCAGCGCCGACTTCTACGAGGCGCCCACCGAAAACATCCCGTACGTGTGCCGCTACGCCGCGGGCGTCTTGAGCGCGCAGCTCAAGGCGACCGGTCTGTTCAGCGACGATCCAAAGCTTTCGCTCTCGATCGCGGCGGACGAGCTCCGAGCGCGACGGCTAGAACCTGCCCGACGAACCGGGATGGTCAACACAATCGTCGAAACGCCGCCTAGCCGAAATCGCATCTCGGCCGCGTATGAAGACGGCCTTGGCGAAATGGACGTCGACATGCAGTGGTGGAACGGTGGCGCGACGACGATCTCGGCGAAAGTTCCTCTGGTATGGGACACCGAGAACCCCATCCCCGTGCTGGCAGAAAGAGGCGACGTGCGCGGAAAAGCGGACTTCGACCGGATGCCGCTACAAGCGGTGCTCGCCTGGATGGCGGGCGTCGTCAATGTCGAAGGCATCCTCCAAGGTAGCGTGACGGCGCACGGCCGCATACAGGACCCGAGATTCGTCGGAAGCGTCGAACTCTCCGACGGCCGCGTCAACCTCCGAAGCGTAGGTCAGACTCTCGAGGACGTGACGGGGCGCGCGATCTTCGATGAGGATGGCGTCGCCGTCACCGGATTGCGGGCGACCGATACCAAGGGAACCGCAGAGGTCGACGGCAGAGTCGGGTTCAAGAGGCTCCGGCTCAACAAGGTAGACTTGGTAGTCCAGGCCAACGACTTCCCGTTGCGGCAGGAAGGATCGATCATGGCACGCCTCCAAGGAAGCGCCCGCTTGCTGGCGAAGTTCGAGGATGAGGGCCTCGACGGAGAGGTGCGCCTCCGGAAGCTGGAGCTCGACATTCCGGAAAGCACGGCAACCCCGCAAGACCTCGATCGGCATCCAGAGGTCTTCCTCATAGGAGAGACCTACGAGCCGATCCGCCGAACCGACCCCTACCACGTGAAGCTCAAGATTCGGTCCAAAGACAAGCTCGTCATCCGTAGTAAGGACCAGGGCTTTTACGTAGAAGCGACCGCCAAGCTCGACTCCAGCATGGCCGAAGAGTTCACCGTCAAAGGCTCAGTCAACCTCCACCGAGGCAGCTTTCAGGTCTTTGGAAAGCGGTTCGAAATTCGTTCCGGAAGTATGGTTTTCGACGGCGACCCCGACATGAACGCCAAGGTGGATTTAGTCGCGCGACACTCACTGCGTGGGAGCAACGACACCGTAACCGTCGTCGTGTCCGGGCGCCTGAGCAACCCGACAATCGAATTCAAATCGAGTGTTCCGACGACGAGCGAGGCCCAAGTCATCGCGCTTCTCGTCACCGGCAGCACGCGGCAACAACGCGGGGTCAATACCTCCACGGCCCAAGCCTCGCAGGACACGACTAACTTTCTCACCGGTGTGGCCGCGGGCCTCTTCTCCGCATCACTTCAATCTCAGTTCGGTGGGTTCGCACCGACGTTCGGCATCACCCAGGGGCAAGGCGTTGCCGACGACATCGAGGGGGACACCGCGGTCCAAGTCGGATTCAGCGTCGACAGCGTGCTCCCTGATAATCTTCCGATCCGTGGACTGTACGTCGAAGGACAGTTCGTGGCGCGGCGAAACGAAGGCGGTCCCAACACGACAGCACAGGCCCAGCGTCCCGGTTTCTTGATCGAGGCTCTTTGGCCACTAAACTTCGTGACTACGGGCACGTTTGCCCCTCCGTCGAACTGGAGTATCGACGTCACGTGGGAGCCTTGAAGTAAAGATGAACCGCAAACTCTTCGGAACCGATGGCATTCGCGGCCTCGCCAATCGCGGGGACATGAGTCCCGAGGTGGCCTTTCGCATCGGCGCCGCGATCGCGTACCAAGCGGGCAAGCGCGTCGAGCACGTGCCGAGAATCGTCGTCGGGAAGGACACCCGGTTGTCGGGCTATCTCTTCGAGACCGCCGTGGCGTCGGGTATCTGCGCCCTCGGCGGTGAGGTTTTGCTGTCCGGGCCGCTTCCGACGCCCGCCATCGCGCACCTGACGACGAGCATGCGCGCAGACGCCGGAGTGGTGATTAGCGCTTCGCACAACCCCTACCAAGACAACGGAATCAAGATTTTCGGGCCGGATGGGTTCAAGCTCCCCGATGACGTGGAACGAGACGTTGAGGCGCTTGTTCTCGGTTCCGACCTCGATAAGAAGCGTCCAACGGGGACACGCGTCGGGCGCGCCGAGCGCTTGGACGATGCGCCCGGACGCTACGTAGCGTTCGTCAAAGCGTCGTTCCCAGACGAGCTCACCCTCGACGGCATCAAGATCGTGGTCGACGCGGCGCACGGCGCTGCCTATCGAACCGCGCCGCTGGTCTTTTCGGAGCTCGGAGCCGCCACACATGCAATTGGCGTCCGGCCAAACGGCAAGAACATCAATCACAAAGTTGGCGCGCTCCACCCAGAAGCGTGCGCAAGAGAGGTTCGGAAACGCGGCGCAGACCTCGGCATCGCCCTCGATGGTGATGCGGACCGCATCATCATGATCGATGAAAAGGGCAACCAGATCGACGGCGACGTGATCATGGCCCTGTGCGCAACGCGCATGCTCCGCGCCAAACGACTTCGTCGGCGGACCCTAGTCGCCACGGTGATGAGCAACCTCGGCCTCGAGCGCGCCATCGAGAATGACAACGGCAAGCTATTGCGCTGCGACGTCGGCGACCGCTACGTCGTCGAAACGATGCGGAAGCGCGGCTTGAACTTCGGTGGCGAACAGTCGGGCCACCTGATTTTTCTCGACCATGCGACGACGGGGGATGGCCTGGTCGCCGCGATGCAGGTGCTCGCCATCGTGCTTCGCGAAGGGCGGCCACTCTCCGAGCTCGCCGCGGAGGCGATGGAGCGTGTCCCGCAGGTTCTGGTGAACGTTACCCTACCCGATCGCCGCCCCCTGGAAGACCTGCCCAAGACGACGCACGCCATCGCGATCGCGGAAAAGGCCCTCGGCAAGAAGGGCCGCGTGCTGGTTCGCTGGAGCGGGACCGAGCCCAAGCTCCGCGTAATGATCGAAGGCCCAAAGCACGATCGCATCAAGGCCATGGCCAACGACATCGCCGCCGAAGCCAAGAAAGAGTTCAAGGTCGCCCGCTAGAGCAGGCGCAGCCGCGTCAGCGCGAAGCGCGTCTACGGGGGCGGCGACGGGGCGTCGCCGAGCAGCACGGTGATCATGGCTGGCTCGAGCTCGAGCACTTCGACCTCGTCGGGCAACCCGCGAAGCTCCACCGGCACCGCCACTGCACCCTTCTTCGCGGACACGTCGCTCAACTGGACGATCGCCAGCACCGAGGCCGGGTTGAGCTGATCGAGGATCGCCTCGGGGCCACGGAGGCGTGCGGCGATCGCGCGAGGGCGTAGAGCGCGAGGAACGAGGCCCTCGGCATCGACCCGTAACGGTGACAGAACCCGCTCGGTCATCTTGGGCTGGACGCGCAGGGTCACCAGGACGGTCTGGGCCTCGAAGGTCGTATTGGCGGGCGCCCCGACGAGCGGGACCTCGCGCTGCACGACGCCATCCTCGAGCTCGCTGACATCGAGCTCCATCGAGCGGACCGTCCGCATCGAGTTGACGACATCTCGTGGCCCGTCGACGTCCATGGTCTCCGGAAACACCTCGGGCTCTCCTGCCCATTCGAGCCCAGGGGGAAGTCTGCCGTCGAGAGAGACCTCGACCGGGAGCTCACGGATGGCCCGAGGCACCCACTTGAAGACCAACGACGGCGGAACGACCTGCATCACTGACACACCCGTCGGTAGGTCGAACATCTCCTTCTCGAGGTAGTACCGCGGCTCTTCCTTCGTCTTGAGCTTCACGTCGACCGGAGGCAGGCTCTCCTGCCGGATCGCGTTCAGTCGCGCCCTGCTGCCCTTGAGCCGCACACGAACTTTGTCCGGAATTTCAGTCACGAGAATCATGTCCTGCGCGTCGGATGGCGGCTGAACTACGACGCCGACATACACATTCCGCTCCATATCCTCCGCACCATGTACCAACGAGAACATGAGGATCGCGATGCCGATCGCGCCGGCCTTGAGCCCGAGGTTCTCGGTGAAGGAAAGCCGAATGGTGTTAAGCGCGTCGACGATCGCGCTCACGATGTTTCCTCAGCCTTCTTGACCGTGATTGCCGCTTCGGGGTTCTGCGACCGGCTCGGCTCCGGGGGCACTACCGTGCTTCGACGGTCTGCGGCTTTGCGACGACCGCGGTTGGGGGAATAGAACAGGCCGTAGAGCGCGTCCCGCAGGGAGGCGACGTCGAGATTGCGAACGATATTCCCGTCGAAACAAAGTGAAATTGCGCCACGCTCCTCGCTGACTACGACCACCACCGCGTCGGTCTCTTCGGTGATTCCGATACCGGCGCGATGACGCGCGCCGAGCGAGCGATCGCCTCCGGCAGAGCCCGCCATCGGCAGAAACACGCCAGCCTGCCAGATGCGCCCCTCGCGAACCACGACCGCGCCGTCGTGCATGGGGTTCTCGAAACTGGGGACGAAGATGCTGTGCAGGAGCTCTTTGCTGACAGCCGCGTCGACCTCGGTCCCGCGCTCGATGAACTCGTCCAGTGCTGCGCTCCGCTCAAACGCGACCAATGCGCCGATGCGCTTCTGCGCGAGCGTGCCCGCCGCCTTGACCACTTCTTCCATTGTTTGCGTCTCTTTGGCTGTGCGTTGCCCACGAAGGAGCGGCCGTCTTCCCATTCGGGCGAGCGCGCGCCGGATGTCGGATTGGAAGATGATGACGACGATGACCGCGAGATACGCGAGCACCGAATCTAGAATCGTGGTGACGGTCACCAACCCGACACGACGGGCGAAGAGGTAACCTACGAACACGAGACACAAACCAATGGCCACCTGCATGGCGCGCGTGCCGCGCAGGATGACCAATGCCCAGTAGATGAGAACCGCGACCAAGCCGATGTCGAAGCAATCGTGAAGCACGTCCCACGGATTTCGTTGGAAGAAGCCCAGGAAGCCGTCGCTCAGCTCGGTCAGCAGGCCGGTGAGGACTTCGATCATGGTGAGCCCTCGCCTGACACGCGGAGCGCTTCGGCGACGCGAACGAGCTGACGCATTACATGCACGTCGTGCACCCGCACCGCGTCGACTCCGGCCGCCACGCAGATCGCAACCGCCGCTGCCGTGCCGCCGAGCCGATCCTCGGCCGACGGGGGCTCACCGCCTCGATTCGGCGCAAGCTCGGCAATGAACGATTTCCGCGAAGGCCCCACAAGTACACGGTATCCGGTCTTTCGGAAACGCCCAAGAGAACTTAGTAGCGCAGCCGACTGGCGGGCGGTCTTCGCGAATCCGAGGCCCGGATCGAGCCAAACCGCGGCTCGCGGCACGCCGGCACGCTCCACGCGTTCAGCTGCCTGCAGAAGCTCGCGCAGCACGTCCTGAACGACGTCCTCGTAGTCGATGTTGGGAGGCCGCACCTCGCCCCGCCCGCGACTGTGCATGATCACGTAGTCGGCGCCCGCAGCTGCGGCGGCCTCCGCGAGCCCGGGGTCTTCCGCGCAACGCACGTCGTTGACGATGGTTGCGCCGGCGCTGAGGGCAGCCGCGGCGACATCGGGCTTGACGGTGTCGATAGAAACCCGCGCCCGCAGCTCGCCCGCAAGCGCCTCGATGACCGGCACGACCCGCGCGATTTCTTCGGCCACCGTTACATGGTCGAACCCTTCGCCATACGTTCGGCCTGCCGGGCGGGAGGACTCGCCCCCGATGTCCAGGACATCGGCACCCTCCTCGAGTAAGTGCCGGCCGTGATCGACCGCCGCGCCAGGATCCAGGTACCGGCCACCGTCGCTGAAGGAATCTGGCGTCACATTGATGACACCCCACAGCTCGGGCATCGGGACCTCCCTCGACTACCCAGCGCTCGGGACTTCTCGCGGGCGGGGCTGAAAGATCGCACCCTTCCGCTTTTCTTCGTTCTCGCGCCGCTTCTCAGCATACGTCGGGACGCTCACCATGACCGACGGCGGCAACTCCTTGCCGGACATGATCGCCTCGATTTCCTCGCGGCCTAAGGTCTCCCGCTCGAGCAGCGCTTCGGCGATCGCATCGAGCTCCTTGCGGTGCTCCCCGATGACCAACTTGGCGCGATCGTATTGCGTGCTGATGATGCGGCGAACCTCATCGTCGATTTCCTTGGCCGTCTCCTCGGAGTAGTCCTTGTGATAGGACTGACCGAGGAAGCCCGTCTCCTCTTTTTCGGCGTACGAGAGCGGGCCAAGGGTCGTGCTCATGCCCCATTCGGTGACCATGGAGCGAGCGAGTTGGGTCGCCTTCTTGAAGTCATCCGCGGCGCCGGTCGTGAGTTGGCCGTACACCGCCTCTTCGGCAAGGCGCCCGCCTAGCGCCATGGCGATGCGGTCGCGCACCCAGTCGGCGCTGTAGCTCAGGCGATCCTCCTCCGGGAGCGACATCGTGAGGCCCAGCGCGGGGCCGCGCGGGATGATGGTGACCTTGTGAATCGGGTCGTGGTTCGGAAGCATCCACGCCACCAACGTGTGCCCGGCTTCATGGTACGCCGTCGTCTTGCGCTCATGCTCGCTGATGACCATCGACCGGCGCTCGGAGCCCATCATGACTTTGTCTTTGGCCATCTCGAAGTCGATCATGGAGACGACGTCCTTGTCCTGGCGCGCGGCGAGAAGCGCGGCCTCGTTGACGAGGTTCTCCAAGTCAGCGCCGGAGAAGCCGGGACTTCCGCGCGAGATGATGTCGAGCTGCACGTCGTCACCGAGCGGAACGCGCCGAGTGTGCACTGCGAGAATGCCCTGACGCCCGTTCAAGTCGGGCCGCGGGACGATGATGCGACGGTCGAAGCGGCCGGGCCGAAGGATAGCCGGATCGAGAACGTCGGGCCGGTTGGTTGCGGCGATGATGATGACACCCTCGCTCGACTCGAAGCCGTCCATCTCGACGAGAAGCTGGTTGAGGGTTTGCTCGCGCTCGTCGTGACCGCCGCCCATCCCGGCGCCACGATGGCGACCGACAGCGTCGATTTCGTCGATGAAGATGATGCAGGGCGCGTGCTTCTTGCCCTGCTCGAACAAGTCACGGACACGTGAAGCCCCGACACCGACGAACATTTCGACGAAATCCGATCCAGAAATGCTGAAGAACGGAACCTCCGCCTCGCCCGCGATCGCGCGAGCCAGCAGCGTCTTGCCGGTACCGGGCGCACCCATGAGCAAGACGCCCTTTGGAATGCGGCCACCGAGACGCTGAAACTTCTTCGGGTCCTTCAGGAACGCGATGATCTCTTCGCAGTCGTCCTTCGCCTCGTCGATGCCAGCGACATCTTGGAAGGTGACCTTGTTCTGAGATTCATTGAGCAGGCGTGCCCGTGACTTGCCAAAGCTCATCGCCTTGCCGCCCGAAGCCTGAAGCTGACGCATGAAGAACAGCAAAATGCCAACGAGGAAGATCATCGGCAGCCAAGTCACGAGGATGCTCGTCCACA
>Ga0233409_10000048_pt1 | contig 17071 bp, 19 predicted proteins | sample Na_oxic_13_MG_FD_179871 | JGI IMG/M metagenome (GOLD analysis project Ga0233409, IMG submission 179871) | Seawater microbial communities from Saanich Inlet, British Columbia, Canada - Na_oxic_13_MG | ecosystem: Environmental > Aquatic > Marine > Inlet | place: Canada: British Columbia... | reverse complement strand
ATCTCCTTCATATTCTCCCCATATTAAACCAGTAATTTGTGGTGCTCTCCCACCTGAAGTGGACTTCATGTATGAATTGTGGAATATGTCAGAAGATATAGCAGCAACAGTTAATGTAATCTGACTACCAGATACAGTATAATCAGTTCCCTGGACTAATAGAGTCCGCGTTCCACCACTCACCTCTTTCATAATTCTGTCAACTTTATTGTTATCTGGAGTTTCAGTAAGTGAATACGTATAGCCAGTAATACCTGTTTTCTTCTCCGATCTCCATAAATTCCATATCGGCTTCTGGCAGCATTGAAAGGCGATTATGAAGGGAGAGGAAACTTGTATTCCAGATGAGCCACCATCTTCATCATCCAAGTTTGGATCTGGACGAGTAATATTTGCCTTTACAATATGAATACGCATAGGTGACGTTGGATTTGCAAGTGGTGTACCACCATCAAAACCACTCTTAGTAATATCATCAAGTAGATCTGGATCGTCGTCAGATTGGACATCTTTTCCTTGAAGAATAAGAAACCCTGTGCCACATATGACGTCACCAGATCTATCTAAATCATGTGTAAAATTTAGAGCATGAGGAGGAGTCGCGCTCCATTGCCAACTAACATCTCTATTAAGAGCAACATCTTCAGTGTCTTCCGCGTTATCTACTCCAACGTGTGTTAAGAACCACTTAAAGAAAATTCCACTTGTCTCATCTGACGTTCCTTGACATAGCAAGCCTTGATCAATCCCAAGAATATCATCATGGTCAGGTTCAGTAATTTCTATATCAAGCTCTGTAAATGTCATGGTGAACAACCAGCTCCGTTTAATATACCCATAAACATTGTTTGGTCGACTTCCGTGCAAACGGGCGGTCCGTTTAGGACTGTTTGGGTTGACATGGCAATCATTGGTTGACAGGGTTTGGTCCCGTCACCTTGTAGAAGCATTCCACCCATAACAAGCATTTTATTACCATTAACTGTTTGTGTTCCAGGAGTAAATGCAACCTCAGTTTTATCTGCTGGTGGCGGAGATGTCGAACATGGATCACCGGTGTTTGGAGGTGGAACAGGAGTAGGTGCCATACCTTTAAAGGTGCTAGCCTCAGTCAAGATTAAGTTGCCGTTTATAGTTGAACCAGATTCCCACTCTGTCTCTCCCATTAAAACGACCGATCCAGTAATATCTACACCCATTAGCTGCTACCTACTGTTGGTGTTATAACCTTTGTTGTTGCTTTCACATTAACCGCTTGTATATCTCCACTGACGACGAGGTCACCATCAAAATTTAGATCACCGTTTAGTTGAAAATCTGTTGCATCGATTGTTAACTTACCGTCTTCAATTGTCAGAACAACGTCGCCATCTATAAGGGACGTAGCTTTATGAACTATATATATTTTACCGTCTTCTTTCATATGGATATGATTCTTATTCGAGCCATAGTTTTGTGTTATTAAGTAACTCTCAGGTTCTCCAGGCGTAGGACGAGCCCTTTCTGCAATCACTCCATTACCTACTTCGATTTTAACAGATTTAAATTGAGAGGTAATTGAACCAACTTCGTTTTCTACAGTTGTATCATCAACCCGTGTTGGTATTAGGATCTTTGAACCAGCCCGTGTAAAGAGATAAAGATCGCCAGCATTATGTTTAGGAAAATCTTCAGCAGACGCCATTTGATTTGTTGTAATATATCCTACAATAATCGGATCACTCTCATCATGGTGATTTAATAACAGTGCCCTTTGTCGAACATTCTCAATGGTTGCTGGAAAAAACATACCATAGCCTGGTCCCATATATGGCGAGGAAACTGTTACTTTATTTTTTAGCGAAAATCTATTGGACTCTGACTCTAATTGAGGCAGTGGAAGATTGCGTGAGTAGCGATCAGTGTCTTTTCCTTTCACTTGCGCATTCATACCTGTTACAACAGAAACAGTATATTCAGTGGCGTGCTCATCATCAACCACATTAGAGACTTCACCAACATCTACTGTTTGTTTTGTACTAATAGACGACTCAATGAGATTTGTTAATGCTCTTCCAACAGATCTTGGGCCTTCTGCTCTTCTTGTCACCTGAAATGGCTTTTCTGGTGCCTCTTTGATAGGCATCGTTAGGATTCCAGAGCAGGTATATCCTCCTTTACTGTTGTACCGATGAATTACGTGTGTAATGACAAGATTTGAGACTTTGCGCGGCTCGCGTATTCCTTTTCCAAAATCTACATTTGAGCATTCTATAGTATGCCATACACGAACATCAGGATCACCTGCCACTGAAAACTTATATCCAGTTATATTTTTCGAAGTGACAGATACAACAACGTCATCTTCATCTGTATTATCGGCTGTGTATTCTACAATTGGTCTGAAATATAGAGTGTTGTAATTACCATTAATCTTAGCGGGAGATTTGGCAATACCCTCTAATTGAGGTGATGCATAAATTATGTCACCAATAGATTGCATATGAAGTCTAAATCTGCGAGCAATATCGTTTAGAATATTAAATAGTGTTGTGAATCTTGACTCATAATTCACAGATTTTGCGCCAGATGGATTTGTTATCTTTTGCCCTACATTTATTTGGGGAACAACGGAATTTGCCTTACTAATTACATTTTTGAAATGTATATCTGGGCGTTCCTCCTGAGACGAGTAACTTAGTTTGATATACTTAGCAAGCCAGGCACCATATTCTAATGCGTGGAATGTATAGCGTGAGTCAAAACCACCCTTTCCTTCCAACTTGATCTCATATCCTTGATCTACTGTCAGGATTAAAAACTTACCTATTCTCTTCAATTTTTTTCCTTGATATCCAAGGGATATTATTATTGGAACACGGGAAAGAGACATGTTTCTAAATATTTCAATTTTTGGTTTTGAAAGATTAAAGAGTGTGACAAGAGCTACTGCACCATCGACACCCTCAGATTGCTCTATTTTTATGTCAGCATTAGTCTGAGATTGATTCACAATAACAATGCCAGTTTGGCCATGAGACACCGAAAAATTTAATGGTGGTTGTGATAGTTGGTCACTGATAAGAGAGCCAATTTTCTTAACACCCTGTTTAAGAGCGATCTCTGCTATGCTACTACTAGTAGCTGCTATTGTTGTTAGATCCGTAAGATTCTCAATACCACTCAATTTTAATTAGTCTCCAGTGCCACGCCCATTGTAATCTGACCGCCGTAGTCTTTGTTGTATAGCATGTTTTCTTCTTTAATTGTAATCTCCTGAAAATAAATAAAAAGATCAGCAATCTTGAACATTAATCCTTCAACAACAGTGTCCTCAAAAAGAATCTCATTATCATTATCAAAGTCCATAATCTTAATAAATAAGTGCCTGATCTCTTCTCCAGATCCGTCTTTTATAAGCTCAACAGGATTCATTCTAAATGATATTTCAAATGTCCTTCCATCAACATTCGCTCGGAATCTAAAAGGGAAACGACGCTCAGACTCAAGCGGTAAGAATTTCCAATTCTTACTTTCATCAAACTCTTGATAATACTGCACAAAGCCAGTAACGAGACGCTCAACCATCCGCAACTACCTCCAAAAAAGTCTGCCCATTAGCATTAATGGTTGTAGGTGAAACAATTGCAGATTCAGTTATTGGATCAGCTTCAGCCATAGGACGTCCTGTCTTGTCATTAACTTCAGGGCGTGGTGAGTCTGTTGTTTTAAGATTCTCTCCTATACCATCAATAAGAATTCCGGCGCTGTAACCAACAATGTCACTAAGAAGAATCGCCTGTTCAATTTTTGGTTGTATTACCTCTTGAAGAACCATATTAACATCAAAAGTCTCCATTCTGTCTTTTGTTTTTGTAATAGTCAACTGGGTTATCATTGAAAGAAACATAAACCCTATATCAGCAAAGAATGGCAATTTTTGACGTCGAAGGTAAGCTAAATCAAGAGATGACTTAACAGCATACCTGCTAGCACCACGTAAATAGAATCTTATAGTGACTGTATCAAGATTGCGCTCACCAACCTGTTGAAGAACGTATCCTATATCGGATTTGTGAACAATTGTATTAGCCGTTTTTACCATTGTTTGACTTTGGACATCAAATAATGGTATAGGCCCAAGCAGAGCAACCTTTAATCCAATTGCTTGCTGAAGACCCTGCTTATAAAGTGTTGTAAACAGCCCGCCTTGTAAACTCATTGTCTACGTTCAGCCTCCTCATGTATAAGTTCAGATAATGATTCCATTACTTTTTCCTTCAAATTATCAAGGTCTGCCTCACTTCTTACAGTGACAGGACCAATATTAACTTCTGGTTTAAATTCTACAAGTCTTACTTTTTCCTTAGGCTCTTCTTTTTCTAGTTCAGGTATGCCCGTATATTCTGCTAACTCCAAGCCTGCAATCGTTTCATGAGCTCTATAAGTTGGTTCAATGCCTGCATCTTCTCCCGCTGTGACTGTTTCACTTATTTCTTCTGATGTGAGCGGAATTTCTTTAGGTTCTATATCTAATGCATCGTCAAGTGCACTCATTGACTCATCTGTTATGTAAACACCTAACGGCAATTGGCGTTCATCTAATTCTATGGGAGGCATTTCTTCAACAATCATAGTGACAGGTTGTATAATATCAAGCTCTATTTGACCAAGTTTCTCTGTTATTTCTTGATCAATATTGTCTTCAATGATTGGTGTGATAACTTCTTCGCGGGCCGCTCGTTCAGGCGTTTCTGGTTCTGGTCCCCTCGTTGTTTCAATGTGTTCCTCTATAGTTCGCACTTCACGCATGTCTATGTCAATCTTACTCAATTGGCGCTCAAATAACTCTGACTCACGTCTTAATAGCGCGAACATTTCTTCTATTTTATCTTCAAATATTGCAACAAAGGATTCTGGAAATATTTGCCCAAACTCTGGAATAGTAAATTCATCAAATTCATCCTCTAAGAGCTCAACCTCTTTACGGACATCTTCTATACGATCTTTGGCTTCTACAATGGATTCACTGTCCATTTTTGAAAGATTGATCTGCGAGAATACCCTATTCATTTGTTCGAGTTTAACTATGACACCGTCTATTGCATCTTGCGCTTCTTCAAGCCCGCCAATATCTGGTATGATTGGTGATTTTTGAGCATATTTGGTGTTTAAATCATCAAATAAATTATTAATTTGTTCCTCAACAGATTCAATGTTTGTATTGAACTCAATATCAACTTCTGATGGAATAGAACTAAATATACCAGAAAGACCTTCAAGTGGTCGTCCAAGAGATTCAAATGTTTTATCTAATGTAGTAATTTTATCAATGAGATCATCTACACGATTGTCTAATTGATCAATTTGATTTAGTATCTGGTCATCTTCTATAACGAAGCTAACGAATACTTCACGTAAATTAACGCTCATTTGTTACCACCTAGTATTTTCATTTGTCTGTCAAATTCATCGACTGGCATTTCTCCTTCGAAGCTAAGAATTCCTTTACTTGCAGAAGGCAACTGAGTTGTTTGTTTCTTCTTTTCAAGTATTGCTACAAGATAAGTTAGCTGGAGACGTGTAATTTCTTGAGGGCGATTCATCAATTGATAGTTAAATCTTCTGATTAGGAATTTAAGACGGAGGTTTGTCGGGTGCTGACTTGTCGCGAAAGGATTTGGCGGTCTCCCGCGCTTCGGCAGTACGACCACTAAGTCGTAAAATTTCTAGAACGGCCTTCTTAACACCAATCACTTTTTTGACAACTTCAAGGCTTTCTTTATCGAAACTAAGATCATTGTATGATTCATGAGTAGACGCGAGGAAAATCCAGTATATCCTAGATTTTCGGGCCATCCTAAGAGCATCAAAATCTACGTTATTAAGTTGCTCATCAGTAATATCTCCAAGTGAGCCACTCCTTGCTCTATACATATAATCCCTTGTCTTCCTATCAAATAGTTGAGATTCAACTTTCATGTCAACTTCATCAATTTCCCAATCAGAAAGTGGTCTAAGCATAACCTTTGAGCCATTGGGTAAAATAAAAGGGGTGAGAGACTCAACACCCTTTTCAATGGCTTTAACAAATGATAGATCAGTCATTAAAGTTAAACCTCACTATGCATTCTCAGGATATGTCGAGAAGGACTTCCCAGCAACTTGTATGGCAAGTGCATTGCCACTAAAGGATGCTGATGGTGCTCCACTGGAATTCACACTCGATGGGGTCGAATTTGTTATCGTACAAGACGCGAGAGTCAAACCTTCCTCATAGAAAGACCAGTCATCAAATCCATTACTCACTTGAGTAATGATATTAAATTCCTTACCATTAAGTTGAAGAGCAGTGATGTTAAGTACAGCATCTCCTATTGGTTTAATATTCATACTAAACGAAAACTTTGGTGGTCTTTTGATATATCCGAGGTTCTGATCTTCTGTTGAATCAACGACTTCTTGAGAGGTGTTCAATGTTATGTTAAGACTGTCTACTGGGGTGACTTCAGTTACTTCGCCATCTGTATCCTCAATTTGAATAGCTAGACGGGTTCTCCAATTTTTTCTATCTGTCATTTTTCTTTACACCTTACACAAATTTAAGTGTGATTGCTATACCATGAATAGCTCCTGAATATTCAATGGAAACCTCAACGTCGACATTTCTTATTGCCTTCGCTGTGTTAAGCTCTGCAGATTGTTCGGTTGATCTCTCCGAAGCAGGTATTGCTGCAAGAGGTAAGAGTGGCACGTTGACTTCAAAGGAATCAATTTCACCAACCTTGACTCGAGGAGACATAATGGCTCTAACACGAGCAGTAAGTGTTCTCAAGCCGGCAGCATTAATTTTAATTGTTCCTATAACAGCAGGATTGGTTAGGTTTGCCTTCAGACGAAAAATAATATCATCTATTGTTCGCACAATATCAATGTACATCTGTGACGCATCAGAACCAAGATTGTAACCTTCTCCTGTATACAGACCAGAGCCAACAATCAACTCAGGATCGACGATTGGATTAACTTGCATCGTTATTAGAGCGGTCTCCTCTGTTGAAGTGAAGGCCTGTGTTTGAGTAATACCTTCTAGAGGTTTAAGGATCATTGAGATCCATGGTTCATATTGACATATCTTTCCAGCAGCTGCTGCTGCAACGTCCTTATATGAGTTTGATCCATAACAAACCATTCTTTTCTCATTTGCTATGCTTCCACCAGATCCAGTAATGTCTATAGTTTCGACTGTTCCTGTCGTGTTATTATGTGGTAGCATTACTACCCCAATTCTTTCACGACCGCTTGAACTTGAACTAGTCACGTGATCTTTAATATCCTCTATTAAAGCTGGCTCATAAGTATATGCACCTATGACAATATTAATAGAAGCATCATAAAGCTTTGCAATTGCTGTGACAAAATCAGCAGCGTCAATAGCATCAAAGTCCCATGTAATAGCAAGAGTATCTCCAGGGGGAGTATAGAAAATACACTGAGCATTTCCATAATCAATGTAATAGTCTTCTCCTTCCGTTTGAAGAACGGAATTTACATTGACCACCATACTTCCAGGGCACGCGAAACCATCTGTTGTGAAGTCCAAATCAAAAACTGTTTGAATTCCATCTCCAGTGTCATCTTGTTGAGTCGCGGCGGTGTCAGCTGCCTTTACACAATAAACATCCTTCGCACCATTTTGGAATGCAAGGGCTGTTGATAAGGCAATTGCGCTTGCCGCGCCATATTCTGTCTCAATATCTGATTGCTTATTGAACCTTAAGAGTTCATTATCAGTACCGCTAATACCGTACCCAACAACACCAAGCACTCCATAGGCTCTGGTTGCAGGTATAAACAAAGCAGATGTGTCGACAACTACAGTTATGTATTGCATTTTATTTCAGACCATTATTCTTGTAGTTCTACAGTTGTATCGACAGATTTTAATGCAACTTCTTCCTTAGTCCACTGCATTTCGTAGACAACTGTTACATCAAATTGACGAGCATAAATCCACTCACCCGCCTCTTCAACTGATCTATTGATAGATGGGCTTGTTTCTGTAATACGGAGCTTCACTAAGTCTTCCCATGTGGAAAAAATAGTCTCCTGTAATTTTCTGACAATTGCATTAGTAGCAGAGCTACCACTTGCGTACTCCGTTGAAACTGGTTCATCTGATGCTTTTTTATCTTTAGCATAGATAGCAAAACCAATTGTAGTATATCGTGGGCCGCCATACACTTCTTTTTCCAATGAGCGGTTCACACGATAAAGATAGTCATCAGAACTATCTTGATAAATATTAATTCCCTTCTCCGAGGCAGTTGTTTCAGACGCCTCAATTTTAACTGTATAATCTTCGCTTGGGTAAACATATGCATGTATTGGAATATTCGTCCATCCTCTGTCAATAACAGAAGCATTATGGGTGATGGTGCGTTTTACGATTGAAGAATCTATATTTCTAATTAATGAGACAAACAGCGTTGAATCAGTTGATCCCTCTTTACCTGTCCATATGTCAATTGAAGATATAAGGTTGTCGACAAGCGTGATTGTAAATTCAACAGGGTTTGTAACAGTTGCAACATCAGATTTGATTGGTGTATTGACGTTTGAATCTATGGTCTCCTCCTCAGCAGTCCTTCCACGTGGATAAGGCGCATAATCACCGCGTTCTTCTCCTTGGCGCGTCCAAGAAATGATAACTGCGGGATAAACAATTTTCTGCATTTGTCCAGACTGAAAGATTGAAACATCCAAACTAAACACGTTACCCTTGACATCCTTCACGGAATATTGTGTGGGTAAGCTGTTGAATAGTATGTCCTTTTCTTCAAATGTAAGGGTCATTCTTTCACCTGTCTTAATCGAAATTTGATATAATTAGCTATGATTCTCCAATCTTGATGGATAGATGTGACTCTAAATTTTGCTCCATCTGACTCAAAAACAATGTCTCCAAGTTCTAATTCAACATCGCCTCTGACGTATAACATTCTGTCTTCGTGATCATAAGTACCCGGTGGTGCAAATTGTCTGTCGCGGCTACCAACGGGTTGTAATGAGCCATGAATTGTAAATTCAACAGGATCCTGTGGAATATTAAATCTCCCTTCCTGTTCTCTTGCAGGAAAACGATTTACTGTTATCTCCCTATATATCAGAGTACTCATTCGAGAGACCACCTATCCATCTTTGCTCCGTAATCAACGTGTCCTTTATAGAGCACTTGTTTAGTAATGATCAATGAATTCGTATTACCAGCGTTATCTTCTACAACAATCTTTCCATATATGTAATCAGCTCTAACGTCTATATCCTCAAAGGTGTGCTCTAATTGGCTACCGTCATATGAGACATCTCCGAAATAAACGTTGCCATCATTGGACCAACTGAATGTCGTTGTTTTAACTCCGCTAATCCCGCCATCAATAGAGGTCACAACAATTCGGATGGATGTATGGCTAGTTTTAATGACATCGTCTGTATCAGTGCCACCATCAATACGTCCCGCTCCAATTGCTGGATCCACGGTATCAACTTTGACCTCGAAGGACCCAACTGATCCCCAAAGGCCTGCTCCAGACTTGGTAGTAATCTTGAACGTATTGGAGCCCTCACTTAGTTGCGCCATACTCTTCACATTAATTTAGTTCTCTAAATTATTTAAACCTTTCCAGACTTGATCTCGTTTCAGTTTGATGGATCTGGGTCACTTGTCATATCGTAGGTCGGGTCTGCTCTTGTCTTTTCTTCAGTTGTATCTGGATCATTGCCACTTGTTGTATAAGAAAACGCGTCGACACCTGAACGGTCGTCTACCCATGTAAATTCAAAGAATGGTTGATCGACATTAATCCAACCACCATCTTCAATTTCAACGCTTTTACCACTAGCGTTAAATACACGTATTGCAGCCAATGGCGGATTTGTTAAATCATGTCTACAACGAAATTGCACAGTTTGTTGATCACTTGATAGATCAGTAACAGACCACTCGACAATCATTAGATCTCCTTCTTGAGCTGTTGTTGTAAACTCTGTTCCGTTTTTCCCGTCTGTTGTATCTAAACTCATCATATAATCGACGACACTGCCACCCTCATCGTAAGTCGGATAATCAAGGCGTGCCATGTGTGTTTCCTCGTTATCAAAGTCTGGTGCGTTAGTACCCCATGTTCTGCCATTATCTTTTGATATCTTCCATGTGACACCATCAGCATCAGCACCACTACTTGTACTCACTGTTATCCAGCGAGAAAGCGTGCTTGTAGATAACCATAATCCGCCATCTCCATGAGTCTTATCAACAATACTCGTTATAGCCACTAATACCGCCTTCGTCTGCTTGTGCGCATCTGTCCTCTAGTTGAGTAACCATATTCTTCTCGTCCTGTTACCATGTGATCTCCACTAGGTCTATCTGTTGTGGACGCTGACTTTGCCGTGTATTTTTTAATAGAAACCTTTTGTTCATCAAGCAAATCATCAATAAATAATCCCATAGCTCTTTGAGCCAGGCCGTACCAATCAGTAGTTGGTTTCTCTTCCCTAAGATATTGCGGTGACATACGAGATTCAGACATTTCTCCAACAGATGTACTCATTGCTGGAGTTGAATGAATGATGTACTTCTTGCCACCGCCAACTTGACTTAGTAAATAGACTGCATACCAAGTTGACGCTTGACGGAGATTCGAATTTGGTAATACTACATCAACTGGGTTGATCTTTACTTTCTTCATTTCAGCATCGACCCAATCTTCTGCATCTTGTACTATTTCATCTGGTATATCATTTGCTTCTACACCTGAATAAAGAGCAATTCTTGCTTTAGTTGTATACTTCTCTACATCAAGAGAAGGTTCCAGTTCAATCGGCATTTTCTTTAACCTCTTCTTCCTTCTTCACGAGAAGCCCATATCGCAAACGACGGTTGCCTTCAGAAAATACTTCGTCTCGTGTTATTAAATCTGATTTGATAACTTTTAATTTTAACTTTTCAATAACATGAAATGCTCGTTCAGCATATCTATTAAAGTTAATATCATCTAGTAGTGCGTAGCCTCCAACACTTAGACGACTGAGTGTTTCTTCCAAGGTGTCAACTCGTGTTTGCATACTACCAAGATCATGTAAAATAAAATCAAAATCTCTCTTGTTCTTTTTTATTATTGTATTCCACGTTTTTACAATTGCTGGCTCTATTTCAAACTTACGCATAATCTCTTGAGTTCTTTGCGCCCATTGTACATTGTCATCAGTTGAAATGATATGTGCGTGAGGACATATTTTTCTAAATAGAACACTTGACCACCCAGATCCATTATCAAGAATTTTCTGTGGTTTTATCATCTCACATATGACGTATATCAATTGACTAAGCTCCAGAGAGATAACCATTGATGGATCTGGCACAGAAGTGATGTACTCTAAATACATTTTTTCGAGTGAGCAGTAAGTGTGCCATTTATCATTTTGAATGAGCCACCTATTTCCAGGCTGAAAACTCTTTGCTTTTAAATGGTAATGTTTTGAGAGATCTTTCTCTCCAATATAATAATAACAGAGACTTATCCATTCAAGCGGAGTATATGTTCTAAACGACTTATAATCAAACCAACCACGCGAGGGGGAAGGCATAGACGATGCATGCTGAAACCATGGAATTGCTTCTCTGTATTTTTTCTTATCCGCGTATATACGTCCCATTAAGATAAATGGTTCGGCGTATTCGTCGCAATCCATTATTGCTTTATAGAGAAATTCAATTGCTTTTTCATTCTGGCGTAAATTATAGTAACACATACCTAATTCGTAATATGTTCTATTTCTCTCAAAATCTATTTGCGAGGGATTGTTAATATAGTATTGAAACCATGCTATTGCTTCTTCGAAGCGTCTGGCATATGTCAGTTCCTTAGCAAAATAAAATACATAGCGAGGATCACGATCGGTTTTAATTGTATCTTCTAATATTGTTAAATTTCTGCTAGTGTGTTTTCGACCACTTGTTTGGTTGTGAATAATAGGAGGTGTAACAATATCAACTCTTACGCCGTTTTGAGTAAGTCTAGGAGCTTCATGAACTCTACCCCACCAATGACATGATCCCTTAGACCATATTCGTTCATGCATGTAATTCATGTCTTTTGACCAAAGATAGGGAATAGAAATTAATTGTTTCTGCCTTGGATCTAAACCCTTAAGTATTCTTCGTATGCCTATTGGATCCTGAACAATGTCATCTGAGTCTAAGAAGATGAGCCAATCACATTTATCTGCTATTGCACGAAGAGATATTTGTCGTGCTGCACCAAAATCATCAATAAACGAATAGTTCCAGCCATCTCTTGACTTATAATAACTTACATGCGCGCCTTTAGATTTTGCCATATCAACTGTTCGCCCACCATCTGTGCTACCAGTATCTGTTATTGATAAGACGTCGTAGAGACCTTCAGCCGACTTCAGGCATTCACCCAATTCATCTGCACAGTTACGAACTATCATATGTAGTCCTATAATGTGCTCTTTTTTATCGCTCATTTTTATCAGGTTGGTTTAGTGAATATCCATACACCAAGATTGACATAAGCTTCGTCTCCGGGCTGTACAGTTAAATCCATAGTCACGTCATTAAAGGAGGCCAACTCACCATTTATAAAGAGTTGTATATTATCTCCTTCTTCAGCTGTAAATTTTACATGCCTTCCACTTTTAAAATCTTGAACTTCTTTTACCATTTTACTCACCTTTGTTAATTAAATGCTTCGCAAGTACAGTTAACAAACTCACAATCACAAACAGAATCACACGTGCAATCAAAATCACACGTGCATTGATCGTCACATATACAATCATTATTACAAGTACAATATGCTTCATGGAGAACACATGTACATGAGTGTGTTCCGCAATCAGTGTTACATCCACATGCTTCCGATTCACATCCACACACTCCATCGCATGTACAATCGTAGTTACAGGTACAATATGTTTCGTTTAAAAAGCAAGTACATGTATCTGTTCCACAATCGGTGTCACATCCACAATCAGTGTCGCAATCACATACACCGTCGCATGTACAATCATAGTCACAAGTACAATATGTCTCATTTAAGAAACAAGTACATGTATCTGTTCCACAATCGGTGTTACATGAACAGTCAATATTGCAGGTGCACGCGCCATCACATATACAATCATAATTACAATTACAAAGATCTAAACTACACCCTCCAAAATCAATATCACAATAGCAATTTGTTACACAAGTACAGTTATCTTCACATGAACAAACAGATTGGCATGTACATTGCGTCTCACACGGACACTGAGCTACGCATGTACAGCTATCTTTATTACAACTGCAATCAGTATCACACGTACAGTTAGCTTCGCAGTTGCAATGGTCTTCACAAGTACACTGCGTCTGACAGGGACATTGCGTTTCACATGTGCATTGTGTAACACATGTACAGCTATCTTTATTACAACTGCAATCAGTATCACACGTGCAATTAGTTTCACAATTGCAATTATCTTCACAGGTACATTCAGATTGGCATGTACATTGAATCTCGCATGTACACTGTGTAACACAAGTACATCCATCTATATTACAAAGACAGTCAGTGTTACATGTACAGTTACCTTCACAATCACAGTTGCTGGGACACGTATCGTTACTTACACAGCCACAATTGGATACACAATTACAAACATTAGTATCACAACCACAATGACTATTAAGAGCTTCGACATCGTCGTCTAAATTCGTAATATCATCGGCGTAATAAATGTTCCCCGCGTTAAAATCTGTTGAACATGCTGTCAAGGAATATGTTGTGTGACTAGTACATCCACTATGCGATTCTATATTTCCATCAGATTCACAATAACAATTATCATTTCTAATCGCATTTAGATCCGATAACATATTAGTAAATGTACTACTTTGTACTATAGCAGCATCTGAAACATCAACTGTTGTGGACGAGGATCCTCTACGCCCACTTTCCGCCTGTATCTTATCTATAATGGCGTTAATATCAGTATCAGTAATATTACTATCTTGTGTTACCATTCTTGTCCCTGGGGATTTTGTAATAGTTAAATATGTGGTGAATGAAGCTACTCAATTCCATGAACATTTGTATGTACTTAGAGCTAACGTAATAAGGATTGTAATTACCCGCTGTAAAAGCATTAGTGGACGGGCACCAGTTGATCCAATAAAACGGATCATTTCGATATTCATTGTTGAAATATTTATGGCCATATAGGAACTTATTAATGACACCTATGTAGTAAAAGGTATTGTAAGTCTTGAAATTTTTAACATTCTCTGGCTCATAGAGACTTGTCATCTTCATCTCTTCAACATCGAAGTCACTGTTATCAGCTTGTCTATGACAGGGAAATATATCAAAATTGCTATCAACAGCCAATAGTCCCCATCCAGCGCCGCACTTTCCACCTCTACGAGAAAGGAAATTTTTAATAACAGCATGTTTTTCTTCTTGGGACAGCTCTTTATGTTTCAACCAATAAAGCACGGTCTCATGCATTTGTTCTAATAGTAAATCCACATCATCGTCTGTCCACTCTTCTTCAAAAACAATCTGGAAAACATTCTTACCCATTTGTTGAATAGCCTCGCCGGTTCCCTTTAATTCACGAATAGTTTCAAAGTGCCAAATTGATACATCCTTGAAATGTTTTAGTGTTTTTCTGTTAATAACACCATGCATAGACCATTTAATACCATGTTTTAAGCAGACATCAGTAATGTTTTTCATGATATGTTCGTGTGTCCCTTCACCATTCTTAAGAACACGGTTTGCGTCGTGAACATGTTTTGGTCCATCGACTGATACCTGGAGAATCAGATCATTCTCTAAGATCTCATCCAATCTTTTATCAATTAAATAACCATTAGTAATTATTACTTTAGCGGACTCACTCAATTTTTGACGAACAAATCGTGGTGTATCAGAGCGTCTATTAACATACCTTTTTAAGTCTGTCAAGAATTCAGAATTAATTAATGGTTCTCCACCAAATACAAACATCTTCATTGTCCCACCAGCACTAAGAAATGGCTCAAAGTCTTCAAACTTCATATTTATTTGTTTCTTCTTCTCTTCAAAACAATACGTGCAATTAAAATTACACATGCTTGTTATCATAAGATCCGCGGTTGGTATATGAACTACTTTTTTTCTCTCACTCATGATATTATCCACCTTGATATTAATTCTGTAATAAAAGGCACCTCATTGATTACTTTTTGTATCAATAGATTCTGGTAAAAATCAATGAATGTTAGATTCCTATCCAATCTGTTTATGATAGCTATGAGAGGTAGATCTATGTACTGTCTGATTAGATTCAACTCTTTAAATGGTATGTCCTCACCAGTCTTATCGCTAACTAATTGGAATAGAGAGGGTATTTTTTGTTCTTTTCTGTGTCGTTCATTATACCACAATTTAAGTTCTTCATCTACTAGAATAGGCTTAGTTAACCTACCACCATAGAACTGATATTCTAATCCTTGATGATGAACTCTTTCCCTCTTAGATGATCGTTTCATTGACATGGGAAGGTCTTTAGACGACATTGACCAAGATATAAATCTATTAATTCTAAAAAATAATCTATGAATATCACTAAATTTGGCGTGCTTTTCAAACGAAATGTAATCAAAGGTAAGCCAGAACAACCTATTTTTTTGTGTCATAAACATATCAATTATATCGTCAAATATGGTGTCAACATTATGATAATTAATCTCAATAGGCGTATAAATTGCATTATTTGTGCGGTATTTTAAATAAGGAGAGTAGTTGATATAGCCTTTGCCATCATATCCATCCGCTGCGATGACTCTAAATTTTCTGTTTTCCATTCCCTCAAAATGTTTAAATAAATCATTATCGTATATAACGATATATAATTGACACATGGTATCAATCGACGATCCTTCTATTATTTTCTTTAAACTATTGAAGTCTTCTTTACTATGAATATGAATCCATAATTCTTCTTTTGGACTATAGAATCCACCTTTTACTGCATTACTAAATGCTAGTACCGAGGTAAATTTTACAGTATTAAATTCACCCAAGAATGTCTCTGGGTTATAAAGAGACTTAATAGATCTCTTTCTAATATAACCTAAAGGGCTTTTACCCACGACCGACCGTTCACTTTCAGGAGTAATTTTTCTTCACCATCACTTAAAACAATACTTTTACGAGTCTCTGTTGACACAAACTTAGCAATAGCTTTATGTCGCTCCCATATACGAGCCTTCACAAGATCGCCGTGTTTGTTATTTACAAGTAGTGCCCCTCTCTTATAAACTTTATCAACGTAAGCCAAAACGAAGCCTGCTACCGAAAGTGGCACTTCCCCAACAGACTCACCTGTTGCAAAACCGAACGTATCTGAACAAACTCCGAGAGCTGATTTATCCGCTCGCTTAAATGCTCGTGTAATACCCCTATTACCTTGTGATACATAAACTTTTCCAGGCATTGGTTCTTCTCCTTCCGGTAACACGCCCCAAAAGTCTGCGTAATCGTTATAGACAGAGTTATAGATTTTTGATGCAAACAGATAGCCATCGTAATTTAACCTTGTAGTTGCTGTTGGATCTGCTGTCCCACTATATAATGAATTGGCAACCTTTGTTGTTCCTGTTACCTTGACAGCTGTCACTACTTCGACGTTACCTGACCCGTCTTCCAATATACTTGAGTCAGCAACTGTCGTTGAAGTGTCAAATTTGGCGATTTGATCAACAGTTCCAGCTGCGCCCGTATCTCCTTGGGGTCCTGTAGGTCCTGTGGGTCCAAGAGGTCCTGTTTCTCCCGTATCTCCCTGAGGTCCTGTTGGACCTTCTGCGCCTGTGTCACCTTGAGGACCCGTCGGCCCTTCAGCACCTGTGTCACCTTGGGGACCTGTTGGTCCTAATGCTCCGGTACTTCCAGTAGGACCAGTCGGTCCCTCTGCGCCTGTATCTCCTTGAGGACCAGTAGGACCTAATGCTCCGGTATCACCCTGAGGGCCAGTT
>Ga0233409_10000047_pt1 | contig 17080 bp, 19 predicted proteins | sample Na_oxic_13_MG_FD_179871 | JGI IMG/M metagenome (GOLD analysis project Ga0233409, IMG submission 179871) | Seawater microbial communities from Saanich Inlet, British Columbia, Canada - Na_oxic_13_MG | ecosystem: Environmental > Aquatic > Marine > Inlet | place: Canada: British Columbia... | reverse complement strand
TTTGTGGGTTGTGCTAACTGCAATGTATTCCAAGTTTTGAGATTGGTTAATAAGTTGTGATATCGTTTTTTTAAAAGGGCAAATCCGTTCCACTGGGTTTGTCTTTTTGACTTTGGTGTGGACTTCGGTGATTAAACAGGAATAGAAATTGACGGTTTGGGGGAACGTAAATTCAGATACTTACAAAGCTGTGAGAAACGAAAGATCCTTGATATGCTTTAATTTTCTCAAAATTTCTCAGTGGTTGACATAATGCCTCTTATCACACTCAAGAAAAACTTGATTTATTTTGTCTTCTTTGTTGGATTGGATAAATTCTCTACAGTAAGCAAATATTCACCTTGATGATTTCGTTTAAGAGAATACAATTTTTCTTTGCTTTTTACCGACAACTTAAGAACGGTTCTTTTTATAATTTCTTCCTTAAACTTTTTTTCATCAATATCTTTCATTTGAAATCTTTTGCGAATCGAAGTGTTTTGAATAATCCCGAAGCTATCGTTTTGCAAACCAAGTTGAGCAGCATATACTTTCCCCAGTAAGCGAAGATGCTTCTTTATTTGCTCTTTATCATTATTTTCCAAATAATCATTTAATGTCCCTATACGTTTAGATAAAAATAAATATATGAATATAATATTTTCTTCAGGGTAATACATCACATTTACAATATCTTGATTATCTAGAATTTTTTCAGCACATTCATTTTCTAAATCATACAGAAACATATCAAAAACACTTATCGGCGTTTCTATAGCATCGGCTATGGGTTTGCTAGGTTTTGAATAAACTGATCCCGCCATTAAAAGCATCATTAAGATTGATATGACTATTCTTTTCATAGCACACCTCCTTCTATTTCATAATCTGACAACAACACTATTATTCTAACCCTTATAAGACAACAAGGAAATACTTCCTTGACCTACCCCCACTTTTTGTACCACCTTTTAAGTTAGGATTTGGGCAATATTTTCCTGTGAAGACAATAACCAAAAAGGATCAAAGTGTAAAGGCATTATAGTCTCTGGTGCCGGCGGTCGATAATCAAGACTGCTAACGATTTCAATTTGAAAACATCAATTCCAAACCGTTGATACCTGCTATGTATGGCAATACGCTTAATTTTTGTGATATCATATGGTTGTCTCTTAATAGGTTTTCACGGTAAAGGCTCTAAATTATATTTACGGACCACAATATATTGCATAAGCACCAATCCTAATTTTATTGATAAAATTTCAAGCTTAGCTGCCTGAACCTTAAATCCAGGCCATCCCAACAGCGCTTGCAATTTCGATTCGAAATCAACAAGAAAGATTAAATAAAATTCATCGTCCTTATCGTCTACATCGTCCAGATGCTATAAAATGAATTAGTTAGAACGGACGATGTTGGACGGTCTTACAGATTTGGACGATCACGGATTTTGATAAAAAACAGGGATAGTATACTAAATTGCTTCCGCAGAATTCTGCGGAAGCGGTATTTGATAATTTCCGTACGTACGGAAATTGATAAACGGATTGGATAGAGGGCTTTGTGAATGGTGAGTATCTGGAATTGGGCAAAGTAAAATTACATCAGAAACACTTTATATTCATTCATTTTCTTGCTCATTTCTCTGGCATCCCCTACAAACTTATTCAATTCCGTCCAAAACGCATTAGTGTGATTTTTTATCCGGGTATGGACAAGTTCGTGTAAAAGGACATAATCAATCATTTCATCCGGCAATCTCACCAGCTTCATGTTGAGGTTTATATTATTTTTTGAAGAACAACTCCCCCATCTGGTTTTTTGGTTTCTCATGGATACCTTGTTATAGCTAAAACCGTGTTGCTCGGACAATTTATTGAGCCTGTTAACAAGTTTCTCTCTGGCTTCGGCTCTGTTGATTTCAGTCGAATGCTTTGAAAAGGCTTCATGTTCCTTTTCCACCTGCTTCATTTTGTGCAGGTGTTGTTTTATCCAGTTCCTTTTGGATTGAACAAACTGCTTGGCTTTATCAAATGAAACACCATAGGGAACGGCTACTCGTACGCCTCTGAAAGGCTTAACAGAAATGTTGATATGTTTTGCCCGCATACTGCGCTCAAATAAAACCTGTCCAATACCGGCAATATCAATAGTGTTAGATTTCACCTTAAATATGTTTCTCCACATATCTCATGGCTTTCTATCTTGAGACAACCTTTGACTCCACTTCGATTTTAGCCTTAAATATTTTTTTGTAAGTTCAGGATTACCCCAGATATGCAGTTTCTCATTCCACCAAGGTGTGGTCTTTTTGTGTGCAGAGCAGAATGCCTACGGGCGGATTGTCATTGTCGGTTGCCACGTTCTTTTTGTACCAGCTCACATAAGTGTTGAGCTAACCGATGTTTTCGTGGCTAAGGGATGCAGCTTTTAACTCTATCAATCCTGTTTTAAAACTAAAAGATATCTTCGATGAGATCGTTCAGGGTTTCCTGAAGCCTGGCATCATCGGTTAAGGGAAGACATATGGCGGACCGGCACGCATCGTGAACCGGGATACCCCGCCCGATCATCTGAGCGGCATAAATTAAAAGCCGGGTACTGGCTCCCTCGGTAAGACCATGCTCTCTGATGTTTCTTATTTTTCCCGCCAGAGATACCAATTTTAAGGCGGATTTCATATCTATATTCCCTTCATGGGAAACGATTTCGGCTTCTTTTTCGGCTTCGGGATAGTCGAACTCTAATGATATAAATCGCTGGCGCGTGCTCTGTTTGATATCTTTCAATACCGATTGATATCCCGGATTATATGATATCACCATCATAAAATCCGGATGAGCGTGGATTATCTCGCCTTTTTTGTCAATGGAAAGGGTTCGCCGCATGTCTGTTAACGGATGTATTACCACCGTTGTATCCTTGCGAGCTTCAACGATTTCGTCCAGATAGCAGATGGCACCCATGCGCACGGCTCGTGTTAATGGACCGTCAACCCATACGGTTTCATCCTTTTTTAAAAGGTAGCGCCCTAAAAGGTCGGACGCAAACAGGTCTTCATGGCAGGCAACGGTAATCAGGGGGCGCTTTAAATGATACGACATATATTCAACAAATCTGGTCTTGCCGCATCCGGTAGGCCCTTTCAGCATAACCGGGAGCCTGGCGTCAAAAGCAGCCTCAAACATTTTGATCTCATCCCCTGTCCTAAGATAATACGGCTCTTTAATAATCAGATGGCCGGCGGTATCCGGTTGAATTTGGTGTGTCATAAATAGAGTTCCTCACAATTAATGCAAGTTTTAGATTGTATTGACATGGTTAGTGTAATAGTTATGTTAGCAACATCGAAAAATCATTGACGGTTTCGTAAAAAGTCCAACTTCTGCGTTGTGCTGCATTTCGTAATCATTCAACGTACGAAAAGTACGCCTCATAATTACAAAATTTGCACGCCTTAAATTTTAACTTTTTACGAAACCGTCTAAATCGGACTTTTTACGAGTTTATCAAATCATTAACCGGCCAAAATACATATACCGAATTCAAATGATAAACAACCCTAATAACATACATCGACTTGTATTTGAAGATAAAGAGATCATACTTTTGGGGACGGCACACGTATCAAAAGAGAGTGTCCGGCTGGTGGCCGATGTAATAGAGTCGGAAAAACCTGACACGGTCTGTGTTGAACTGTGCGAAGCCAGGTATCAGTCCATCCGCCAAAAAGACAAATGGCTGGACAAGGATATCATCAAAGTTATTAAGGAGAAAAAATCGTTTCTTCTTCTTTCAAATCTTCTCTTAGCGTCTTTTCAAAAAAGAATTGCAGAAAAATTTGACATTAAGCCAGGAGAGGAAATGATAAAAGCTATTGAAACCGGAGAAGCCGCGGGCGCAGGAATACATCTTGCCGACAGGAACATCCGTATCACCCTGACCAAAACATGGCGTGTCATGGGACTGTGGGATAAAATCAAACTTTTGTTTCAACTGGTTTTATCGATGGGGAAAATCGACGAAATTAGCGAGGAAGACATAGAAAAAATGAAGCAGGAGGATGTGCTTCAGACTCTGCTTGCCGATGTTGGGAAATCACTTCCGATATTGAAAGATATACTGATTGATGAGAGAGACCTGTATCTTACCCACAAAATCCAGACGGCGCCTGGCAATAAAATTGTTGCGGTTGTGGGCGCAGGACATGTGCCCGGTATTAAAAAATACTGGGATCAAGAGATTGATTTTGAGGCCCTTGAGCAAATTCCTCCCAAAGGAAAAACAACAAAAATTTTAAAATGGGTTATTCCTATCGCCATACTTGTGCTATTTGTCTTAGGTTTTTATCATGGCGGGGCCAATACCGGAACGGATATGATAACGTGGTGGGTTATGGCAAACGGTATTCTGGCAGGTCTTGGTGCCATCATTGCTCTGGCTCATCCCCTGACGATTCTCTCGTCGGTTTTGGCCGCCCCTTTGACTTCCTTGAATCCCATGATTGCTGCAGGATGGGTTGCCGGGCTCGTTGAAGCCTTTTCACGAAAACCCAAGGTCAGGGATTTCGAGCAATTACCGGAAGACATCATCTCCATAAGAGGATTCTGGAGAAACAAGATAACGCGGATACTTTTGGTAGTGGTTTTTACAAACCTGGGCAGTTCTCTGGGTACTTTTGTTGCTATACCGTTGATGGTAAAAGTATTATAATTGACGGTCTCGTAAAAAGTCCAACTTCTGCGTTGTGCTGCATTTCGTAATCATTCAACGTACGAAAAGTACTCCTCATGATTACAAAATTTGCACGCCTTGAATTTGAACTTTTTACAAAACCGTCTAAATCGGACTTTTTACGAGACTGACATAATTTTTCCACTTATAAATGGAAAAGGCTCTTTAAAGTCATCAAATATGACAAAAACTAAGGGTTCGCGCAAAAATAACTTCGCAGAATTGACGCTCAGATTTGGTTCAGGTTTGGCTGATCCGAGAGAGCAAAACCACAGGAATAGCGAGCTATTTCGCGGATTTTGCGAGTGAGGTATCAGCCAAAGATGGGCTGAAGCTGAGATGTAAAAATGTGAAGTTATTTTTGCGGGAACCCTAAACTTCCGGTGACGGCAAAATCTGCACCACGGTTCTCCCCATTTTCTTGCCATTCTTCAATTGATAGGACATCCGGACAGTTTTAAGTCGCCCCTGGGCAAACAGCTTTACACATTCAGGATAAAGTGCCCACTCCAGCTTCAAGCCTTTTGCTCTGATGGAATCTATTGTATCATGCTCGAGTATCTCATAAGCGTTCTGGCCGATAATCGGACCTGAATCTTCACCGTAATCGACAAAATGTACCGTACACCCACCAATCTTGCATCCATAACGAAATGTGTCACCATATCCATCTACACCGGGAAAAGCCGGAAGCAGCGCCGGATGGATGTTCATAATACGAAAATTACCCGGAACCATATTGACCCTGTCCATAAAATAAGGCGATAAATTCCTCATATAACCGGCCAACACCAGAAGATCGAAGGGATAATGTTTCATCTCATCAAGAAGTTTTGCCTCTGCAACAGCCCTTGTGATTATGAAGGCTTTCACCTTTTCAGTGTCAGCGTCGGCTGTAAAAAGAGTCTGTTTTGAAAGCAGATCGTCAAGGTCAAAATCGTCCGGGGGTACGACCTTTGCCGGCTCTTTTTTAAAATGCTGAATGATTGATCCATAATTCACCACAAACGTAGGAATTCCAAGAGCACTTCCTCTTGCAAGACCGCTTGCATCGGGATTATCCGATCCCACGAATACTAATTCTCCATTGATTTTCCCAGATTCACATGAATCGATAATGGCCTGCAGATTTGTCCCGGTTCCTGATATAAGTGCTCCTATTCGGATTGTTCGACCCATTTTACGTCTCCATGGTCATAAGATGTGAAAAATTAGAGAAATCATCAGCAAATCCTGTTATAACGGATTAAATTGATACAAAAAGAGAATACCAAGAAAAAAGTTTCCGGTAAAGGTTTTAATCAGAGTCAAGTTGGTGATTTGTGAGAAACTTATTGTTAAAATTATCTATCCTGACAGGAATGTTGGTAGGGTTGCCCATGCTGGGTGTGGTTTTGGCAGGTTACCCGATTACCCGGTATCTGGAGTTTCCTCCTGAAACCCAGTATGTTTACCAAGCACCGTTCTCATGGTTTGTCTTCACCGCCTACACCATTTCCATCATTGCAGTTGTTTTTCCTCTTATCCTTAAATCTATTTTATGGTTCAGGCAGATTAAAATCATACCTTCTGCTTCCTATCCTTTCCCGTGGTGGGGATGGATGGGTATTATCACCGGTGCTGTCTCATGGATATTGGCATGGTCACGTTTCCCATGGTTTGCCCGATATCAACCTCACACATTTTTTCCTTTGTGGTTTTCTTTCATCCTGGTGATAAATGCCCTGTGCCATAAGGTAACCGGGCGCTGCATGATGATAGACCGCACCCGATTTTTTTTTCTGCTTTTTCCCTTAAGCGTTGCATTCTGGTGGTTCTTTGAATACCTGAACCGGTTTGTCCAGAACTGGAGCTACACCGGGGTCCATTATAGTTCCTGGGAGTATTTCTGCTACGCAAGCCTCTCTTTTTCTACCGTACTTCCGGCGGTTTTGGGAACCCGGGAATGGATCGCCGGTGCTGCCTGCATCAGGCAGGGATTGGGGGATTTTTGTCCCTTTAGGTTCCCGTATCCCAGAATGTTGGCAGGAGCTGCCCTACTGACGTCCGGTGCAAGCCTGGCCGGCATCGGCGTGTGGCCGAATTATCTTTTCTCCCTGCTCTGGGTATCTCCCCTGGTTGTCATTGTGTCACTCCAAACCCTGACTGGGGAATGCACTGTCCTGTCGGGCATAGCTAAAGGAGATTGGAGCCTGATCACCACGTCCACAGCAGCAGCTCTCTTTTGCGGAGGATTCTGGGAAATGTGGAACTATTACAGTTTGGCCAGATGGGAATACAGCGTTCCGTTTGTGCATGGTTTTCAAATCTTTGAAATGCCGCTTTTAGGTTATGCCGGATATCTCCCATTCGGATTGGAATGTGTTGTGATCGGAGATTTGCTTGAGCGGTGGATGAGGTTTCGCAGCAAAATATAATTTTTTTTAAGCAATTGTGTCAGCTTTTTTTGTCAAATAGCACCATAAATTATCTTTTTTGTTGACATTCAGAAATATATTAAGGTAAAGGCAACAAAAAAATTTTGATTGGTAAAATAGATGTTATATCTTTTTCCAATACTCGATAACACATGTTTCATGCAATAAACCGATCCGTTTCACTTTTAAAAGCTTTTGCACTATGATAAAGAACATCGGATTTGTTTCGACCCGCTTTGCAGGAATAGACGGCGTTACTCTGGAATCGAGTAAGTGGGCTGATGTTTTTGAAAAAAATGGACACGACTGTTTCTGGTTTGCCGGAGAACTGGATCGGGATAGTGACAAAAGTTATCCTGTTCCCATAGCGCATTTCCAAAATGAACAAAATAAATGGATCAATGCGCGGGTTATGGGAAAAAAAAGCCGAAAACCGCCGGTTACCCAAGCAATCCACGATTTAAGATCACTACTTAAAGTTCAACTCCACGATTTCATCGAGTATTTCAACATAGACCTTCTGATTGCCGAAAATGTTCTCACTATTCCGATGCACGTCCCCTTGGGGCTGGCATTGACGGAAATCATTGCGGAGACCCAGATTCCAACCATTGCTCACCATCATGATTTTTACTGGGAAAGGGTTCGTTTTTCAGTAAATGCCGTTAACGATTACCTCCGAATGGCCTTTCCTCCCAAGTTGGACAATATCCAACATGTGGTGATTAATTCCGAAGCCCAGGAACAATTGGCGCTCCGAACAGGAATTTCTTCGATTATCATCCCCAATGTTCTCGACTTTGAAACCCCCCCCGTCTTGGATATTGGAGCGGCCCGTGTTTTTCGGGAATCCATGGGGTTAAAACCGGATGACCGGATGATTTTACAGCCCACCCGCATCATTCAACGGAAAGGCATTGAACATGCCATTGAATTGGTCAAGGAACTGAAAGATTCCCGAAACAAACTGGTGGTGTCCCACGAAGCCGGTGATGAAGGATTCGAATATGTGGAATGGTTGAAAGAGTATGCCTGCGAGCATGGCATCGATCTTGGACTAATAACCACCAAAATCGCCGACCCTTGGTGTAACAATGGAAATGGTCAAGCCAGGTATTCTCTCTGGGATGTTTATCCCTTCGCTGATTTTATCACATATCCCAGCCTGTACGAAGGATTCGGCAATGCCTTTCTTGAGGCCATCTACTTTAAAAAACCGATGCTGATCAATCGTTATTCTACATTTATCAGGGATATTGAGCCTCAAGGTTTTGATCTTGCGGTCATGGACGGATTTCTCTCAAGAAAGACCGTCCAATGCGTTAAAGAAATTATGGACTCGACGGAGCGAAGAGAAAAAATGGTGACTTATAATTATGAGGTTGCAGCACGGCATTATTCTTATTCAGTTCTTCGGACCCGGCTCAACGCTATTATGAACTATTTTTTTAGTGATTCCGTAAAACAACTCACCGGCAAGGCGCCGTTTATGAAAAATAAAGACTTTTCGAATATCGAGCCGCAATAAACCCTGCATAGACAACTTGTCAATTAGAGCTGAAGTACTATATTTTTTTTAGCTCATAACTTCGGCTTCCAAGTCCGAGGCGTTGGGCATAATCGAGCTGAATGGTCCAGTCCACGTTAGGATAAATACCCCTGAACTTATCCTCACCTTTTTCCATGTTTGTTGTAAGGCAAGATTCCGGAAGCGCCTGTTCCCGGTTCACGAGATCTACGGAAGCCTGGTCAATGGCAACCGGGTCGGTGGATGCAACGATGCCGATATTTCTTACGATAGGGGCATCGTTATGACCGTAACAATCACATGCCGGGGATATATCGGTGATGAAATTTACGAACAATGTCTTACCTGCTTTATTCTTTAAAACACCCATGGTGTATTCCACCATATTTTCCAAAAAAACAGGTATGGCCTGATTCCACTGGATCTGTATGGCATCGTTGGGACAAATAATAATACATTCCCCGCATCCTATACATTTTTTTGAGTCCAGCACCGCCTTGTCTTTTTTCAATGAAAGGGCGTTCTGCGAACAGTGATCCATACAGTCTCCGCATCCTATACATTTTTTCTTTATCACTTTGGGCGCCACGGTTGAATGCTGGGCCAGCTTTCCCCGGCGGGAAGCGCATCCCATTCCCACATTTTTTATGGCTCCGCCAAAACCCGAGAGTTCATGTCCTTTGAAATGGGCTACGGATATGAGCACATCGGCCTCCATAATATCCGATCCGATGTACACTTTTTTAAAATTCTTCTGATTAACGGTTACCGCTGTTTCGCTTTTACCTCTTAATCCGTCGGCAATGATAATAGGAGCACCTACAACAGCATAGGCAAAACCGTTTTGAATCGCGGTTAACAGATGATGGGGAGAATCACTTCGTGTCCCTGCATAGAGCGTATTAGCATCGGTCAAAAACGGAACCCCGCCGATTTGTTTGATCGATTCCACGATTTTCCGGATAAATATAGGCCGGATAAAAGCGGTATTTCCCTGCTCTCCAAAATGGAGCTTGACCGCAACAAGATCCCTTTCTTTGATTGTTTCGGAAAGACCGGCGGTATCCAAAAGCCTTGCAAGCTTTGCAACAAGGTTTTCCTTGGGTGTGGCCCTTAAATCGATAAAATAGACGTTGCTTTTCATGGCATCCTCCCGTTAAAATTATCTGAATAAAAAAATTACTGTTTGTTTCTATCAAAGTCAAGGTGTTTGGAAAAAGAGTTTGGCAAGGAAAAATAAATGGATTTGAATTCAAAGTTAGCGGTTTTAGATCAGATTTATAGAGTTTATGATGAATTTGTCGCCAATCTGCACATAGCCTGCAAAAAATATTGCGCCGGATGCTGCACCTGCAATGTAACCATGACAACCCTTGAAGGGTATTGTATAGCAAAGCATATGATTTCATATGGAAAATCAAGTTTGTTTGAAAATATTGCGAAAGCAATACCCGCAAGACGCTTTCAGCCACAAACTACTACAAACAGACTTGCGGATCTTTGCGCAACAGGGGAAGATCCTCCGGTAGAGGGAAACGAACGTTTGAATGGGAGCTGCCCGCTTATGAAAGACAATCTGTGTCCGATTTATCAGGTAAGGCCGTTTGGATGCAGGTGTTTTGTTTCAAAACACGACTGTAGGGATAAAGGATATGCCGAAATTGATCCATTTATTTTAAGCGTTAACAATCTGTTTTTGCAATTTATTGAGCATGTCGATTCTCAGGGTTTCTCAGGAAATCTGATCGATGTTCTAAAATTAATGGCATCAAAAATAAATCGCCACAACTACAAAAGGAACACCTTGAATAATTCTGATATCGGTTTGATCCCTAATCTAAAAATTACCGTTTTGATGATACCGCCTGAACACCGGGTTAAAATAAAACCGATACTTAACGCTCTTCAGCGCATAAAGCGAGACCTTTGAAAAACCATTCAAAAAACATCATCAGGTTGTAATGACTTTACCTGCGCCGCCTTCAATGTATTTGCCGGGATAAAGTTCTTTAATTTCATGAATAAACCGAGTGCAATGAGTAGGGCAGATATTTTCCAGATTATCAATCAAATTGAAATCATTGAATCCATGAAGTCCACCAATAAGTGTTCTGACTTTCCCAATTTCTGATGCTGCTTGCAAAATTTCACGCACACCCGGATGAGAACATCCGGCAATTACAGTTACACCTGTATTTTCCTTTATTACAAGGGAATGCTCGATACTCTTTAATTCACCTGTGGAATATATGTTATCATGTAGTTTAAGTTTTTCATTAACCCGTATTACAGTTACGTTATCATCTGATAATGCAAAGGAACAGGGGATATAAACCTTCACCGGATTTGAGCTAAGAATACAGGAAAGCCCGCCTGTATGATCCCAGTGTGAATGAGAAATAAAAACCTCGTCAATCTGAAGGGGATCAATATCCAATTTTTTCATATTATTAAGCAGAATATCAGCTTTCCCGCCTGTATCAAAAAGTATATTTTTTCCAAAAGCTTCTACTAAACATGAAAATCCCCAGTCAGATTTTAGATTTATATCCCATGTCGTGTTGTCATATATTATGGTTATTTTCATTTTCTAATTCTACGATGCTCTTGTTGATTGCATCTAAATCCTTCTTCATTGAATCCGCATGGGCCTTTAGCATATTAATTTGCGTTGCCTTGTCTTCGGGATATGCCGGATCGTATGCCGGTGGATTCCAACCATAAAAACCAAAACCGCGCCTCATATTTCTGCCAGGGCCGTATCCGGCTCTGAAACCGCGCCTCAAACCCATACCTCCGGCAAACGGTCTTGACCGACCTGTATTTGCAGGATTACAAAAACCCCTTGCACCACCGGTCATGGGACCAGTTCCCATAGGACCTTTTCCGTCAAAGCCTGGCATAATCGCCACCCCCTTTTATGTTTTTTTACCGTCTATTACCATGACTTTTCCCAGAACCGCGTCTTTGTCCGCAACCTTTGCCTGAATTCCGGCCGGAGATTTTGTCCTGCCCTGATCCTCTGCCTGCTTGCCTTCTACCCTGCTCATTATAGCTAAAAGTACCTCCGGAAGTACTACAGGCGCCTCGACCTCTTCCGGTCATGCGGTCTTTTCCCTTTGGCCCTGTTCCATCTCTTTTTGGCATAAAATTCACCCCCTTATTGTTGCAAATTGTTTAAAAGTTCCTGCTGCCTCTTCTGCGGCGTCTTCTGCATTTTCCGCGCATCTCATAGGCGCCCCCCTCAATTATGAGAGCCTTTCCGGTCACCAGCGCTTCTGAAACGATTCCACGGGCTTCAGATAAAATTCTGCCGTATGTCTGGCGAGATACCTCCATTATTTTTGCGGCGGTCTCTTGGTCAAGATGTTCGAAATCGCTCAATCTTATTGCCTCAAGTCCTTCCACTGAAAGCGTAATCTCACCGGTTTGAAACATACCCCGGGGCACAAAAGCGGTGATCGTCGGATATCTTGATACAAATCTCGGCTTTTTAATTCTTGGCATAATAAAATTACCTTTATGAAATGAGCGTTTGACTAAAATATAATTACTATAAATGAGCATGTCAAGCAATTTTATGGTCAAATGACCATTATATTTTAGCGCCTGTTCCGGATAAAATATGAAACCTACTGGGGAAGTTGTATTAATGTATAATGTAATTCCTTAATTGTGGATTTTGTGTTTTTTATAGCAAAACATTTTCGCCACCAAGACACCAAGATGAATTTTAAAAAAATAGCTTGACCATCTGGACAATAGGTCTTAACTTGCTTTTATTGAGTGTATGCTCATAACTGATGGTTACATAAAAAGTCAAGAAAACAACTTTTTAGCAATACCTTGGTTTTTTGAAAATATTACCGCTCGTTTGAAATCGATTTGTTGCAAGGAACTAACCTATTACACTTTTTACAAATTCATCAATAGCTGACGGTCTCGTAAAAAGTCGGATTTTGATGGCAAAGTAAAAAGCTCCAAATTCAAGGCGCGCAAATTCCGAGGAATGAGACGTACGTATAGTACGTCGCAGTGACGAGGAATGCAGCGCAACGCAGAAGTTGGACTTTTTACGAAGCCATCAATAACTGAAGCCCTGAGACTGCAGTAATGCTATGAAAACAACTTATGACTGTATACCCTGTTTTATCCGTCAGGCTCTTGACGCGGTAAGGTTGGCAACCTCCGATGAAAAAATTCATGAGCAGGTGCTTCGCGGTGTTCTTGCCGCAGCAAGCAAAATGAACCTGGACCAATCTCCTCCGGTGATGGGGCAGTATATCCACAGATTAATCAGAGAACTTTCCGGACACGATGATCCATATAAAAAAATAAAAGACCGATTCAACAATTTTGCCCTCAAACTTTATCCTGACCTGAAACAAAGGATCGAAAGTTCTTCCAATCCCATGGATACCGCCGTTCGGATGGCCATCGCCGGAAATATTATCGATTTTGGTGTAAACTCAGAATTGGACCAGTCTGTTATCTCTGATACCATTGAACAGGCACTATCGGCGCAATTGTTTGGGAATATAGAAGTCTTGTGCGATTCAATAGATTCGGCGGAAAATATCCTTTATTTAGGGGACAATTGCGGAGAGATTGTTTTTGATCGTTTGCTGATAGAACAATTGCCTGTGCACAAGGTAACATTTGCCGTAAGGGGCGGTCCTATCATAAATGATGCGACAATAGCAGACGCACGGGAAACAGGTATGACCGAACTTGTTACTGTTATCGATAATGGTTCGAACGTTCCCGGAACTATCTTGGAAAAATGTTCAAAAGAATTCAGGGAATGCTTTGCACATGCCGATCTGATTATTGCCAAGGGACAGGGTAATTACGAAACGTTGAGTAGTTGTGAAAAGAATATATTTTTTCTGTTAAAGGCAAAATGCCTGGTGATATCCGGTCATATGGGTTGCGAACCGGGAAGTTTTGTTGTTAAAAGGAGTAGTTGAACCAAATGAGTGAATCGAAAGAAACCATTACTGTTAATGTCAATGTTGAAATGACCACCGCTTCTCTTCAAGCAATTGTGGAGAATGCCAAGAAGGTTGAAGGTCGCGATGAAAAAGGTGTTTATCGTATAGATACTGCTGACAAGGTGAGTGAAATGATTTCAAATTTCATTCTGGAAAACGATTTTGAAACTTATGCTAAAAATATCGAAAATTATCCACGCGGGTCATAATGCATAGAATTTTGCTGCGTAATTGGAATAATAGAATATTAACTAGCAACGGAGAAAAGTCATGCCCCTTTTTGATTTTTTGTGTATGGACTGCGGAGAAACCAGTGAACTTCTCATTGCAGGTTCGGAAGAGAGGCCCAGATGCAAAACCTGCGGCGGCCATAATCTGAAAAAACTTCTTTCCGCTCACTCTTCCCTATCCGGGCCGAATAAAAATCGAGTGCCCGGACCCGGAGATACCGCCTGCTGTGGATTGTCTCCGGGACAGGCCGACTGCGCCGGACCGGGGAGTTGCTGTGGGAAGCGACCCGTATAAGTTAGTTTCCATCCATAAATGGCTATTTTGTCGATGAGCGGCGTTCTCCGCGGGTTTCCGCCCTCGACGTACTTCAAGTACGCCTCGGGCGAAAACCCTTGTGCGGCCTTGCTCATCGAAAAAATCCCTCATTTATAAATTGGAAACTACTTAGTGCTCAAATATATTTATGGATGGGCACAAGTTAGGTCATCTTATAACAACTATAGGATTCATATATGAAAGGAAACTAAGTTATGAAAGTAGCCATTAGTTCGTCCGGCAAGGATCTTAATTCACAGGTCGATCCACGGTTTGGCCGGTGCACTTATTTTTTAATCATCAATACAGAGGATATGAGTTTTGAAGTCTTTGATAATGAAAGCGGTATGTTAGGGGGTGGGGCCGGAATTCAATCTGCCCAATTTGTAGCTTCCAAAGGGGCCAAAGCTGTAATAACAGGTAATTGCGGGCCTAATGCCGTGCATACCCTTTATGCGGCCGGAATTGCAGTGTTCCTGGGAAACACAGGAACCGTAAAGGAAGCCCTGGATAACTATAAAAACGGAAATTTGACACCCACTAAAGAAGCTAACGTGCCTGATCACAGCGGCTTGGCAGGTGGGACGGGCGGCGGCCGCGGCATGGGAATGGGCGGTGGAAGAGGTATGGGCGGCGGAGGTAGGGGCCGTGGCGGAAGAGGTATGGGCGGCGGCCGCGGTATGGGAATGGGCGGTGGCGGTATGAGCCGTGGCGGCGGCACGGGCCGTGGCAAGAACTCATAAGAAATTAAAAAGGAGGAAAAAATGAAAAAAATTGCTATCGTAGGATGTGGTGCTTATATGGACAGTGGTTACGGTTGTGCCGGAGAATGGCGTTGTCTCAAAGCTGCAGCGCTCGGAGAAGGTAATTTTGATGAGCCTTCCCAGGTCATCGCCTTTGTTAAATGTGAATGCCCGGGCCGAGCCTTGATCTCCAACACGGGTGTGGCCATGAAAATGTCGGAAATGAAACCGGACAAGCTATACCTGAGTTCTTGTCTTGTTAATGCAAAACCGGCTTGCCCTTATAGCGATGCCGAGGAAATGGCTGAAATGCTGGAGAACAAGACCGGCATCAAGGTGATTTTGGGCACCCATGATTATCATTAGCCCTAAAATTCCTTGTATACTCTTGCCAGAGGGTGCCCCGGAGCTTTTATCGATAGATCCAGAAAATATCCGTACGGAGTCTGAACCACCGAGTACCCTGCGTTTTCCAGACGCTTTTGCGCCCGGCCTAACAGGGCCTGCGCTTTGTCAGGGTCGGCCTTTTCTTGTCCCAGGTGGGTAAAAGAGTGAAGAACAATCCGGGTAATATTCCATTTTCTGGCCAGCCACTTGGCGTTTTTAATGAGCTTGGTCTCCGTTGAACTTCCATCTTTAACGTCCCCGGGCTCAATATGAATAAACGCCACCACGGCATTTCGGTTTTCAGCGGGTTCGGCTTCCGGAACATCCTCCAGTGTTTTAACGGCAGGCACCCAATCAAACCCGTCACAGTACCAGAATAATACGCGCATGGCTTTTTTATCCCTTAGCCCATAAACACAGACAGTACGTTTCTTCTTGCATCGGCATGCTGTATGGTTATCTGAATCAGGTCCTCGGGCTTCAAATCTATATCGCTGGATAAGGGCAGGTCGCACTCTATCATGTACTCGGATAAGAGTATCTGATAGTTGTTTCTCTTTTTGTAAAGCACAACCGCCTCTTCTTTTTGCCCGATTCTTTTTTCAAGATATTTCAACAACCAGTACCTGTGGCGGTTGAATTGAAGCTTTGATACACAGCTCATGGGCTGTTCAAGCAGCTGTATTATATTATCTATTTCTTCCATAGTAGAAGGTGTTTCCAGGCCGAGGACCGCCCGTATCTGCCGCTGAGTGGCCAGATCAAAGTATTTCCGGATGGGTGACGTTGCGGTAACATAGGCATCCAGACCCAATCCTGAATGATGTTCAGGCTCCGGATTCAGCACAAAACGGCTTAACAGCCTTCGCTGCATACAGTTCTGGAACAAAGAGCCTTCAGTTCCCTTGTAGAGTCGCTCACGGGGTGCTGTTTGAGATCTGTATATTGCCGGAGCGTTATGCTCCGCCAGGAATTTGGCCATGAGCCAGTTTGCCATGATCATTATTTCCGAAACCAGCATCCTTCCGGGACTTTCCCTGTTTATCCGGTTCACGGTAACTTCATTATTCTCATTGACCCATATGTTAATATCCGGCAAAGTGATCTGAACGGCTCCTGCAGCCATCCTGTTCTCACGGAATTGTTCTGCGATATCACGGAGTATACTAATTTCCTTACTGTCTTGAGCAATTATATTGACATCGTAATAAGTGAGCTGATGCTCTACCCGGATCAGGCTCGGGATTATTTCATAGTCGATGATTTCGCAAGATCTGCTTAAATTCACCATAATGCTGATGGCAGGGCGCAATTCTCCTGCTTTCAGGCTGCAAAGATTTTCTGCAAGACAGGCCGGAAGCATCGGTATTTTCTGATCGGGCATATAAATTGAGCTTGCACGGGCCAGAGCCTCTTGATCAATAATATTTCCTTTTTCAATAAAATGTCCGACATCAATAATATGAATGCCGAGTTTGTAATGATCATCATAGTCTTCTATACTGATGGCATCATCAAAATCTAAAGTTGACTGGCCGTCGATGGTCATCAGGGAAAGCATGGTCAGGTCTTTGCGCACACTGTTATATGAAAATTCTTGAGGTAAACCAAGCTGTTCTGTCGCTCTTTCCATGACTCTGTCGGGGAAAGAAGTCGCTACCTTATATTTGTAAAGATCCGTATTTTCGTTTTTATCAAAAACATTCAGTTTAACCAAAACTTTAAAGACTTCTTCATCAGGATCGATACCGG
>Ga0233409_10000046_pt1 | contig 17344 bp, 16 predicted proteins | sample Na_oxic_13_MG_FD_179871 | JGI IMG/M metagenome (GOLD analysis project Ga0233409, IMG submission 179871) | Seawater microbial communities from Saanich Inlet, British Columbia, Canada - Na_oxic_13_MG | ecosystem: Environmental > Aquatic > Marine > Inlet | place: Canada: British Columbia... | reverse complement strand
GACGCCCCGGGCAAGCGGGAGCTGACCACAGAAGCGCTCAAGAACGCGGCGGTGTACATCGACGACATCCATCAAGCGGCGGGGAGCGGCGAGATCAACGTCCCCCTCGCAGCCGGCGATTTCAGCCTCGACGACATTGCCGGCACCTTGGGCGAGGTTGTCGCGGGTGTGCAGCCCAAGCCGGACCTCGCGACGACGACCCTATTCGACTCGACGGGCCTGGCCGTCCAGGACGTATCGCTGGCCCGTGCGATCTACGACGCAGCCAAGGCTCAATCGATGGGCCGAGAGATTGATCTCATGGGCCTCAACTCGCGGGAGAAGGATTGACTTGGCGCAAAAGTGGAGGATCGCGTGGGCCCAGCAGTACGCTCCCGCACGTGCTTCGCTTCGCCTCCACGGTCCTCCTGCTGGCGCTAATCGGCCCGTCACCCGGCTCATCGCAGGAAGAGCCGGCCGCGTTCCTCGGACAACCCGATGCCGACCGAATCGAAGCGTTGCGAACCACGGCGATCTCCGAGGTGACCAAGGGCAGGGGCGGTCGAAGCCTGGCCTTTCGGATCACGCTCGCGGACGGAACACGCGGTTACTTCAAGCCGAAGCAGACGTTCTCCGCAGCCCATTGGTACTCGGAGGTAGCGGCGTACTACCTGGATCGCGAGCTCGGCTTGGGGCGGGTGCCGCCGACGACGGGCCGCACCTTTCGGTGGAGCGAGCTGCAAGAGGCGGCGGGTGGGGACGAGCGCGTATCCGAGCTCGGGATCGCGCCCGACGGCACTCTGAAGGGCGCGTTCATCTGGTGGATTCCGGAGCCCCTGAAACGCGTCCGCATGGGCCGCAAGTGGGAGCGGTGGGTGAGGGTTCAGAAGTCACTTCCCGTCACGCCGTACCAACGCCCGGTGGACTATCGAGCCGATCTCAATCGCCGCCCAGGTGTTCGCGAAGCAACCGATCCTAGCCGGCCCATCGCGCAGGCACCGGACGTCGAAGAGCGCCCTGCTGAGCTCTCTGATCTGATCGTCTTCGACTACCTCACACAAAACGTCGACAGGTGGGGCGGTGACTTCACCAACGTGCGCTCGCGTGGGCCGAGCGGGCCCCTGATTTGCATGGACAACGGGGCGGGCTTCTGGCTCGGGGAGCAGCGATTGGGGTTGATGGAGGCGCGATTGAAGGCGCTCCAGCGATTCCGGCGATCGACGATCGAGGCGGTGCGAAAGCTCGATATCAAACGATTTTCCGCCCGATTGCAGGGGGATCCCCTTGCTCCCGTGCTCAACGAAAAGCAGCTGGACGGCCTCGCCCAGCGACGCCGGGCCGTTCTGCAGCACGTAGACGCCACGGTCGCGAGGTTCGGTGAGACTCGCGTGTTCGCGTGGTAGGTTCGGTCGGTGAAGGAACGACTTCGGCTGCCAGCGGAGTGGGAGCCGCACGCGGCTTGCTGGCTCGCGTTTCCGTATCTGCAAGAAGAGTGGCCGGTCCATCTTCACGATGCACAACGCTCGATCGCGGCGTTGTCCCTTGCGATTGCCGAAGCTGGGAACGAACCCGTGCAGCTCCTGGTGAAAAACGACGAGGTCGAAGAGTGCGCTCGTTCTTTGATCGGTGAGTCGCGCGACGTGCACTTCGTCACGGCCGACTATGGCGACTGCTGGGTACGCGACACCACCCCACTGTTCGGGCACACCCCGAACGGCGCGCTCGGTGGATTGTGCTTCGGCTTCAACGGCTGGGGCGGCAAGTACGAAATGCCCTTCGATGACAGCGTCAGCAAGTGGCTAACCAGTCGGCTCGACGCGAGTCGATTCGAATGCCCCGTGGTCTTGGAGGGCGGCGCGCTAGAGTCCAACGGACGAGGGACTTTGCTAACGACCGTATCTTGTACCCTGAACGAGAACCGAAACCCGGGGCTGACACGCGAGGCCTTCGAGGAGGCGTTGGGGGCGTCGGTTTCGATGGAGCGCCTCGTCTGGCTCGATCGCGGCTTGGAGTACGATCACACGGATGGTCACATCGACATGATCGCCCGTTTCGCCGCGCCGGACGCGGTATTCTGCATGAAGGCAGCCCCGGGCACGCCTAACGCCGAGGTGCTCAACTCGATCGAGCGCGATCTGCGGGCGAGCGGTCTGACCGTGCTCGAGCTACCCGCGCCACGCGAGGTCGTGGCGCCCGACGGTGCCCCACTGCCAGCGAGCTACTGCAACTTCTATGTCGCCAACGAGGCCGTGATCGTGCCGCTCTACGAAATCCCGGAAGACCGAGCCGCTCTGCGCGAGATCGCAAATGCATTTCCGGGCCGCGAGGTGATCGGCTTACCGGCCACAGACCTGCTATGGGGAGGCGGAGCGTTTCACTGCGTCACCCAAGCTCAGCCCACCGCCCCATGACCGCCTCTTCATTGTCGATCGGCATCGTTCAGTGCGCCCTGCATGGTGCGCGCGAACAAAACATCGCGCGCGTCGAAACGCTGATCGGTGAAGCGGCGAATCGAGGTGCGCAGATCATCCTCACTCCGGAGCTCTTCGAAGGCCCCTACTTTCCGCAGACCGAAGACGAGCGAGCCTTCGACTTGGCCGCTCCGCTCGGCGGTCATCCCACGGTGGCTCGGATGCAAGCCCTGGCCGCGGATCTAGGCGTCGTCCTACCGGTCTCGTTCTTTGAGCGTGCTGGCCAGAGTTACTACAATAGCGTCGTGACGATCGATGCCGACGGCACTGCGCTCGGCATCTACCGAAAGAGCCACATCCCCGACGGCCCAGGGTATCAAGAGAAGTTCTACTTTCGCCCCGGCGACACCGGTTTTCAGGTCTGGAACACGCGCCACGGATGCATTGGAGTGGGCATTTGCTGGGACCAATGGTTCCCCGAAGCCGCGCGGAGCATGGCACTACAAGGAGCCGAGATCTTGCTCTACCCAACCGCGATCGGCACCGAGCCGAACGCGCCAGACGAGGACACCAAAGCACCGTGGCAGCGCGCGATGATCGGGCACGCCGTGTCCAACGCGATGCCAGTCGCAGCGGCTAACCGCATTGGCACTGAACGTGAGCTGACGTTCTACGGGAGCTCGTTCGTTTGCAACCAACGCGGCGACATGCTGGTCGAGCTCGGGCGAGAAGATGAAGGCGTGGCCATCGCTTCATTCGACCGCGAGGCACTGCGCCGGTACCGTGCGAACTGGGGATTCTTCCGCGATCGACGCCCGGAGCTCTACGACAGGCTGACGGGAGATGAGCCCGTTGATTGACTCGCTTTACGCTATCATCGATGCGGAGACCGCGGACGGCCCGCTGGGGCTGACCTTCCAAGCCTTGAACGCGCGCTGTGCCATCGTGCAGCTTCGTGCGAAACGCCTCGACGACATAGCGTTCCTCGAAGTAGCCAAGCGCGTTCGGTCCGCATGCACCCACGCGGGGGTTCCATTCGTCGTCAACGATCGCGCCGACATCGCGCGACTCGTTCGCGCGGACGGCTTGCACCTGGGACAAGACGACCTCTCGATCGAAGATGCCCGGCGAGTCGTCGGCGAGATGCAGATCGGTGTCTCGACGCACACCCTCGAGCAGGCTGAGAGGGCGGACACCGAAGGTGCAGATCTCGTGGCGTTCGGCCCGGTCTTCGAAACGAAGACCAAGGACAATCCCGACCCAGTCGTCGGCCTCCGGACTCTCGAAGAGGTCTGCCGGGCGGTCTCCCGCCCGGTGGTGGCAATTGGAGGGATTACCCCTGAAAACGCAGGCGAAACACTCGGGGCCGGGGCTCGGTACGTCGCGGTTATCTCCGCCCTACCGCGCTTCCTCAGCGACGCTTCCTAGTGCGTTACCGCGCTTCTTGGAAGTACTGAATCGCCGTTTCGATCGCCGCGCCGAGGGCCTGATTCACCAGCGTCGCAGTCGCGTCTTCGCCACTTCGAAGCGCCTCATAGTAACGCTGCCGCTCGGTCGCGTGGATGACGACCGGCGGGTAACCCCCCCGCATGAGAATGAGATTCATCACGAGGCGCGCGACCTTTCCGCTGTGTCGCGGGAAGGGATAGATGTGCAACAGCTGGTAGTGCACCTTGCTGGCGACGCGAACGGGATGCATCGTCTTCTTGGTCTCCGGATCCGAAAGCCACTGGACCAGTTGACGCATGCGGTAGCTGATCTTGTCGGGCTGCGAGATCTCGTGGAAGTAAAGCCGGTGAAGCGGCATGTCCTTGCGGTACTTGGGTGGACCCTTCCCTTCGAGCTCCTCCGGTGCCAGCTGGGCGAACAGCTTCTTGATCACGTCGAGGTTGGGCGTGAAGCGCCGGCGTGACGACATCTCGCGGATCATCTCGATCGCGCCCATGTGATTCCGGATCTCGTCGTAGACCGGGATCAGCGAGGGATCGGTAACGACCTCGTCGTAGATCGCGGCCCTGAGCTCATCCATCGAATACACGACGCCTTCGAGCGCGCTGTCGTGATAGATCCAAGCGATGTCGAAGCGCTCTTGATACTCTTGGCGCACCTGCGGGCTCGCCGAATCCAGCAGCTCCTGAAGCTGGGCGACTCGCTCTTCTAAGCTTGGACCTTGCAGCGCTTGAACCAAGGAATTTCCTCCATCCCCGGGGGACCTAGACCATCAGCCCCGCGCGGCCGGCGAAACTAACAGCGGGGCTCGGGCCCGTCAACCGCGACCGATTTTGGCTAATTGAGTGCCTCGGAAATTGCCCCACGGAGCCGCATCTTGCTGGGAACCCCTGTGGAAGCCCAGCGAACCAGACCGTCCTGCCCGACTATGATCACCGTCGGAAGCGACTGGATAGCGTATCGTCTTTGAACCGTCCCAGCTCGGTCGTGGAGGGTTGGGAACTGCGTCCCGAAGGCCGCGTGGGCGGCCTGGAGTCGCTGCCGGTCGATCGGCTCGACGTTCACCGCGTAGAACGCGACGCCCTGCTCGGCGAACTCCTGGTTGAGGTCGTTGAGGATCGGGGTCGCGCGGCGACAGGCGCCACACCAGCTCGCCCAGAAGTCGAGTACTACGACTTGCCCGCCCATATCCGAGAGCGTGACCTTCGTCGGGCCTCCCGGTTCGGCCCCCGCCGCAACGGCCAGGGTCAAGTCCGGCGCGGGCTCCCCCATCAACGGCGACGCATTGCCACGAGTCATCCACGCGTAGGCGGCCACGAAGACCATCGCGGTCACCAGCCAGTGAATCCATCTGCGCGGCGCGGACTTGGCGGGCTTGGTCATCGTGACTCCATCAACGGAAGCTCGATGCTGAACCGTGCCCCGCCTTCGGGTGCGCGATCGAGCCTGACTTCCCCCCCGTGCTCCAAGACGACTTTCTTCACGATCGCCAATCCCAAACCCGTGCCCTCCGCTTTGCTCGTGTAGTAGGGGTCGAATACGCGATCCCAGTTCTCCTTGGAGATGCCGGGACCGTTGTCTCGAACTTCGATGAAGCCGGCAACGTCGGTCGCATACGCCCGCACCAAGACACGGCCGCCGCCCGATGGGTGCGTCTCGTATACGGCCTGAATGGCATTTCGCAGGATGTTGTCCACACCACGCTTGAGCATCATGGGGTCCATACGCACGCGGATGGGTTCCGTTGCGCAATTCACCCGCACTTCCACGGGCGCCGGGGTGCCGCGGCCCACATCCTCGAGAATGGCGGGCACGGAATCGTGAATGCTCTGCACGAGATCGCAGAGATCGGACGGCGATAGATCGGCCCGCGGAAGCTTGGCAAAAGCGCTGAACTCGCCGACGAGGCGGCGCAAGGTAGCAACCTCCTCCTCGATGATCGCGCGGGCGTGTTCGAGCTTCTTCCGATAGGCCTCGTTCTCACCATCATAGGTCTCGTCCATCTCCTGCGCGGCGAGCTGGATCGGCGTGAGCGGGTTCTTGATCTCGTGGGCGAGGCGTCGCGCGAAGTCCTGCCATGCACTGACGCGCTGCAGGTACTCGATGCGTGTACGGGAATCGCGCAGGTCGCGGACCATGTCGTTGAACGCCTGGGTGAGCTCCGTGACCTCGTCCGTCGCTCCCGTTGGCAGCGTCACGCTGAGGTCACCTGCTCCGACTTGGCGAGAGGCTTCCGCCAAGACGGTCACTCGACGCGTCACGCGACGCGACACGATCGCACCGATCAAGAATGCGACCACGATCACGAGAAACACCATGATGCCGAACACCCAAACGTATACGTCAGACACCGACGCGCTTTGACGTTGCAGCCGCGAGTACACTTCCGACGCGTCACCCGCTTCTTGCAGGCGTTCGAAGTACACCTCCGGAACTGCCACTTCGACGGCGACCCGAAGCTTCTTCCCTCCGGCGTCGACGTCCCGATCGCGAGTCGTGGTCCGCATCGTTACGCCGGATGGATCAGCTTCGCGAGATACGCTTGCGACCTCGGCACCCGCATCGTCCACGACGCGAATGCCTTGCACGAGCTCGTATCGTTGCAGGAGTCGTTGCAACACGCCCTCGAGCTTCGATGTGTTGCGACGCTTCGCCAGCTCGGCCTCGACCGCCGATCCGACCGCATCGGCGACTTGCTCGGACCCAGACCGAAGCGCCATCAACTGCTCGCGGCGAGCCTCCACGCCATGGACCAACTCTGCGCCGAACCGTTCATTCACGCCGACCCGATACACTTCTCGCAGGGCTCCCTGAGCAAGGAAAATGCTGCCTCCGAGGGCGAGAAACACCGACAACCCGATGGCGAACAGGATCTTTCGCTCGAAACGGCTCATTCGGGCACCTTCAAGTCCTTGCTGCGGAACTCGATGGCGCGCTCGGCTCGGCAAATCCGGCGTCGAACGATATTCACGGTGATCGGGCCGACCGGATCATTACCGGACGTCGGCCGAATCAGCTCGCTGCACTGCTTCTTCGAGATTGGATTGAACTCCGCCCTGACGACGAAGTACATCTCCTTGCCCTGCTGGGGCTGGTAACTCTTTGGCTCGCCAGCGAACAAACCCTCGACGGCCAGACATCGATTGAGCACGTGCTCGAGTGTCTTCAGCCGTTCGCTTTGATTGCCGATGCGGACGAGGTAGTCGTCGTCCCAAAGGTCGAGCGTCACGTCGCAACCGAACTGGCGCACAGCCATCCGCCAGTTGGACCCCTTGAGGTGTGATGCAACGGTCACGACGAGTCGCTTACGCAACCCGCTCGAAAGCTCCTGCCGCACACGCTCGTCTGCAAGGTCCTTTGCCGAGAACGACACCATTGGCGCGCCTCGCGACCACGTAACGCCGACGTCGCGAACGGGCAGTTGCGACTGCGCGTAAGCAACCGTCGCGGTCAGCAAGACCAGTGCTCCGAGCCAGTACCTCACAGCGGTATGAACCCCACGAGCGTCGAGAAGCCCACTTGAAAAACGCCGACTCGCGTGTCGAATCGAAACCCGACGTCGAAGGTGAGGTCGATCGGAAAACGTGAAAGGCCCGTGTATCCGCTTACGCCGGTGCGTGGGTCTCGAAGGTCGGCCAGCCCGTACAAACCGATCAGCGTGTAAAGATTGACTTCCCGCAAGCCCCGGTCGCGCACGCGTTCGTAGACGGGAACGTTGTACCCAACGTCGAGCCTCCATGCGAGCTCACCGAGGTAGTTGTTCTCGATCGACGTGCCCAAGAGGTTAGGCGGTGGGCGCGCGTCCAGCTGCATCTCGAGGAATCGCGAGGGGATCAGATCGGTCAAATCGGAGATGTGGAAGAGGTAGAAGAACGGAGTGTTGCCAAACGCGGCCCCGCCAAAGGCACCCAGGCGAATCGTGTGATTCCAAGGAAGCCGCCACCATCTTCGCACCCAAGCTTCGAGCTGGAGGAAGTCGTAGTCACTGCCGAGGAACCGTGTGCCCGCGGTGACCACGCCGCGAAAGATCACGCCTTCCTTGGTGATACCGGGGTCATCGCGCTTGTCGAACACCAACGCGAACCGTAGGGAAGAGGCGAAGCTGCGGCCGTCTTGAATCGCGAAGTCAATCGGCGCGATGCCGTTGCCGCGCTGCTCACTGGCGGCTTCGGGACGGTCGAGAACGCTGACGATGTCGCCCACCCAATCGAGGCTGTAGCGGAGCTTGGTGGTGAAGTCCTTCCCGGTGCCAACCATGAAACCGCCGCGTCGATAGCGAACGACGGCGTTCGGAACAATCGAGGTGCCGGGGCAGGTCGGCGCCCCGCAGGGCACGCTCACCAAGGGGCTGTTTCCGTAGTACTCCCGCCCGTTGAGAAAGAACGTCCCAAACCGGACGCCGTATTCGCCTTTGATCAGCTTGGGGTACCGGAGGTCCAACCGGCCGCCCTGCTGGAACTCGCTCACCAAGGCGGTCCCGGAAAGCCGGATCCCTAGACCGGCAAGATTGGTTTCAGTGATCTTGAAGCCGAGCCAGGGGAAGAGCGTGCGACCGCGGTCGGTCGTTGTGCCAAGACCTTGGGATAGGCCTGCAACCAACTGCTCGATCACGACGGTGTTGCGTTCCTTGACCTCGACGACCAGCACGACGTACCCACGCTCAGCACCGCGCTCGAGGTGAATGTCGACGTTGTCGAACCAACCCGTCCCCATCAACCGCCACTCGGTGGCCACCAGCTCAGGCGACTCCGGATCCAAGAAGTCGCCCTGCTTCAACGGAATGAACTTGCGAACGGTCTGCGCTTTGGTCCGCTTGTTGCCGATGACGACGATGCCCTCGAGCACGTAGCGAACCTGGGACGAGATTTGGTCGGCATGGCGACCTTGGCTAGCCACTCCGTAGGGATCGCGGAACTCCTCTTCCTCGCCGGCATCGGCGTCCTCGTCGCTCTGTACAGGGACGACGACCACGTCGCCGGGGCGGTACGGCTCCCCTTTCGGATCAGAATCCTGCGCGCTCCCGATCGCAGGCGAAGCCAGAAGCAGTAGGGCGATCAGGCTCGGAGGCCAGCGTCTCGGTCGCAAGCGCGGGCTCACGACGGCCAGACTACTCCAGTGGCGGGAGCGACGCGAGAAGCCAAAGGCACCCAGCCACGACCACGAAGACCGCGCCCACCCACCCGAGCGTGCGCCAAAAACCGATCGGCCTGCCGTCGTCCTTCGACTTCACGCGGCTAGTTGTAGCAGATTCTGGTGCGAAGGAGGGAGAATAGTCGAGCGTGTCCCAGAGCTTGCGACGCTCGTCCAGATCGTCGTCGCCAGGCCGGCGAATGATGCGGATCGTGGCATCCTCGTCGCCTTCTTGCATGCGCGGGAGGAGGCCCGAAACCGGCGTGTCGTCGGCGCGCCCAAGGGCGGCAAGACCTTCCTCGAAAGCCTGCAGGAGCGGAAGCGCGGTTGGGTTCTTCGGAGGCGCCTGAGATGTCTTGTCGCGAAGCGCAGGCGGCAAGGTTTCCCGGGGCGGCGGCACAGCGTCGACGCGAAACGTCCCTTCGGTCCACTCGAGCGCAAGTACGAAGTCGGCGGCCGTCCCGCCGTCAATGCTGACGTCGGTGAGCTCGCCCTTCTCGTAGTACCCAATCGCGAGCCTGCCGCGGAGCTCGAGCAGAAGCCTCCCGGTGAGGCCCGCGTTCTCGCAGTAGCGCATCAAATCGGCCGGGGGATGTACCGCAAGCGAGCCGCGGCGTGTTGTGTCGGTGCCGCGCGAGACCGGTAGGTGCGGGAGCTTTGGATACACCGCGAACTCGCCGTCGCGCAGGGAGAGCAAGACCTCGAGTGCCCGCTCCTCGTCGGCGGTAGTCTCAGCGTCCGCTACCTGGCCGTGCACGAGGCGGATCGCGCCGGACCCGGAGGTGCTTTGGAACGCAAGCACGCCGGTTGTGCCGATCTCTTCGAGACCGCCGAGCAAGTCCTCCACGCCTTCGGCCGGGATAGCTCCTTCGAACACCGCCTCTGCAACCATGACTCATGGAAGTGATTCTGCTGGCCCAAATTGTCAAGGCGTTTGCGGCTGAGCAGGGGTCTCGCGAAGGTCCAGAATTTCCAGATAATCTAGGGGAAAATGCCGCGTTCCTCGTATGAGGTAGCGAGGCTCTCGAGTGCCAGAGCGTACGCAGCGACGCGCGGATTCACTTTCTTTTCCGCTGCGTAGAACATCGTGCGCTGATACGCGCGACGCATCATGTGGAGCAGCCGCCGCTGCACTTCTTCAGCATCCCAGTGCTCGCTGTTCCGATTCTGCACCCACTCGTAGTAGCTGACGGTCACGCCGCCGGAGTTAGCCAAGATGTCGGGAATGACGGGGATGCCGCGATCTGCAAGGACCGCCTCGCCCTCCGGATTCGTGGGTCCGTTCGCACCTTCTGCGATCAATCGAACGTCGAGCTTCATCGCTTCCTCTTCACCGACTTGGTTCTCGAGAGCGGCCGGAATGAACAGATCAGCCTTGGTTTCGAAGAACTCGGCTCGCGTGATCTTCTCCCCGCGCGGGTAGCCCTCGATCGACCCGTTGAGCCGCACGTAGTCCTGCAGCTTGTGCGCGTTGAAGCCTTCGTCGTTCCGCACATAGCCTGTATGATCTCCCGTCGCGATCGTGGAAACCCCGAGCTTGGAAAGCAGCAGCGCCGCGTTGGAGCCCACGTTGCCGAGCCCTTGAACGATGGCGGTCGCTCCTTCGAGGTCGAAGCGCGCTTCCCTCGCCCACTCTTTGATGCAGTGCACCACACCCTGACCGGTGGCGGCCTCGCGACCCTCCGACCCACCTGAATTGATGGTCTTTCCGGTCACAACAGCGCGCTGGTCATTCTTCTCGTAGGTCGGGCCGGTGTTGATATACGTATCCATCATCCACACCATCGTTTGGGAGTTGGTACCCATGTCAGGTGCGGGAATATCGTGCGAGGGGCCGATGTTGCTGCCGAGTGCGTGGGTAAATCGCCTGGTAATGCGTCGAAGCTCGTCGTTCGAGTGCTCGCGGGGATTGAACTTGATGCCGCCTTTGCCGCCGCCGAACGGGACCCCCAACAGCGCACACTTCCAGGTCATCTGTGTTGCAAGCGCCTTGAACTCATCGAGGCTGACTTCCTCGTGGTACCTCATCCCGCCCTTGTATGGGCCCATCACGTTGTTGTGCTGAATCCGGTAGCCCTTGAACAAGCGGGTGTCACCGTTGTCCATCCGTACCGGGAAATGCACAATCAGCTCGTTCTTCGGCTCCGCGAGGATCGCTTGGACGTGGGCGGGAAGCCCTGTGAGCTCGGCAGCCTGCTCGATGTAGCCCTGGACGATCTCGAAGAACGGGTAGCGGGCAGGCGGTACGGACAGCTGATACATATCCCTCCCCATGTTAGCTGGAGACAGGGCTACCGGGTCGAGAAAGTAACAGCGTTCGCGCAAATCCTGCGCGCCAAAGGCCACAGGCGAAAGAACCGCGCGTCATATAGAAAAAGGTTCTCAACAGGGACGAAAACCTTGTTTTCAAGGCTTTTGCGGGGTTAGAGTCCGGTCGACCGGGCGGCTGAGAAACGACCCCCGCGACCTTTGCTTTCGAACAGCGAGGAGGATGCGATGGATGAACCGGGAAGCGACTTTCGTCGTGAGCTAGAAGCGCGCGGCGTATCACGCCGCGAGTTCATGGGCTTCTGCTCAGCGATGGCTGTAATGTTTGGTTTGCCGAAGGGCGCAACGGCGATGATCGCCGACGCTCTCGAGAACAAACCCAAGCCAACGTTAGTGTGGCTCAACTTCCAAGATTGCGCGGGGAACACCGAATCGTTCCTTCGCGCAAGCAAGCCGACCGCGGCAGAGGTGATCCTCGATCTGATCTCGATCGACTACCACGAGGTGATCATGGCGGCGGCCGGTCACCAAGCGGAGGAAAACCTTCACTCGGTCGTCGAGAACCAGAAGGGCGCGTACATCGCGGTCATCGAGGGTTCGATCCCGACAGGAGCGAACGGCGCGTACTGCACCGTCGGTGGAAAATCCGCCTATCAAATCGCGAACGAGGTCTGCGGTAACGCACTGGCAACGGTTGCGGTCGGAACCTGCGCTTCGTTTGGTGGAATCCCAGCGGCTTCGCCGAACCCGACAGGTGCGTTAGGCGTCTCCGATGCGGTCCCCGGTATCAAGACTCTGATCAACCTTTCGGCCTGTCCGGTGAACGCGCAGAACCTCACTGCGACGCTGGTCTACTTCCTGACGTACGGAAGGTTCCCCGCACTCGACAAGTTGAATCGCCCGCTTTTTGCCTACGGAAAGTCGATTCACGACAACTGCGAGCGACGCGCCCACTACGACTCCGGCCAATACGTCGAGCAATGGGGCGACGAAGCGCACCGCGACGGGCAATGCCTCTACAAGATGGGCTGCAAAGGCCCGGTGTCTTTCCAGAACTGTCCCAACGTCGGTTGGAATGACAACACGAGCTGGCCCATCGCATGCGGCCACGGTTGCATCGGCTGCGCAGAACCAGACTTCTGGGACAAGATGACGCCGTTCTACTCGCACCTGCCTGGCTTCCCCGGCTTCGGCAAAGGCTCGGACATCGACAAGGTCGGTTTCTGGGCAACCATCGGTGTCACCACCGCGTTTGCCACGCACACCTTGGTGCACCTCGGAAAGAAGCTCGTTGGAACGGGCGCGGATCATGCACCAGAGGGCCCGCCCGCACAGACGGGTGAAGGAGAAGCAGAATGACCCATATCGTTGTCGACCCGGTGACCCGCATCGAAGGCCATCTGCGCATCGAGGCTGAGGTCAATGAGGGCAAAGTCTCCGACGCCTGGTCTTCCTCGACCATGTTCCGCGGGATCGAGATCATCCTGCAGGGCCGCGACCCGCGTGATGCCTGGGCATTCACTCAGCGCATCTGCGGTGTTTGCACGACGGTGCACGCGATCGCCTCGATACGCGCGGTCGAAGACGCGATCGGTGCGAAGCCTCCGCCCAACGCGCGGATCCTCCGCAATCTGATCATCGCGTCCCAGTGCATCCAGGACCACGTAATCCATTTCTATCACCTGCATGCGCTCGACTGGGTCGACATCGTGTCGGCCCTCGAGGCCGACCCGGGTGAAACCGCGACGCTTGCACAGTCGATTTCGGATTGGCCGAAGTCGAGCGCAACGTACTTCAAAGGCATCCAGGACCGCGTCAAAGGGCTCGTGGAGCGAGGGCAGCTCGGGCCATTTGCCAACGCATACTGGGGGCATTCGGCGTACAAGCTGCCGCCAGCGGCAAACCTCATGGCGGTCGCCCACTATCTCGAAGCGCTCGAGTGGCAGCGTGAGTTCATCAAAATGCACGCCATTCTCGGCGGCAAGAACCCCCATCTACAGAGCTTCCTGGTCGGCGGCATGGCAACTCCGGTCGACCCGGATAAGCAGGCTTCGCTGAACATCCACACGATCGCGCAGTTCAAGAAGTTGATCGCCGGCGCGCAGGAGTTCGTGAGTAAGGTGTACATCCCGGACCTGCTCGCGGTCGCCTCGTTCTACAAGGACTGGGCCGGCTACGGCGCAGGCGTCGGGAACTACATGGTGTACGGCGAGTACCCGCTCGACGACGAAGCAAGCCCAGAGCTCTACATCAAGCCGGGTATCATCCGCGCTCGCGACATCTCGAAGGTGGAAGAGTTCGATCCTTCGAAGATCACCGAGCAGATCACGCACTCATGGTACGACTACGCAGGCGGCGAAGAGCAAGCGCTCCACCCGTCCGAGGGCGAAACCAACCCGAACTACACCGGGCCGGAGCCACCCTACGAACGCTTGGACACCTCGAAGAAGTACTCCTGGCTGAAGTCGCCTCGCTACGAAGGCGTGCCGATGGAAGTCGGACCTTTGTCACGGATGTTGGTCAACTACGTTCGCGGTCACGAGCAGGTCAAAGGTCTGGTCGACCACGTGCTTGGAGCCCTCGGAGTTGGGCCGGCGGCCTTGTTCTCGACGCTCGGCCGAGTCGCGGCGCGAGGCATCGAAACACAGCTGCTAGTCGATAAGATCGGGGACTGGGTCGACGAGCTCGCCGACAACATGGGCAAGGGCGAGCTTCGCATCCATGACAACAGCAAGTGGGAGCCGGAGAGCTGGCCGGACGACTGCATGGGAGCCGGTTTCCACGAGGCGCCGCGCGGCTCGCTCGGACACTGGGTCCACGTCAAGAATGCGAAGATCGAACGCTATCAGTGCGTCGTTCCGAGCACCTGGAACGCTGGTCCGCGGGACTCGGGTGACGCGCCAGGGCCCTACGAGGCGGCCCTGGTCGGGACCCCGGTCGCCGACCCAGAGCAGCCAATCGAAATCCTGAGAACGGTTCATTCCTTCGACCCATGCATGGCCTGCGGCGTGCACGTCGTCGAACCTGGAGGGCGCGAGATCACTCGCGTGAAGGCGCGATGACTCCCCCGCCGGCAACCACCGTCGAAGGAGGCGCTCGCCCCCAGGTGAGTCACCGGAAGCACGGTAGCAACGAGTTCGAGCGGGTCTACATTTGGGATCTGCTCGTTCGGATGTGCCACTGGATCATCATGATCTGCGTGTTCATGCTCGCGCTCACCGGCGTCTACATCGGCGACCCCTTTCTGATCCCAGCGGGCGCCGCGAACGAACAGTTCGTGATGGCCACGATGAAGGTCGTGCACTTCTACACGGCCATCATCTTCACGCTGGCGGTGGCTTCACGCATTGCGTGGATGTTCGTCGGCTCGTACTACGCGGGCTGGCGTCAGTTCGTACCGACGAGCCCTCGACGAAGGCGTGACGTCATCGGAATGCTGAAGTTCTATATGTTCCTCAGCAAGGAACCGCCAATGAATGTGGGTCACAACCCGCTGGCCGGCTCTTTCTACCTGCTGGTGTTCGCTCTCTACCTCGTCATGATCTTCACTGGCTTCGCTCTCTACTCGGTGAGTTCGGTTGGCTACATGCAGATGTGGGAGTTCCTGGTCCCGATCTTCGGCGGCTTGCAAACGACGCGCTGGATCCATCATTTGGCAATGTGGTTCATCCTCGGCTTCGTGGCTCACCACATCTGGAGCGCAATGCTCGTCTCCCGTGTCGAGGGGATGGGGCTGATCGACTCCCTGTTCAGCGGCTACAAGTTCCTGCCAAAGGGCTGGCGCAACCGGGATGACTGACCGCACACCGGTCCTCGTCCTGGGGCTCGGGAACGTCGTCTGCACGGACGACGGTGCCGGGATCGCCGCAATCCACAAGCTGATCCGGGAGTATGAGCTGCCCGAAGGCGTCGTGGCGCTGGACGGCGGAACACTCGGTCTCTCACTTCTTCCACTCGTGGACAGCGCGGATCAGGTAATTTTGGTGGACGCGATCAAGGCCGATGGGCCACCGGGTACCCAGGTCCGAATCGAGGGTGAAGAGGTGGCCCCGGCCGTGTACGAGCGGCTTTCTCCGCACCAAATTGGCGTCGCCGACCTGCTTGCGGGCGCCAGCCTGCTCGACCGGTATCCCGACCGCGTCGTGGTGATCGGTGTCGTGCCCGACTCGATCGAGCTCGGGCTCGAGCGGACGCCCGCAGTGCAGGCGAGCATTCCCGAGCTCGTCGAGCGAGTCGTCGAAGAGCTGACCTCCATGGGATATCCACCGGTCCGATCCTCGGAGAACCGCGATGAAAGCCATGGGAGCGCTGGTCATGTCGCTCGCACTCTCGGCGTGTAGCGCCGAGGACGCCCCATCCACGATCGACTACAGCAAGGTAGAGGTTCCGGTCGAACGCCTCTCGTCCGATGACGCGCGTGGGCGTGGACGTGCCCTCTTCAGAAAAAAGTGTGCGCTCTGCCACGGGGAGCGCGCAGACGGAAACGGTGCGCGCCGCGAAGGCTTGTCCGGAAAGCCGATCAACTTCCACAACAAGGAGTGGCGTGCGAACACCTCGTCGCTCGCGCTGTTCGAAGTCTTGAGCGAGGGCAAGCGCGGAACGTCGATGCCCGCCTGGCCCACGCTGAGCGAGGAGCAGAAGTGGGACGTCATCGCATATGTTCTCAGCGTGGCTGAGGACGGACCGTGATGGCAGGGCGTCGAATCGACATTCGGGGAACGGTTCAGGGCGTCGGGTTTCGACCCTGGGTCTACCGGATCGCGCGTCGCGAGGGTGTCATGGGGAGGGTGCGAAACGCGCCCGCCGGCGTGGCGATTGAGGCCTTTGCGGAGGACGCGGTGCTCGACCGCTTTATCGAGCAATTACAGACAGATGTGCCCTCATCAGCGAAGATTGTGGATCTGCGCTCGGTGTCGATTCCGAGCGAGGATCTAGACGCCTTCATCATCGAATCGAGCGGCGGCATCGGCGACAAGGCTCTGTCCATCCCGCCTGACCTGGCGACGTGCAAGGACTGCGGGAACGAGGTCTTGGATCCAAGCAACCGGCGCCACGGTTATGCGTTCACCAACTGCACCACGTGCGGACCGCGATTCACGATCGCGACGGGGATCCCATACGACCGCCCGGCAACGACGATGTCGGCGTTCAACATGTGCGCCGCATGCCGACGGGAGTACGACGACGTCCAAGACCGGCGCTTTCATGCACAACCCAACGCGTGCGCAGAGTGCGGACCGTCCTTGAGCCTCGTCGGCATGGATGGCCAATCAGTCCCCGCGACCGATCCGCTGGAAGCGACGGCGGACCTCCTGAAGCAAGGGTCGATCGTTGCCATCAAAGGCCTGGGCGGATTCCATCTCGCTTGCGATGCACAGAACCCAGCGGCCGTTAGGCTTCTACGCGATCGCAAGCACCGCGACGAGAAGCCGTTTGCTGTAATGCTGGGCAACCTCGAGGCCGCACGAAGCGTGGCGGAGCTGACTGCTGAGGAAGAGGCCCTGCTGACTGCAGCCGAGCGGCCGGTGGTCCTCGTGCGCGCGCGGCAAGAGACGGGGCTGGCGGTCGAGGTGAGCCCCGAAACGCCTCTAATCGGCCTGTTTTTGCCGTATACGCCCCTGCATCACTTGCTGCTGGCGGCCGTCAACGCTCCTCTGGTGATGACGTCCGCGAACGTGTCGGACGAGCCGATTTGCCGGGACAATGACGAGGCCAGGCGACGGCTCGCGGGAATCGCGGACGCGATCTTGCTCCACGATCGCGATATCGCGATGCGCTGCGACGACTCTGTCGTGCGAGTCATTGCGGGCACCCCTACCGTCATGCGTCGCTCGCGAGGCTTCGTTCCGCGTCCTTTCTATTTGGCACAACCGATTGCTCGGCCCGTGCTTGCTTGCGGCGCGCACCTCAAGAACACCTTTTGCATTGCCTCGGGAGACACCGCGTACTTCGGTCCGCACATCGGTGACTTGGAGACAGTCGCTGCCCTCGAATTCTTTGAGGAAGCCATCGAACGAATGCAAACCATTTTGGCCGTTCGCCCGGAGGTCATCGCGCACGACTTGCATCCCGGTTACCTGTCGACGCGATACGCTAGAGCCCGCAAC
>Ga0233409_10000045_pt1 | contig 17418 bp, 6 predicted proteins | sample Na_oxic_13_MG_FD_179871 | JGI IMG/M metagenome (GOLD analysis project Ga0233409, IMG submission 179871) | Seawater microbial communities from Saanich Inlet, British Columbia, Canada - Na_oxic_13_MG | ecosystem: Environmental > Aquatic > Marine > Inlet | place: Canada: British Columbia... | reverse complement strand
CGTCTTCTTGGAGATTGCTCGGGTCACCCATTAGTCCTCGGACGAGGCAGACGCGCGTTGCGCACTGGAGCGAGCTCGTCTCGAGATATGTTTCCGTGGCCAAGAACCCGTCCGGGTACCCCTGGTCGGGCACGCATGGATCACCCACCCCGCTGCTCGCACAGCCTGATCCGGCCAGCCACAGCAGCGAGATCGCCACAAACCCCATCAATTCAAGCAACTTTCTAGCCATCACGTCCCCCTAAGAAGCCCCCGGTCATCCACAGCATAACGGCAATAAGAGATCAGACCCAAACTTCCCCAGCCGTCGGGGGTCAGAAAGGGGAGACGCGGGGCAAGCCGGCGCCTCAGACCGAATTTGTCAGGTCTATGAGCAAGTTTCCAGTCTCAATTGCAGTCAGCCCATCAAAAGCTCAATGGCGCTATACCTTGACGACCCCTTCGGCTGCTTTCTATGATGGTACGCGAGCGGACCGGAAGGGGTCGGTTTCGTTCGAATTTTGGGGGTCAGGGGAACTTGGAAAACCAACGTTCCGCACGAAGGAGCGCTTTATGAAGGGGATCCGCTTGTTAGCGGCGCCTGTGTTGGTTTGCGGCCTGGCGATGTCCATGTCGGCCAGCGCACAGGACATGAGCTTCGGTCTCGAGGAGACCGGGCAAAGCCGCGCACCCGTGAAGCTCGGCAAGCCATCGAAGCGGCTTGCCGAAGCGCTGAGCGCATTCGAGAGCAGGAAGTACGCCGACGCCGCGATGGGCTTGGAGCGCGTGTCGGCGGGCAAGTCCAAAGACGGTCGCGGCAATCGACAGCGCGCACAGTTCCTGCTGGGTCAGTCGCTCTACCAGATGCAGTACTACCAGTCGGCGCTCACGGTGTTCGACGACATCAGCGCGCAAGGGCCGGGACATCTCTACTTCGGTGAGACGCTCGAGTGGCTCGGACTGTTGGCGTCGAAGCTTCCGGAGTCGTCCGGGATCATCGAGAAGGTCGGCCGCTATGGGATCGGCGCGCTCGAGGAGTTCAAAGAGAAGAACTCGAGGCTCTACAACCAGCTCCTCTACTTGATGGGGCGGCACCTTTATTCCCAGGCGTCGTTCCGCCAGGCGATCGACGTCTTTCAGGAGGTCGACTCCAGATCCGCGCAGTACACGTACGCGAAGTTCTTCGAAGGTATTTCGTTCATTCGCATGCGTAAGGCCCGCCCGGCCATCGCATCGTTCCGTTCGATTCTAGAGGCGATCGATGCCGGCGACGTCGATGGCGTCGACGAGGGTCGCATGCGTAACCTCGCGTGGATTTCTCTTGCCCGCGTCTATTACACCGCGGCGAATCAGGCGAAGGGCGGTCAGATTGACGGCACGCTCCTCGGCCAGTCGGTCGAGTCCTGGACGAGGGTCGAACAGGCCAGCGAGTACTGGCTCGATTCACTTTTCGAGTCGTCGTGGGCGTTCTTCCTCGCCGATGAGTACTCCCGCGCGCTCGGTAACGTGCACACGCTGTACTCGCCGTATTTCGAGGATTCGTTCTATCCAGAGGCACTCGTGTTGAAGGCCGTGACGTTCTTCGTGAACTGCCAGGTCGACAACGCCGAAGCCACGGTGGCCCAGTACCACGATCGCTACGACCCGGTGAAACAGGAGCTCGACGCGGTACTCCGAAAGCACCAGGACAACGCCGACTTCTTCGAGTTCCTGAAGAAGGTGCGGGCCGACCAGGCCGACCTCTCCGCTCGCGTTCGCCCGATCGTGTCGACCGCGTTGAGCGACCGCACGGTGCTTCAGCATCTCGAGTACGTCGCGATCCTCGACAAAGAAGAGGCTCGCCTTGGGAAGTCGGGCGAGAAGTTCCAGGGCTCGCCGATTGGTGAGAAGATTCTCGAAGACGTGTCACTCGCGAGAGCGTTCGCAGTCGACCAGGCCGGTGACCTGGCGCGTGGCCGCTACCAGCGACTGATTCGCGAGCTTCGGGATCTCAGCAATCAGGTCGACACGGTGGAGCTCGAGATCGCGACCTTCCGTCGCGGTCAGATCGATCAGGAGCTCCAACAGCAAATGTCGCTCGCCAAGAAGTCCAAGGGCGGCGATGTCAACGTGGATGAGGAACATCAGCTCTGGCCGTTCAATGGGGAGTGGTGGCGAGATGAGCTCGGGTTCTATCGACAACAGGTGACCAACCTATGCACGCGCTAACAAAATCGAAGTACGCAGCGAGCCTCCTTTGCGGATTGCTCGCGGTGGTGATGGGGGGCGAAGCCGCGGCGGAGCAAGCGCCGATGAGCACTGCCCCGATGTGCATTCCGGCGAGCACGGAGCGAGCGATCGTGGCGTGTCCGGCTGGAGCGCGGAAGGAAGTGGCGAAAGAGGGGGGCAATGCGCCTGTCTCGCGCATGAAAGCGGCCGAGCCGAAGAAGGCCAAGAAGCAAGGTCCGACCGGCCCTTCGCTCCAGATCGACCTGAGCACTCGGCTCGGACGGGAGCAGACACGCGCGAGGGCTGAGAACCTGCTCGAGCGCGAGATCGCCATTCTTGAGCGACTCGTGAAGAACAGCGCGGACGATGACCCACGTCGGCCCGAGGTTCTGCTGCGTCTCGCCGAGACGCAGTTCGAGATGCAGATCGCCAAGAACGCCAAGGTTCGCTCGTTCGACGACCCGATCTACGAGGCGTGCACGCGGGACAAGGACAAGGCTCGGTGCAAGCAAGCTCGTGACGGCCAGAAGGCAGCCGAAGCCGATTTGGACAAGATCCGCGAGGACAGCATTCGGACTTACGCGACCCTCGTCCGCGACCATCCCAACTTCAAGCGCATGGACGAGGTCCTGTTCTCGCTGGCGTTTGCGCTCCAGGAGCTCAATCAGTTCGAAAAAGCACGCACGGTCTACCGACGGCTGATCAAGGACTACCCGAAGAGCCGGTTTGTGCCGAACGCCTATCTGTCGTTTGCGGAGTTCTACTTCAACGATAGCGATATGGACGCCGCGGCGAAGTTCTACCGCAAGGTGATCGAGTTCCCGCCGAAGCGAAACTCGGTGTATGGCTATGCGCTCTACAAGATCGCTTGGGTGGAGTACAACCGCGAGCGCTATCGGCCGTCTTTGCAGGGTTTCGTCGACATCCTCGAGTTCGCCCGCAACAACAAGTACGCCAACGACGCCAAGAACCTCGCGCGCCAGGCTCGCAAGGAGCTAGTGCTGCCGTATTCCCACTACGGCTCGCCCGGAAAGGCTCTCGATTTCTTCCGGCGGTACTCGAAGAGCGACGCCGAGGCTCACGAGATGCTCGAGAACCTCGCCGACCTCTACTACGACACGGGCCAATGGCCTCAAGCGATCACGGTCTACCACAAGCTCATGGCCGACGCGCCGCGCAGCAACTCGCTTTGCGATTGGCAGACCAAGGTCACCAGCGCGGTGATTTCGTCGCGGCCCAAGCAGGATCAAATCGTCGAGCTGAAGCGTCTCGTCGACATCTATCGAAACTACAAGAAGGGCGGCAAGCCCGCCGACAAGGTCGCAGAGTGCAAGGTCGAGACGGCGACCACGATGCTCTGGCTCGGGACTTCTTGGCACCGAGAGGCGGTCGGCACCGACGCGGCTCCGGGCACCAAGAACAAGAAGACCATGTCGCAGGCTGCGGTGCTCTACAGGACGCTGCTCAAAGAGTTCCCCGACATGGAACAGATGGAGTTTCCCAACATCGACAAGCGGGACTGGCCCACCAAGTACAAGCTTTCGTACTTCTACGCCGAGCTGCTTTGGAAGATGGAAGAGTGGGGGCAGTGCGGACCGGCGTTCGACCGCGTCGTCGAGCAGAATTCGCAGGGTGAGTACACGAGCGACGCCGCCTATGCCGCGGTGCTTTGCTACAACAACCTGTACCAGCAGCAGTACGTGCCGCGTGAGACCGAGACGAAGTTCGTCAGCAAGAGTGACCAGAAGGCGATGAAGAACGCCAAGGCCACCAAGACGAACAAGTTCGCTCCGAAGAAGCTCACGCCGCTTCAGGACGGGATGCTCGAGGCGTTCAATCGGTACGTGTGTTACGTCGACAAGGCCGAAGACCTGTCGACGATCAAGTATCGCCGCGCCCGCATCTACTACGAGGCCAATCGCTTCGAAGAGGCCGCAGTGCTGTTCCGCGACATCGCGTTCAATCACAAGGACAGCGAGCTCGCCGAATACGCCGCGAACCTCTATCTCGACTGCCTCAACGTGCTCGGCACGCAGATCGCGCAGCCGCGCGTCGCTTGCGTTCACGAGCTCAGTGCTTCGATCGATCCGATGTCGGCGTCGTTCTGCGGCACGGAACAATTGACCGACGAGCACCCGGACCTTTGCGGGACGCTCGGCAACTTGCAGTGCCAAGTCCGTCGTAAAGAAGCGGAAACTTACCAGAAGACTCAGCAGTTCAAGAAGGCTGCTGCGACCTACGTCCGCATCTTCAGGCGCCACGACGAGTGCGGCGAGATGGATGAGATGCTCTATAACGCGGCGATCAACTTCGAGGCCGCGCATTTGCTCGGCCGCGCCATTCAGGTGCGCACCGTGCTGATCGAGCGCTACCCGGAGAGCAAGCTTTCCAAGAAGGCGGTTTACCTGATCGGCCAAAACTTCCAGGCGCTGGCGTACTACGAACAAGCGGCGAAATACTACGAGCAGTTCGCCCGCAAATTCCCCGGTGAGGACGGCAAACGCTGTACCGCCGAGGACAAACAGAATGGCACCTGTCCCAACGCGATCGAGGGCCTAGAGCAGGCGACGTTCTTCCGGATTGGCCTCGGGGACGACAAGGCCGCCATGGAGGACTCGGACCTGTTTGCGCGCAACTACAAGCGAAAGCTTCCGCGGCAGACCTCGCAGGTCATGTTCTCGATTGGCTCGATCTACGAGCGGCAGAAGCGGTGGTTCGAGGTCATCTCGCACTATCGCGACTATCTAAAGAAGTACGGCAAGGTCGGCATGCCGCATCAGCTGATCCAGGCGAATACGGCGATCGGCCGGGCGTTCTGGGAGCTCAACAAGAAGAGCGAAGCTAAAAAGCACTTCCAGGCCGCCGTGAAGGGTTGGACCGCCGGCGCGCCCAAGCGAATCCGAGCGCTCAACAACACGTCGAAGGAAAACAAGGTTTTGTACATTCGCCAGGCACTCGATAGCGCGGCGGAGTCGCAGTTCTACCTCTCGGAGTACAAATTCGCCGACTTCCAGAAGGTCGCGTTCCCGCAGTATCGCGGGGGCAAGAGCATGGCTCGCGTGAAGAAGTGGTCGGATACAGAGTTCAAGAAGTGGGTAAAGCGAAAGCAGACCGTGCTTCGGGCAGCCGAGGCAGACTACGCGAAGGTCGCCAAGATGACGGTCAACGCTGACGGCGTTCAGATGAAGTCGGCGCCTTGGCAGATCGCGGCCGCTTCGCGGACCGGCGAGATGTACCGGAGCTTCGTGGACGAGTTCCGCGACGCGCCGATTCCCAAAGAAATCGAGAAGGACCCGGGGTTGTTCGATATCTACGTGGGGGCCCTGGACGACGTGTCCGAGCCGCTGCAGCGGCAGGCGATCGACAAGTTCGAGTTCTGCCTCAAGACGGCGACGCAAGTCCGCTGGTTCAACAAGTGGTCCCGCTCGTGTGAGCAGGAGCTCAACGGGCTCAACCCGAGGAAATATCCAGTAGCGGCCGAGCTTCGAGGGGAACCCAACTACGTGAAGGCCACGGTCGGAGACCCCGGCGCAGTGGACCTCGGTGCCATCAATCAGCAGAGGCTGAACACCAAAGATGCGGTCGCCAATAGGGAGGAGCCGTGATGCGAAACCATAAAGTAGCGTTCATTGCCATCGCGCTCATCGTGGGCTGCGGCGGAGAGAGCACGAGCTCCAAGAAGACGACCACTCCGTCCGCCGACGTTGCGCGGACCGCGGGGGGCGAGGCGATCACCACTGCCGACGGCAACGCCGTCAGCAAGAAGGCACACGGCAAGTGGGAGTCGGCCCTCGACGAGTTCCAGGCCAACGAAACGAGCGGTTGGACCTCGGCCAAGTGCAGCGCGTCTGAGAAAGCCTTCGAGCGCGCCGCCGATGCGCAGGGCGGCACGTTCGCGGAGGCGCACTACATGGCGGGTCTCGCGTTGTCCCGCTGCGGCGATTCCGGAGCCTACAAGCACTACGACGAGGCCCTCAAGGTCGATTCGAAGTTCTGTAAGGCACGAGTGGGCCTTGGGCTTCGCGACCTAGAGAGTGGGCGCACCGCCCAGGCGAAGTCCGCGTTCGAGCAATCGATCAAGGACGATCCCCAGTGCACCTCGGGGTACACCAACCTTGCGATCGTGCAACGGGCGCAGGGCCAAAGCGACGAGGCGCTCAAGAACCTTCGACGCGCGCTGGCCATCGAGTCCGACTATTTGTCGGCCTTCAACCAGATGGCGCTCCTTCATTACGACCGCGGGCGCAAGGGCAACGCGGCCGAGCTCGATCTCGCCGAGGTCGTGTGCCGGCAGGCGCAGATGCTCGATGCGGACTACGCGCCGATCTACAACACCTGGGGCCTGATCAAGGTCTACAAGGGCGACGTGATCTCCGCGCTTCGATTCTTCCAGCGGGCTCTCACGCTCGATCCGGATCTGTTCGAGGCGCAGATGAACTTCGGCGAGGTCACGATCTCGTTCCGTGGCTACGAGGATGGCCGCAAGGCGTTCGCTCGCGCGGTGGAGCTCGACCCGAACAACTACGATGCGGTCATCGGGCTTGGGACGGCGCTTCGCGGCCTCGAGCGTTTCTCCGAAGCGGAGACACAATATGAGCGCGCCAAGCAGCTCGATACCAAGCGCCCGGAGGCGTACTTCAACCTCGGTGTGCTCTACCAGGACTACATGTCGGGCTCGGTGGCTGATCTGAAGACGGCCAAAACCTTCTTTTCCGAGTTCCTGAAGCGCGCTGGCAAGCAAACCGAATTCCGTTCGAGCGTGCAAGATGTGAACACTCGTTGCGCTCAAAAGCCGAGCAAGAAGCGCGGCGCGCCCAAGTGTCGGCCCGGGCGCATGCAGAACATCGACATCTCGGTCGAGGCCATGCAGGTCGCGGGTTAAGGACGAATCATGCAAAAAGCGATTTCTAAGTTCATCTCACAACTGCTCGTTTTCACTGCGTTAATGGCAGCGCCTTCGGCATGGGCAGGTATGGTGGAGGCGCAGGACGGGCCGCCCTCGGAAACGACCTACGACTTCGAAGATGACCTCGTCACGGGCGATTTGGTGAGGCCCGATGGTGAGCAGTTGATCGTGCGACGCCGCGGGCGTCGAGCGTCCCTGATTCAGATTCGAGAGCATTTTATTCCCGAGATGCTGAAATCTGTGGAAGATTTGTAATGGGGGATCCGGGTGAGTGAGTCGAGCCACAATACGTCGGTCGCGTTTTCTGTCTATGACGGAGACGCGTTGCTCAGCACCGAAACGCTGAGCCAAGAGATCATCAAGATCGGTCGTCTGCAGACGAGCGACATTCACCTCGATGACGAGAAGGTCAGCCGCATGCACGCGGTGATCGAGGTGACGGCACCGGGGGAGGTGTTCATCATCGACCTCGGTTCCGCGTCGGGTACGCTCGTCAATGGCGAGAAGATCAACAAGCGGAAGCTGCAGACCGGCGACGAGGTGCAAGTCGGCAATAAGCGGCTGCACCTCGACATCATCACCGGAACGGTGGCGGTTGCCTCGAGCCCACCTGTCGCGATGGCTGCGGGCGCCGGGCGTGCGACCCCCGTCGTAGACGAACGCGCGATGACCGCAATGCTCGACGAAGAGTCGGAGCCGCGGGCTAAAGCTGTGCCCACGATCAGCGAGAAGGAAGACGAGTCGGGGCCCAAGTTCAATCCGTTCGAGGTGGGCGCCAAGCGGTTGTCGCGTACGCCTTTCGTGAACGCTGCCGCAGAAGAAGGGCCCGAGTACGGTCTCGTGGCCACTACAGCTGCGCTACCGTCACACGAGATCGAGACCAACGAGCGCGCGATCGAAGTGTCGGTCATCTGGGGCGACCGAAACGTTCTCAACGTCGACTACCTGACACCGCCTCGCGATTACTATGTTGGTGAGCCCAACGGCGAAGACGTCGACTACGTGCTTGGCCACGACGCGATCGGCGTCGACCGCATGCCGCTTTGCGTCGCGCAGGGTGCTGGCGTCGCAGCGATCGTTCCCGAGGGCGCGAAGGGCGAAGCGACGATCGGCGACCAGACGCGCTCGTTCGACTTGATGCGCGGCCAGGGAGATTTCCGGCCGAGCTCGAGCGTAGCCGGCGCGATGGAGTTCCCCGTGCCCGAAGGCGGCTCGGTTCGCATGAAGCACCGGGACTTCACCTTCATCGTCAAAGACGTGAAGGCCGGCAAGAAGGTCGCGGGCCATGCGAAGATCGACGTCCGCCCGATGATCTACGTCGCTGGTGCGGCGCTCTTCGCGAGCCTCGTGTTGACGATGTTCTACTTCCAGCCGCCGCGGCCGCGGGGGCTCTCCTCGGACTTGCTGAGCACCGACTCGCGTTTGATCCAGTTCCTCATGGAGCCGGAGGAGCTCGAGGAGCCAGAGCCCGAGTGGCTCAACGGCGAGGATTCGTCGGGCGGCGGCACCGGCAAGGCCCACGAGGGTGAGCAAGGCCAGATGGGCGACGAGAAGTCCGAGAAGAACAAGAACAAGTACGGCATCCAGGGGCCGGAAGACAATCCCGACCCGGTCATGGCACGCGAGCAGGCCGAGGAAGATGCACGCACCGCGGGCATCATCGGAACGCTGGCGTCGATGCAGGGTTCGTTCAACGCGCCCACCTCACCGTACGGCGCGGACTTCGCGCTTGGCAATGATCCGACCAGCGCCCTGGGCGCGATGACGGGGAACGACATCGGTCAGAACTTCGGCTTTGGTGGCCTCGGGCTGCGCGGCACCGGTCGCGGTGGCGGCGGTCTCGGTCAAGGCACCATCGGCATGGGTAACTTCGGCACGATCGGTCGCGGTGGCGGCCGAGGTGCAGGCGAGGGCGGCTATGGTCGTGGCGTCGGCGGGTTCCGCGGACGCGCCGGGGGCGTGCCTCAGGTTCGTAGCGGCGGCGCCGAGGTTCGGGGCTCTCTGTCGAAGGAAGTCATTCGGCGTGTGGTGCGACGCCACATCAACGAGGTGAAGTTTTGCTACGAGCAGCAGCTCAACGCACGGCCCGATCTGCAGGGTCGAGTGACGACAAAGTTTGTCATCTCGCCAACAGGCTCGGTGCAATCCGCCATGGTCGGAAGCTCGAGCTTGCGGAACGAGGCGGTCGAGAGCTGCATCGTGCGAGCGGTCCGTAGGTGGACCTTCCCCGCGCCCGACGGTGGCGGCGTGGTGGTGGTAAACTATCCGTTCCTGCTCGACGCTGCGGGCCAGTGACCTCCAGGTCGCAGACCGAAAAGCGAGATTTCCCTCTGATATCCCTGCTTTCCAGGGCCTGTTCTCCCGTTCAGGAAAAGCGGGGTGGTCTGAAACTGGCCAAAAAGGGTGAAACAGCCGAAAAAAGAGCTGTGTTTACTATTGTTGGCCGTGCGACAAATGCTGTAGGATTGAAGTGCTTGTGAATTTCCAAGCGTAGGAGGCAAGCATGCGAGCTCACATGTTCGGGGTGGTGTTGGTGGGTCTAATCCTGATGGGCGGGAATTGTTCTCGTGCCCGGGTAGAGTCGATGAACGAGATGAATGCGGGCGTCGAGCTCGCGCAGATGAAGCGGTTCAACGAAGCTGCCGAGAGCCTCGAGAAGGCTGGGGCGATCGATCCGACGAATCATCAGGCGTACTTCAACCTCGCCATCGTTCAGGTCGAGCTGCGGTCGTTTTCTGCGGCGCGCGAGGCGCTCGAGCGGGCGATCGTCGCGAAGCCCGACATGGCCGGCTACCACGAGAAGCTCGGCACCGTGCTGATCGAGCTCGAAGACTGGAAGGGCGCCCAGGCTGCGCTCACCAAGGCTCTCGAGCTCGACTCGTCGCTGTTCAAAGCGCACTTCAAGCTTGGACGTTGTAGCGAAGAGCTCGAGGATTCCCAGAGCGCGCTTTACCAGTACACCGATGCGATCAAGACCGGTCCCCGGTTCTTGCCGTCGTACTCGGCGCTCGGTCGCTTGTACGCGGACCTCCGTTACCCTGATCAGGCCGCGCAGGTCCTGACCGAGGGGCTCAAGGTCGCAATGCCCGGCACCGAAGAGGAGGCGAACATTCATCACCTCCTCGGCACCGTGTATCAGCAGCAGCGAAAGTACGACGAGGCCATCGCCGAGTTCCAGGCCGCGCTAGGAATCGTCCCTGGGATGGGCGACGCATTGTTTTCGCTGGGTTGGACGTACGCCCTACAGGGCAACGACGAGGAAGCAAAGCGCTACCTCGACAAGTACGTGATGATGGCCGGGACAGACGCGCCGCAGCACTACGTGAAAGCTGCGCGAGACCGTCTCGCAGAGTTGAGAACCGAATCGCCGTAGGGGGGCTGAGGCAAGATGTCGGAAGAACAATCGGGGGATGAGGTTCGGGAACTGACGGCGGACGAAAGCGCCGAGCTCGAAAAGCTCGACGACGCGATCGCCAAGTTCGAGCAACAGAAGCGATGGTCGGACATGATCCGTTCCATCCTGAAGAAGGCTGAGCTGCTTCAGTCGCCGGCGGAGAAGGTGGAGCTGTTCCGTCAGGCGGGGACCCTCTACCTGGAGCGATCGAGCAACCAGGCCGAGGCCATCAAATGCTTCGAGCAGTTGCTCGAGTACGACGCGCAGGATGTCGACGCGATCGAGCGCCTCAAGCAGATGTATGAGAAGCGCCGCGACTGGGAGAAGCTCATTCGTACGATGCAGCGCGAGGTCGATCTTCTTCCGGAAGACGACCAGTTGATTCGCTACAGCGAAATGGCCGACCTCGCAACGCAGCGGCTGCGTAAGCCCGACGTGTGCATCGAGCTTTGGCAGAAGGTCCTCGAGGGTGATCCGGAAAATCCGAACGCACTCGACAATCTCGCGCAACTCTATGAGCGCGCCCGCGAGTGGGAGCCGCTTGCCGAGGTTTTGGAAACGCTGGTGGCCAGTGACGCCGACGTCGCCTCGATGAAGCAGCAGCTTCAAAAGCTCGGCATGATTTACGCCGACAAGATCGGCAACGACGAGGGAGCCATCGGGGCCTTCAAGAAGCTGCTCGAGCTCGATCCATCGGATCGCCGGGCACAGGAGCAACTCAAGCGGCGCTACGTTTCGTTGGGCGCTTGGGACGAGCTCGAGACGTTCTACGCGGCCAACGAGAAGTGGGACGAGCTGATCCGCATCGTCGAGCGGCAGGCTGAAGCGCAGGAGACCGGTCCCGACGAACGGATTCCGCTACTCTTCAGAGCGGCGCGCCTGTGGGAGGACAAGAAGGGCAAACCCGATCGGGCAGCCCGTGTGTACGAGAAGATTCTCGGCGCCGATCCGGACAACGTGCGGGCTGCTGAAGCGCTCACACCGATTTACGAAGAGGCGCACGACGCGCGCAAGTTGGTGTCGGTCCTGGAGGTGCGATTCGCGCACGCTGCGGACGATGGGTCGAAGGTCGAGCTTCTCGGCAAGATCGGCCATGTGTTCGAAGAGCGCCTGAGACAGCCAGAGGTGGCGTTTGAGCGCTACCTCGAGGCGTTCTCGCTGGCACCCACGCACGACGAGGCTCGCGCGGACGTCGAGCGACTAGCCGAGGAGATGAACGGTTGGGATCGCTTGGTGTCCGGCTTCGAGTCGGCGATCGAAGGGGTTGCCGATCCGCATCAAGCCGTCCCGATCCGTCTGAGTTACGGCCAGACCTTGGCCCAGCTCGATCGAATCGACGAAGCGATCGAACAGTTCCGGCTCGTCTACGAGCTCGAGAGCGACAACCTGGGCGCGATCAGCGCGCTTGGGGACCTGTATTTCCGCACCGAGCGATTCCGCGACCTGCTGGACGTCTACGCCCGACGAATCGAGCTCGAGCAGGACTCGGAAGTCCGTCTCGAAATCGCGTATCGACGCGCGCAGCTCTTCGCCGAAGCGCTGAACGACACGGATAAGGCGATTGAAGCCTTCGAGGGCATCATCGAGGAGTATGGGGTGGAGCAGGTCGACGCCTGCCGCGACCTCGAGCAGCTTTACGAGAACGAGTCACGCTGGCAGGAGCTGGGACAGCTTCTGGAGCGGCGAATCGAGGCCAACCCGGAGAGCCACGAAGAGCTCGCCGCACTCAAGTTCCGACTCGGACGCGTCTGCGAATCGCGGATGCAAGACAAGCCGCGCGCGGTGGAGCTCTACCGGGAGGTGCTTTCGCTCATTGCCGAGCACGACGGCGCGAAGGCGCAGCTCGAGCAGCTTCTCGACGACGATGAGGTGGCGGCTGAGGCTTCTCAGGTCCTCGAGCCCATCTACGAGATGAGCGAGGATTGGGGTCCCTACGTCAACGCGCTCCGAGTTCAGCACCGCTTCAACCGCGAGCCGCGACAGAAGCTCCAGCTGCTCACACGGGTGGCCGACACGTACTTCCAGTACATCGGCGACACCGAGCGGGGTTTCGTGTCGCTGTGCGAGGCGTTCCGCGAAATGCCGTCGGACATAGGCACGCTGCAGCGACTCGAGATGCTTGCGAGCGAGCACGAGCTCTTCGAGGCCGTCGCAGAGCTCACCGGTGACCTCGCCGCGAACGTGGAGGACGTTTCGCTGAGCCGGTTGCTTTGGATCAAGACCGCGCAGATTCACGAAGCGCAGCTTCAGAACACGGAAGCTGCCGTTGCCGCGTACCGCAAAGTGCTGGAAGCCGACGCTGGGGACTTCGAGGTGCTTGGTGCGCTCGATGCTCTCTACCGGGGCGCGCAGCGGTGGCACGAGCTCGTTGGCGTCCTTCGGGCCCGTGTCGAGGCGCATTCGGATCCCGACGACAAGATCGGCGTTCTCGCCGAGATGGCTCGCACTCATTCCGATCTTCTAGACGAAGCCGATCAGGCGATCGCGCTGCAGAACGAGATTCTCGAGCTCGATCCGACCAACCTCGGCGCGCTGAGCGCGCTCGACGACCTGCTTGCTAGGCAGGGCCTGTGGAGCGACCTCGTCGACAACGTGGAGCGCCAGCTGTCGATGAACGACGATCCGCACGAGCAGACGGTGCTTCTGCTTCGTCTTGCGGAAATTCGAGAAGAGCGCATGGGGTCGACCGAGTCAGCCGTCGAGATCTACCGCGATGTGCTGGCCAACGATGCAAGCAATCCTGCGGCACTCGGCGCCCTCGAGCGCTTGCTGGAGTCGCCAGACCATCAAGCGGCGGTCGCAGACATTCTCGAACCGATCTACAAGGACCGCGGGGCATCCGGACGGCTCGTCGACGTGTACGAGATTCAGGCGCATCACGCGACTGCTCCAGAGCGGCGCCTCGGGCTGTTCAACGAGATCGCCAAGCTGCAGGAATTCTCTTTGAGCGACCTGCACGGGGCCTTCGAAAGCTACGCGCGGGCGTTCCGGGAGGACCCGGGCCACCCCAAGTCGAAAGAGGAGCTCGAGCGCATCAGCGCGGCCGTGGGCGCGTCGGACGCGCTTGCCGGCGTGTACGAGCAGGTCGTGGCGTCCTTGGACGATCCGCAGCTCGCCATCGGGCTGCTCCTCCGCGCTGCGGAGATCCGCGAGGAAGACCTCGGCCAACTCGACCGTGCGGTCGAGCACTATCAAAAAGTGCTCCAGATCGACGACGAGCATCACCATTCGGCCGACGCGTTGGAGCGATTGTTCCAGCAGGCCGAGCGTTACGAAGATCTCGCAGGGATCTACCGCCGCAAGGCGCGCATGGTGCCTTCGCCGACCGACCAGCGCGAGCAGCTCGTCAAAGCCGCCGCGATCTACGAGGACATTCTCGACAAACCTTCCGACGCGATTGCAGTGCACCAGCAGGTGCTCGAGATCGATCCGGGCGACGTCGAGTCGCTCGACCGTTTGATCGAGCTGCAGACGCAGCTTGGCAAGTGGTCGTCGTTGCTCGAGACGTACGAGCGCAAAGCCGAGGTCGTTGCTGACCCCGACGCTCGCAAAGAGCTCTTCACGGCAATGGGTCGCGTGTACGAGACGCAGCTCGACGACGCCGACAAAGCCATCGACGTGTACCAGCGCGTCCTCGAAATCGATCCGGATGATCTGGCGGCGCTTGGCCACTTGGACGGGCTGTACGAGAACACCGCGCAGTGGCGGGACCTCCTGCAGGTGCTGGAGCGCCAGTCGGAGTTGGTGCCGGAAGAGGATGCCCGGACCGAGCTTCGTTTCCGAATCGGTGAGCTCTGGCGGCGGCACCTCGAGGACCCGACGCAGGCGATCGAGATTTACCGTGACATCTTGGCGGAGGCTCCCAGCCATCAGAAGACTCTGGACGCGCTGACCACGATGACCACCGACGCGGTGGAGCCCTTGGCCGCCGCCGAGGCGCTCGAGCAGGTCTACCTGGTCGCGGGTGAGTATCGAAAGCTGACCGACGTTCGCGAGGTGCAGATTCGCTTCACCGAGGATTCGTCCGAGCGGGTGGAGATGCTCCAACAGCTCGCCGAGATCTACGAGATCCAGCTCGAGGATCCGCCTGCGGCTTTCGGCGCCTTTGTTCGGGCGCTTCCGCTCGATGCGCGCAACGAGCTCACGCTGTCGTCGCTGGAGCGCCTCGCCGAGCAGACGGGTAGCTGGCATGAAGCCGCTTCGCGTTATGACGCTGAAGTCCAGAGAATGCGTGAGGAATCTCCTGAGGAGGTCGTTCACCTCTCCAAGCGCTCTGCCGTGATCAACGAGGTTCAGCTGGACGACATCGACGCCGCGATATCGCGCTACCAATTCGTCGTCGATGTCGACTCGACAGATGTCGATGCCATCGAGGCGCTCGACCGGCTCTACGAGCAGACCGAGAGGTGGGACGACTTGGCCGCGACGCTTCAGATGGAAGCGGCCGTTGCCACCACGCCGGAGGATGTTCTGAACCTGCAGTTCCGAACGGGACAGGTCTTCCAGAACCAGCTTGGCAAGATGGATTCCGCCATCGCGCAATACCGCGAGATCATCGCGGCCGCGCCCGAATACTCGCCGGCAGTCTCGGCACTAGAAGACCTGTTCTCGAGCGGCGTGCAGCCGCTGCAGATCGGCGAAGTGCTCGAGCCGCTCTACCGCATGCAGGGCAACTGGGGTCAGCTGCTCAGCGTGCAAGAAGTCCAGGTCGAGCATCAGAGCGATCCGATCGAGCGCGTCGTCATGATGCACCGGCTCGCGGAGATCGCAGAGGACAAGGCCGACGACCATGGCCGCGCCTTCCAGTGGATGCAGAAGGCCTTGCTCGAGGATCCGAGCCACGATCATTCGCTCGGGGAGGCAGAGCGTCTCTCGGCGATCGTCGACGGTTGGACCCAATTGGCCACCACCTACGCGAACGGCATTCAGAACACCGGAGACCCGCTCAACAAAGCGGAGCTCGGCCGCCGTCTGGCCAAGGTGTACGAGCAGCAACTGCACGATCTGGAGCGAGCCGAGGAAACGTATCGATTCGTTCTCGGCGTCGACGATCACGATGAGAATGCGCTCGAGGCGCTCGACCGGATCTACACCGAGCACGGGGCACACCGGGCGCTCGCGCAGGTGCTTCGAAAGCGAATCGAGGGGTCCAACAACGGCTCGGAGCTGATCGACCTCCACTACCGCCTCGGCGTCCTGCTCGAGCACCGGCTCGGATGCACCGAAGACGCCATCGAGGTGTTCAACAAGCTCCTCAACGAGCACGATTCCGAGCACGCCGAGACGATTCAGGCGCTGCAGGGAATCTACGCCAACCTCGAGCGTTGGCCGGAGCTCTTCGCGAGCTTCGAGAAGGAGCTGAGCATTGCGCTCGGTGATTCGCAGCAGGCCGAAGTCTTCGCGCGAATGGCCAAGCTGTCGTCGAACCGACTCGGCGACCCAGAAAAGGCCATCGGCCTTTGGCAGCGAGTCCTCGACCTTCGAGGGGAGGACGCCGAGGCGCTCAACGCACTGGGTGACATCTACGCGTCGCAGGGCAACTGGCGTGACCTCGTGGACGTCCTCGAGCGCGAGGCGGGAATTGCCGACGACGATACATTCCGCATTCAGGTCTACTCCGACCTCGCAAGGGTTTGGTACGAGAAGCTGGAGCGCGAGCGCAACGCGATCGAGAACTGGGAGCGGGTGCTCGATATCGACCCCGGTAACACCTACGCGCTGTTCAGTATTGCCGAGATTCAACGGGCTGGTGGTCAATCGCGAGAGCGTGCGGACACGTTGCACCGAATCATCGACGTCGGCGCGGCGACCCTCGAGGACGCCGACCTAGTCACGGTCTACATGCAGCTCGGCCACATCTACGGAAACCAGCTTCAGCAGCCGGGCGATGCGGTCGAGGCCTATCGCAACGTCTTGACCATCGACCCGGCCTTCTTCGAAGCGCTGGACTCGCTCGAGCTCATCCATCGTGATGAAAACCAATGGGAAGACGCGATCGATGTCATGGAGCAGCGGGCGCAGGCGCTCGTCGATCCGCAGGAAAAGATCCGCCAGCTCATCTCGGTCACCGAGCTCTGGGAGAGCGAAGTCGGCAACAAGGACGGCGCCGCGGGCGCATTCGGACGCATCCTCGATGTCGATCCGATGCACGAGTACGCGTTCTCCGAGTTGCAGGCCTTGCACAAGGAGGCGGAGCGTTGGGACGAGCTGATCGACCTGTACGTCACCCGCATCGAAGCGACGGAAGATCGCAACGAGCGCATCGAGCTCTTGCGTGCGGCTGCCAGGGTGTACGAGGAGCAACTCGACAGTGGCGAGCAGGCGTACCACACGCTCTACATCGCGTGGACCGAGGACTTCGCGAACAAGAACACGGCCGTCGACCTCGAGCGGGTGACCGCGGCGAACGAGAAGTGGAACGAGCTTCTGACCTCGGCCAACCAGGTGTTGCAGGAGGGCCATGAGCCAGACACGCAGATTGCCATCTGCCTCTGCTGCGCGAAGTGGTACGGGCAGGACCTCGGACATCCCGAGTACGCGATCCCGTACTACGAGCAGATTCGAGCCCTCGACCCGGGCAACGCCAAAGCTTGGTGGCAGCTGGGCGACCTTTACGAGACCACCCAGCAGTGGGACAAGCTCGCTCAGGCGCTCGCGAAGCTCGTCGAGCTCAGTAGCGACGACGAGGTCAAAGCCAACACCTACGTCCGTATGGGCGACCTGGCCGACGATCGCTTCGCGATGCGGCAAGAGGCGGAGGACTACTACCGGCGGGCGCTGCACCTGCAGGACAAGCACGTCGGTGCGCTAGAGGCGCTGGAACGCATCTACCGCGAGGACGGGCGTTCCAACAAGTTGCTGAACATCCTCGAGCGTAAGGCGGAGGCCGTCGAGGACACGGACAGCATCGTGTCGGCGCTGCTGCAGGTTG
>Ga0233409_10000044_pt1 | contig 17645 bp, 16 predicted proteins | sample Na_oxic_13_MG_FD_179871 | JGI IMG/M metagenome (GOLD analysis project Ga0233409, IMG submission 179871) | Seawater microbial communities from Saanich Inlet, British Columbia, Canada - Na_oxic_13_MG | ecosystem: Environmental > Aquatic > Marine > Inlet | place: Canada: British Columbia... | reverse complement strand
TAAATGGCTATTTTTCCGGTGAGCGGCGTTCTCCGCGGGTTTCCGCCCTCGACGTACTTCAAGTACGCCTCGGGCGGAAACCCTTTAACCCGTAAAATGATCCTGTTTTTTAAAAAAGCAGGGTGATAGTTAGCATACAAGCCTACCAATACAGACTCTTTATAAAAGTTTACATAATATACCTTATCGGACGTTAATAAATTTATTCGTAAGCGTTCACAGGTTCAGAGTTCAACGTTTAGGGTTACCTTTATAGCAAAATTAGGATTTCGGTTTGTTGAGGTTTTGGGTTGAATGGGATTGTCAACTGTGATATTCTTTTTTTCTTAAGCCGTTACCTCTGATGTGTTACCATTGATGTGTTACCATAAAAAAGAGATTCTGCCGACACACAAATTGATAATAAATATCTAAAAATATTCATGATAAACCAAATCACCTCCACGGAGTTGTTATAATATTACTTTAATGAACTCAAACCCCGGAACTCAATACTCAGAACCATCCAGCATGGCCCAACGACGTATTTTTACCGTTTCCGAACTGACAACCAACATTAAAGTATTACTTGAAGATAGCTTCCCATTTATCTGGATATGCGGCGAAATATCGAATTTAAGGATTCCGGCTTCAGGACATTTTTACTTTACATTAAAGGACAAAAAAGCCCAGATAAATACAGTAATGTTTCGTGGGCAGAACCGGAATTTAATATTTATGCCCAAAGATGGAATGAGCATAACGGGAATTGGCAGGATAAGTGTCTATGAGCCGAGGGGTACCTATCAGATAATATTAGAATATCTCGAACCCGAAGGTAGAGGAGCAATACAGCTTGCTTTTGAACAACTAAAGGAACGACTTAAAGCGGAGGGGCTTTTTGATGAAAAACATAAAAAGCCCCTACCCTTTTTACCACGAAAAATCAGCATAGTAACCTCGCCTACCGGAGCTGTGGTTCATGACATTCTAAAAATCGTTAACAGACGCTTTCCAAACATTCATATTGAAATCATTCCGGTCAAGGTGCAGGGTGATGGGTCTGAGATGGAGATTGCATCGGGTCTTGAGACCATAAATGAGCGGTCCGATTCAGATCTTGTGATCCTGGCTAGAGGCGGCGGTTCTCTGGAAGATATGCATGCTTTTAATTCTGAAGATGTTGCCAGGGCTATTTTTGCATCTAAGATTCCGATAATTTCTGCTGTGGGTCATGAAACAGATTTTAGCATAGCAGATTTTGTTGCCGATCTTCGTGTTCCAACACCGTCGGCTGCAGCCGAACTGGCAGTTCCGCTTAAAATTGATCTGTTAAAAAGAAACGCTGAACTTACAACTACTTTAACAATTATGCTTTCACGATATATTGAACATCTTCGAACGCTCATAAAAGAAATGTCAAATCGGCTGGTAGATCCAAATAAAAGAATAGAGGATTTGAGACTCCGAACAGATGATCTGCTTTCACGACTTATCAGAACATTTAAAAAAATTATCCTTCAGCAGCATGAACGGCTTGAATGGCGGTTTGACAGCCTTAATTCACACAATCCCTTAATTCATGCGAGAAAGGCTGATGAAAAACTTGAGCAAAACTATAATAATCTACTTACTTATATAAGAATATGTTTAAACAAGAAACAATTCTTGCTTCGAGAACTTAATGCAAGGTTAAATGCTCTAAGTCCCAACGCTATTCTGGCTCGAGGTTACAGTATCACCAGAACTATTCCGGACGCGGTTATTGTTCGAAACACGCAGCAGGTAAACATCGGTCAGGATCTTGAGGTTATAGTTGCCAAGGGCTCATTAATTTGCAGAGTAAAAAGGAAGTAACATTATGGCCAAACAGACATTTGAAAAAGCAATGAAAAAGCTTGAATTGATCGTTCAGCAGCTTGAATCCGGAGATCAACCCCTTGAAGAGGCTGTCAAAAAGTTTGAAGAAGGGATTAAACTCTCAAAGTTCTGTTCCGAAAAGTTAGATGAAACAGAAAAAAGAATTACCATTGTACTTAAAGATCAAACGGGGAATCTATTTGAAAAACCATTTGTCTCTGAAAATGAATCGGAAGATGGATAGTTTTGATCTAAATTCATATCTTTTTTCTAAGCGAAAACAGATAAACCAGGCAATTGAAACAATCCTGGGTCAAACTACAAATTCCAGAGTGGTTGTAAGCGCCATGAGGCATTCTCTTGTGGCGGAAGGAAAACGTATAAGACCGGTTCTTTGCATAGCCGCTTCCCAGGCTGTTGGTGGTCAGACCGAAGATGTTATAATGATTGCCTGCGCCCTTGAAATGATTCATACTTACTCACTAATCCATGATGATCTTCCTGCAATGGACGACGACAATCTACGCAGGGGCAAGCCAACGTGTCATATTGCATTTGATGAAGCCACAGCAATTCTGGCGGGTGATGCCCTGCTTACGCTGGCTTTTGAAATCCTTTCGTCAATCGAGCTAGCCGATAAAAATAATGCCTTAAAATTGCTCCGGGTTATAAATACAATAGCAAAAGCTGCGGGATATAAAGGAATGATTGAAGGGCAGATAAAAGACATCGCTGCAGAGGGCAAACAGCTCGGGTTAGAAGATTTAGAAGAAATACACGTTTTAAAGACAGGTGCTCTTATTGAAGCATCAATAATTACCGGGGCCATTCTGGGAAACGGGAGCTTTGAACAGATCGAAAAGCTCAAAATTTATGCAAAAAATATCGGACTTGCCTTTCAGGTAATCGATGACATTCTCAATGTTGAAGGCGATCCAGCTGTTACGGGCAAAGATGTGGGTACAGATCAAGCCCGTGAAAAAAGCACCTACCCTTCTATACTTGGAATTGAAAAATCAAAGGAATTTGCGAAAAATTTGGTCAACAACGCCTTGCAAACGCTTGAACATTTTGACAAAAAATCTGATCCGCTCCGCGCTATCGCACATTATACTATTGATAGAAAAAGGTAAGTGGATTTAAGACTTTTTACGATATTGTCAAATAAGGAGAAAAATTTGAGCTTTCTTGAAAGAATAAATTCCCCGGCAGATTTAAAAGCACTGTCACGGTCTGAACTGCCGATTTTAGCTTCTGAGATTCGCAAAGTTATTATTGAAGTGGTATCAAAAAACGGCGGACACCTTGCACCGAGCCTGGGAGTCGTTGAACTGGCGATCGCCATCCATTACGTATTTACTGCTCCTGCTGATAAAATCATCTGGGACGTAGGGCATCAGTCCTATGCTCACAAACTCATTACAGGACGCAGAGAACGATTCCATACTCTTCGCCAACATGACGGAATATGCGGGTTTACCCGCATGAGTGAAAGTCCTTACGATGCATTTTCAACCGGCCACAGCAGTACCTCCATATCCGCCGGTCTTGGCATTGCGTGTGCCAAGCGTTTAAAAAACGATAAGTCCAAGGTTATCGCGGTTATAGGAGATGGGTCCATGACCGCCGGGCTTGCCTATGAAGGTCTTAACCAGGCCGGGGACATCAACAAGAATATTTTAGTGATATTAAATGACAATGATATGTCGATTGCTCACAACGTAGGCGCCCTATCCTCTTTTTTAAGTCGTACCTTTTCCGCAAAATATTTACAGGATTTAAAAAAAGAACTTAAAGACTTTCTTAAATCTTTGCCCAAAGTCGGTGACGATATCTATCAGTTTGCAAAGCGTTCAAAAGAATCTTTCAAGACTTTTATAACTCCGGGAATGTTATTTGAAGCCTTTAACTTCGAATATTTTGGTCCGATAAACGGTCATAATCTGAACCATCTTATCGACATACTGAATAACATTAAGTGCCTTAACGAACCGGTTCTTCTTCATGTATCAACAAAAAAAGGCAAAGGATACTCACCTGCCGAAAAAAATCCTGTCTATTTTCACGGTGTCGGGTGCTTTAACGCAGATACGGGGGAAAGTATAAACAAAGAATATTCCGTTCCGACATACACTCAGGTTTTTGGCGAAACCATATTAGAAATGGCAAAAAAAGACGACAGAATCGTTGCGGTGACCGCTGCTATGCCGGAAGGCACAGGGCTTGTAAAGTTTTCCGAGGCTTATCCGGACCGGTTTTTTGATGTGGGAATCGCCGAACAACACGCTGTAACTTTTGCCGCAGGTCTGGCCACTGAAGGATTCAAACCTGTTGTGGCCATATATTCTACTTTTTTGCAACGTGCGTATGATCAGATATTGCACGATGTGTGTATTGAAGCACTTCCGGTTGTTTTTGCCATTGACCGTGGAGGGATTGTGGGAGAGGACGGAGCCACCCATAATGGTCTTTTTGATTTATCTTATCTCAGAAGCCTTCCCAACATGGTGGTTATGGCTCCAAAGGATGAAAATGAACTGGCAAGAATGCTCGCAACCTCCTTTGCCCATAAGGGTCCCATTGCAGTTCGATATCCCCGCGGAGATGTGGAGGGCGTAAAAATCGAAAAGCGAGATATTCCCGTACCCATAGGAAAGGGAGAAGTGCTTCAAAAAGGAGATGACATTCTTATCCTGGCCATTGGCCGGTCTGTTAGTGAAGCGCTTACCGCTTGCGTAACGCTGGCCGAAAAAGGCATATCGGCTACAGTTGTCAATTGTCGTTTTGTAAAGCCCCTTGACGCTGATTTGATCGGCGCTCTTGCCAGGGAAATACCGCGCATTATAACGGTTGAAGAGAATGTACGTCAGGGAGGATTTGGAAGCGCGGTGCTGGAATGTTTGTGTGATCAAGGGATAACCGGTTTTCGTCTGCAATGCATCGGAATACCTGACACTTTCGTTGAACACGGCTCCCAGAAAATTCTCAGGTCCAAATACGGTATCGATGCTTCAAACATTGTCAACGCAGCCAAACGCTTGACGGCTTCGTAAAAAGTCCAATTTCTGCGTTGCGCTTCATTTCGTGTTCACTACGGCGTACATAAGTACGCCTCATTCCACGAAATTCGCGACGCCTTGAACTTGAACTTTTTACTTTGCCGTCTCAATTTTGACTTTTTACGAGTTCATCAAACGCTTGATGCGTGATGTCAGTAAAAAAAACAAGACTTGACGTGGTAATGTTAGAAAAAGGGCTGGTACAAAGTCGCCAACGTGCCCATGCGCTTATTATGGCCGGAAAAGTTCTGGTTAATAACCGTCTTGTGGATAAGCCCGGTTCACTGATTTTTAAAAAAGACCATGTCATTATTAAAGGAGAAGACACCCCCTATGTGAGCCGGGGCGGCCTTAAGCTGGAAAAGGCGCTTCAGTCCCTTGATATGGATATCACCGGAGCGGTCTGTATGGATGTGGGCGCATCCACGGGCGGATTTACCGATTGTCTTCTGCAGCATGGCGCAAGCCGCATTTTTGCCGTGGATGTTGGTTATGGTCAGCTTGCATGGAAACTGAGACAGGACTCTCGTGTTGTTGTTATAGATCGCACAAATATTCGGTATATGCCGGCCGAAACCCTTTTGGAACCTGTAGATCTCATCACAATAGATGTTTCTTTTATTTCCCTTACAATAGTTGTACCTGCGGTAATTAAGTTTATGAAAAAAGATGCAAGGATTATAGCCCTGATAAAACCACAGTTTGAAGTGGGAAAAGGTAAAGTTGGGAAAGGAGGTGTGGTGCGTAACCCTGTTCTGCATGCTGAGGTTGTTAAAAGCCTTTCGGATTTTTTTAAAGGGAAAGATCTTTTGAGAGAATTTGTAATCCCTTCGCCAATATTGGGACCAAAGGGAAACAAAGAATTTTTTATTTCTTTAAAATTTGAAAGTTGATCTTGATTTATTTCGGATAAACATATAAAAAAATTAGCTTTAGGATTTTATTGATAGAGATTAGCAATTTAATAATGTTTACCAGAGAGGAGCTTAAATGACTGAAAAAGTTGAATGTTTAAGGAACATTGCTTTTGTGGCCCACGGAGGTGCTGGGAAAACTTCTTTGGCCGAGGTAATGCTTTTTAATACAGGTGTCACCAATAGACTAGGGTGCGTTGATGATGAAAATACCATCATGGACTTTGAGCCGGAAGAACTCAAACGCCACATCAGCTTAAGCAGCGGATTCCATCAATACAGCTGGAAAAAACATACAATCAGTCTCATTGATACACCAGGTGATCAGAATTTCTTTTCAGACACAAGGCTTTGCATGCAGGCTGCCGACGGCACTATTGTGGTAATAGATGCAGTAGATGGAGTAAAAGTTCAAACCGAACAGGCCTGGGATTTCATAGATGAATTCAACCTGCCCTCAGTTATTTTTATTAATAAACTCGACAGGGAAAGGTCGGATTTTTTCCGTACATTCAAAGATGCAGAAAAATGTTTTAAGCCAAAGCCTATTATTACTCAACTCCCCATAGGATCCGAAGCAGGCTTTAAAGGAGTCATTGACCTTATAAGTATGAAAGCGTTCACATATGACACAAAAGGCAAAGCAACTAAAATTGACATTCCCAATGATATGCAGGATCAGGTGGAAGAAGAGAGAGAAGCTCTTGTAGAAAATGTTGTAGAGTCGGACGACGAACTCCTGGAACGATATCTTGAAGGAGAATCCTTGTCAGATGATGAAATAATAAATGCGTTGAGGAAAGGCACATTAACCCATACATTTGTACCTGTTCTTTGTGGGTCGGCCACAAAAAATATCGGCATTGATCTCTTGCAGGATTTTTTTGTCAACTGCATGCCTTCACCCCTGGATCGCGACCCCTGGATCGCTGCTGATTCCACCGGTGAAACTAAAATAGAATGTAAGGCTGATCCGGATGCACCCTTTTCCGGATTTGTGTTCAAAACGGTGGCCGATCCATTTGCCGGCCGTCTTTCAATATTCAGGATAGTTTCAGGAACACTCGGTGCAGACGGCACTTTCTATAACGTTAATAAAGATACAAATGAAAGGTATAATCAGCTGTTGAGTCTTGCCGGCAAAGAACAGAAACCATTAAACCAAGCCGGGCCTGGTTCCATTGTGGCTGTGGCTAAATTAAAAGAGACGACCACAAGCGATACCCTTTGTAATGAAGGTCGCAAGGTAAAATTTAAATGTGCAGAACCGCTTCCCGACCTTATTTCTTTTGCTCTTGAGCCCAAATCAAAAGGTGATGAAGATAAGATATTCACCTCTCTATCAAAACTATTGGAAGAAGATATTGCTCTAAAGCTTACTCGTAATCCGGAAACCAAACAGATTCTTTTGTCCGGCCTTGGGCAGATCCACATTGAGGTCGCGGTTGAAAAGCTCAAAAGAAAGTTCAATGTTGAAGTCCGGCTGAGCACACCTAAAGTCCCCTATAAAGAAACCATTACCAAGACGGTTAGAGTTCAAGGAAGACATAAAAAGCAAACCGGAGGCCATGGTCAGTTCGGTAATTGCTGGATCCGGTTAGAACCACTTCCCAGAGGAAAAGGATTTGAGTTCGTTGATAAAATTGTCGGCGGTGCAATTCCGAAGCAGTACATACCCGCTGTCGAAAAAGGTATTATTGAATCGTCCCCGAAGGGGGTTCTTGCCGGGTTCCAGTGTATCGATTTTCGGGTTACTCTGGATGACGGTTCCTTTCATGCAGTTGATTCATCTGAAATGGCCTTTAAAATCGCAGGTTCTCTGGCATTTAGAAAGGCGGCAGCAGAAGCGGACCCGGTTCTGCTGGAACCCATCATGAGTGTTTCAATCACAACCCCGGACGAATACATGGGTGATATCATGGGAGATCTTAACAGCAGACGGGGCAGAGTCCTCGGCATGGACAGCAAGGGTAAAAATCAGGTCATTAATGCAAATGTGCCCATGGCCGAGTTCTTGACCTATGCACCTGAATTAAGATCAATTACCGGAGGCCGCGGCATTTTTACTATGGAATTTTCACATTATGATGAAGTTCCTGCTCAGATCTCACAAAAACTTATAGAGGAAATAAACAAAGATAAAGAATGACAGCTTCGTAAAAAGTCCAACTTCTGCGTTGCGCTGCATCCTTCGTCACTGCAGCGTACTATATGTACGCTTCGTAAAGGTTTCACATTTCTTGCAGGGAGCATACCCAGCCCAAAACGCATCCCACATGCGCAAAAAGACGATTCTGTTTCCTCTGGCAATCATTTTTCCAAAGGAACATGTTGTATAATGAAATCGTTTCGATCTTCTGTTTCCCCAATACCTTCCCTTTTTCTCTTTCCAGTTACTCCATATCCCATGTTTAGCCGACATTGCATTCCTCTGAGACTGCAGTAAAACCTGATCATATTTAATATTCGGCCTGCGGGACAAACAATAGGCATATCCTTTTTTTATCATAACCTTATTTACAAATACCCCATTGTTCAAAAACACGTAAGCCAGCGTTCGCCCGTAACGGTCATGGGTTTCTTTGTCGAATTCCAGGCGAACCGTTTTGGATAATACAAGTGTTTTATTATAATTTTTTGCTTCATATCCGAAAGATTCGGCTTTTTTATTTTCATGATCAATTTCAGGTGTATTTATTCCGATGTAACGTATATGTCGACCATCCGCCAGTACAATGGTGTCCCCGTCATTGACCCGTTTAACATAAAACCACTCATGGGCTAATAACGGTCTGCCGGATAAAAAACCGGAAAAAAAAACAGTTAAAAAAAATACAGAAAAATAAAAAAGATATTTTCGCACAATCAACCCACATTCAGTTCGCAAATCCTGGCAGCACTTTTATCGAGCATTCTCGGCAGACCGCCGAGATCTTGCGGAATAAATCCCATGGATTTTTGCCAGACCTCATCATCTTCCATGCAAAAATAGATTAGAACTTCAGGAGCATATTCCCTTATCCAGGAAATCATCTTACGATAAAGTTCAATCCGTAGCGGCTTAAAATAGCGCATCTTTCCATCCAGACCCGATATGAATTCTCCGTAAATTATCTTGGATTTTGGGAATCGTTTTTGTATGATAGATTTTAAAGGCGGCATGAAACGAAAGGTGCCGATGCTAATCCATACGATATTCTTTGACGATACATGGGAAAACAGCTTTTCAACAACCACCCTGTATTCTTCTTCGCAGCCATCATAGATAATCATTGGATCAAAATGGAAGCCAAGCGGGTATTCCCACGATTCGCATTTTGCGGCAGCCCGGAGTCTTGCGGAGAGAGATGCGGTATTTCGCTCCTCATTATTAATTACACGATCTGTATTCAAAGACCAGGCAACAACGGTCTTACGATTGTGACGAAGATTTTTTAGTCCTTGGACAGCTGTTGTTTTTGTTTTTAATTCCAGTACTGCATGGGACTGTTTTGAAAACTTTGGAACAAGCCGGCTTGAAAGGTCAGTCCATATTTCCCAGATCATACTGTCTGTAAATTCTCCTGTCCCTATTCGGGTTGTTTTTTTCTTCAAAAACAGATTGTCCAACTCTAAAAAGAGGTCATCATAGTTGACAAAATACTGGAGTACCGGAGATTGAAAGTATGTCTGCAGAATACAATACGAGCAGTCCATGGTGCAAAATGTACCGATATGCAGAATTTGATAACCGCAGCAGGTGTAAACACGGGTGCCCGGACATTTCTTGACAAAAGCGCCTTTGTTTCGGGTAAGGAGAAGAACCGACTTGCCCTTTTGGACAGGATCATCTGACGATGAAACTGATTTGAAAATTTCTTGAACATTCTGAACGACCACAGCGGGAACATCTATACGTGATCGGATAGAAACAACCTGAGGCAAATGTGCCACTTGCTGATCGATATAGAGTTTTAAAAGCGGCAATGGATAAAATGGTTTTATTTATGAAATTGATATAATTGACAGTCTCGTAAAAAGTCCGATTTAGACGGTTTTGTAAAAAGTTTAAATTCAAGGCGTGCAAATTTTGTAATCATGAGGCGTACTTGACCTGCGTTGAATGATTACGAAATGCAGCACAACGCAGAAGTTGGACTTTTTACGAAACCGTCAATAACAATATAAAGAAAAATGAGCAACAGGTCAAGCATGAAGAATGTATCATTTAAAAGTCTATAATTAAAAGGAAAACTTCTGAACGGCTCTTGACACCCGGCAAGCCTGTTGATAATTGAAGTTGCGGAGCAAGTAAAACGGACTTTATAAGAAACCGTTCAATTTAATATCTTCGGAATTGGAAACAGGAGATCAAAAATATGTTCCTTAAAATACAAAGAAAAGGAAAGAATGTATTGCTGGATAAATCTGAGCTGCAGGAATATATGTCTGCCAAGCTCAATGAACTCACAGGCTTGGCTTCAAACGTGGTGACCGCCTTGGTTATGGTCAGCATGATTGTGGTTTTGACCTTCTTAAAAGCCGGGGATGTTTATTTCTACGCTTTGGTTTTGCTTCCGATTATAGGGCGTTGGTTTATTGGTGATTTTATAAAAAGGTGGCTGAAAAATAAATTTAAAGAACTTTTAGATACTTAAACTTAATTGGAATGACTGATAATGCGGATAGCAGTTCTTTCGGATATCCATTCTAATATCGAAGCTTTTCAGGCGGTGGTCAGCGACCTTGAACACCGAACGGACAGAATCCTGAACCTGGGCGATCTGGTGGGGTATAATGCCAGCCCAAATGAGTGTGTGGAACTGGCCAGAGATATCGGGATGCACTCCATTCAAGGCAATCATGATCAGGCGACATGCAATCTCAGCCTTGCCGAGAGCTTCAACATTTTTGCTCAACAAGCTATTGTTTGGACAAGAAGCGTCATTAGCAAAAACAATGTGTTGTTTTTGCATAGTCTGCCGCTAACTTGCCGTTTTACTTACGCATTAGTCTGCCATGGCTCCCCTGAAAGTACGATCAGTTACATCGATCTCCCTTTCCAGGCAAGAGCCACCTTAAAGAAGATGAAAAAGGGATTCTGGGGCAAGGCTAAAATCTGCCTTTTTGGTCACACCCATAAAAGGAAAATCTGGCACATGGATGTCAGGGGAAAAGTGGCGCCCGTTGAGATTCCTGTAGACGGAACCGTAAGGCTGAATGAAGATGATTTTTACCTTCTGAACCCCGGGAGTGTGGGCCAGCCTCGAAACGGTGATCCCAGGTCTTCATATTTCATTTTTGACACCGAAGATCGTACAGTAAAATTCAGACTGGTAGAATATGATGTCTCGTCAACGATAAAAAAAATTGTTGATGCCGGGCTACCTGAATTCTTCGCAGAGAGACTTTTGAATGGAACATAGAAGGGTTGTTTTATAATTTTAGAGGGGTGATGAGATGACAGAAATGAACGATTTAAAAAAGATGGGAAAGCTTAAAGACGGCACTGAGGTACTTTTAAGACCGATGGTCAAAGCCGACCGCAAAGCGGTGGGAGATTTCTTCGGCCGGCTTACCACCTCAGTGCTCCAGTATGTGCGTAACGATGTCACCGACCCAAAAGTGCTTGACCAATGGTTCGACCAGCTGAATTATGATCGAGTGTTTCCTCTTTTGGCTTTTAAAGACAACAAGGTTGTGGCCAACGGGACCCTTCACCGGGTAGGCTACGGTTGGCGAAAACACCTGGGAACCATCAGGATAGTTGTGGAACCCGAGTTTCATGGAAAGGGACTGGGGACTCTGTTGATCAACGAGCTTGTGGACCTGTCCCATGAGTTCGGGCTGGAGAAACTCATGGTGGAGTTCCCGCTAAAAGCTCAAGGCGCACTGGCCATGTTCAAGAAAGCGGGGTTCAGCCCCAGGGCGGTGATAGAGGGCCTCATGAAAGACCGGCACGATGAAAATCTGGACATTGTGATCATGGTGATGGATGTTGCAGCCTACGCAGACAGGCTTTAGTAAAGGGGTAAAATATTTTTTCCGTAATTCGGAAAAGAGACTGTTATATCCTTTTTTAATGCTCCAGCATCAGGGTAACGATTTTCAGGGTTTTTCTCCAGGCATTTTAAGATGATACGCTCGATTTCCGGGTCTAATTCTTCGTTGAATTTGCTGGGTGGAGACAATGGAACTTCAAGGATCATGTCCATGAGCACCTTCTCCACGTCGTGATAGAAAGGGAACATCCCTGTGTAGAGCACGTACATAACCACTCCAAGGGCCCATACATCCGAACGTCTCTGGCTTTTGCCCATAATCTGTTCCGGAGACATGAAAGGCCGGGAGCCCGTAACCGTGTTGGACATCTCTTTCTCCTTGAGCTCTTTGGCCGCACCGAAGTCCAGAAGTTTTATGTCACCGTCCGGCTTCACAATTATGTTTTCCGGTTTTATATCCCTGTGGATGATCCCCATGTTGTGGGCATGAGCCACCACATCGAAGAGCTGAATCATAACCGACTCTACCTCCTTCTCTTCGAGCTCCCGCTCAATTACCTCGAAAAGCGTTTTTCCAAAAACAAACTCTTGAATCAGTGCTATTTTTTTCTTTTCTTCTATTACCTCACGAACCTCGGGGACACCGGCATGTCCGGCGAGATTCTTCAGTATACGGGCCTCCTTTTCAATCTTGGCGTTTAACTTTTTGCTAAGGGGAATCTTGGCTACATAAACATCGGGAGGGTCCTTTGTCACGTCTTTGATCTTCCAGACCTCGCCGAAGCTCCCTATCCCCAATCTATCTACCTTCTCGTACCGTTGATCCATAAGTTCGGTGGCGTTAAACAGGGAATGAAAACCCCCCGAAAGTTTGGGCAGAAGCCCTTTCAGAAATCCCTTACGGCGGTCGGTCACTGACCTGTGGTCCTCTTTAAGTCGGGCGTAGACTCCCGTCCTTCTTGCGAGTTCCTGAGAATCCACGGGCCAGGCGAGGTAGTCAACTGCCCCGGCCTTCAAAGCCGAGGCAACAAGGTCCTCCACGAAGCTTTCCAAGATAACGATAACCGGAATTTGGACATCATCCTTTCCCCGTTTTAGGCCTTTTATAATTCTCTCTGGACCGAGATCTGATCGTCCCATCGCCAAAAGGACCACATTCACGCTTTTTTCCTCCGTAATCACCCGGGCTTCTCTCAGGGTTCCGGCGGTATATATCCGGTAAGCATTTTCATTAAGAAGGCTCCTTAGCTTCGCGGCCCCGGCCCGATCATTATCGATGATTAAAATAGCTCTCTTTTCGCTGTCTTTGTTCCCGTCCATTTAATTTTAAATACCTATACAGAGAATTAAAAATCAGATTTTAGTTTGACACCCTGTCCTTATTTTTCTATATTTTTTTTCTTTAACGATAACACTTAAACACTTGCACTTCCCCTTGATATCAAATTAACAATTTGGAGGAGTTGAATTGCCTATAAAAAATTTTAATGCAGAAGAAATTCTCTACTATTGCGTGTCCATCCTTATCATCGTAACCTTTGGCTCAGGTTTTACACGCTTCTTTGCTTTTAGCTTCGCCCACCCGCGTCGCGATGACGATATGGACTTCAACCCGATAACCAATCTTGATATTGTAGGTACCATAGTCTTCTTTCTGGGAGGCTTCGGCTGGGGCAGGCAGGTGGACGATCAAAAGGTCAGGTTCAAGAAACAGAAGCTGGGATGGATAGTTATATCTTTAATAGCCCCCTTTGCCAGTCTCACCATTGCAATGTCTGCGGCTTACATCAAACATTTCCTCTGGACCGATCGTGTCATCGATGTGGTACTCAACCTGAGTGTTGCAGCGACCGCCTATCATGTCCTGCCCATTCCACCACTCACAGGTTCAAGGCTGATCTACCTGTTGGTTCCTGAAAAGCATGAGCGTGTCTGGAGACTGTTTTCCAAAGCCGGGCCTTTTATAATACTGGGCCTGGTACTTATCGACCGCTTTTCAGGAACGCCTTTTTTAAGGGAAGCCATTGCACCGGTTCTTAATGCTGTGGCCGGCTTCGCAACCTACACGGACATTTAAATATTTCACTCTAATGAGAAAGGCGGGAAGGATTTTGCCCCTTCCCGCCTTTTCAGTTAATGGTTACTAATTTAATCTGCCAGGTTCTATGCACCTGCCTTTTCAGGTTTCTTGGTAACAAAGGCAAGAACCACAGCTATAATGAGCAAGACGCCAGCAACGTAGAAAGCATTATCGTAAGACCCGGTCGCGTCCCTGATGCGTCCGGCCAGCTTGGGCATAAATGCTCCCAGACCCCAGCCTATGAACACAAGACCGTAGTTGAAGCCCAGGTTTTTGGGGCCATAGAAATCAGCCGTATAGGAGGGCAGCAGAGCAAGGCCGCCGCCGTAAACCCAGTAGGCCAACATACAGAGAAGAAACGCGAAAAAGAGTGACTTGGCTGCGATAATTGCAGGCAGTGCAAACATGCAGAGAGCAGCAACAGAGGCATTAAGCATGTATGCATTGCTCCTTCCGATGATATCCGAATACTTGCCTGTCCCGACCCGTCCGGCAGCGTTCACAAAACCGCCTGCAGCCACCAGAATAAATCCCTGTTCCAAAAAGGGCCTTACAATTTTGGCGGCGTGACCGATGATGAGAAGACCTGCCTGCGTATTAAGGCAAAACAGGGCGATTAGAGCATAGAACTGCCAGGTCCCTGCCATCTCTCCGGCGGTCCAGTCCACGGCAGTTGCAGCTGCTTTTTTTCCTTCCACTGTTGGCGGTTGGGGAGGTACATATCCCTCTTCAGGCCATGCAAGAATCTGGGCGGCAATGCCGATGACGATCAGGTAGGCAACACCAAGGACTAAGAATGAGAATGAGAGGGAGTAACTTGTAATCAGCCACTTGATGAGCGGGGATACATAGAACGCTGCACCTCCATAACCAGCGACCGTAAGTCCAATCATGACACCTACCTGGTGCGGGCCGACCCATCTCCTTGTTGCGGGGACCGGAGCGGCATAGGCGATGCCCATGGCAATACCGCCGCCCACACCGAAGCCCCAGAGGATTCCGGCGTAAGAGTGAGCCGTACCGGCTATGATCAGACCAAGACCCATGAATACGGCGCCGATTGTGCCGGCTACTGAGGGACCGTATTTGTCCTGAATCTTCCCGCCGGGAATCATGAGCAGTGCGAAAATTAAAATACATAATGACTTGGGGTTAGAGGCCTGCTCAGCGGTGAGTGCGCCAGGCCACCCGTGGGCCACCATGTAGGCTTCGTTTGTTAAGTACTTTAGCCAGACTGACCATGCGTACAGACATCCCAGACATAAGTTGATGGTCGTTCCGGATAAAATTACGGCCCATCCTCGTCCGGGAATCTTATCTACCGGTTGATTATACCCTTTGGCATACTTTGGCATTTATAAACCTCCTTAAGTTTAAAAAGATCGTGGTTTATTACCGGAGCCTGGAGCCTTGCAGCATCAAACCATCTTCAAAATCTCCGGTTGCGATAGACCATGGCGAATGGAAGAAGGGAAATGGTACTGATTATGCGGCAGTTCAGTACGAATAAGTTCATACCTCCACTCCACAGCAAATCGGTTCTATCACCCCCTTTCCGGCTAAATATTACAAAAATGCCGCACTATTGAAATTCAAAACTTGGGAACGTATTCTATCGATTATAAAACTGTATTAAGCGCCAATCCAGATTCAGCTTAATTTTAGTTTGATGGTTCAGGGTACGTTTTTATCCCCTGGGTAAATATATCAAATGCAATTTCAAGAGTCGATTTCAAAAAATCCTTTTTATTGTCAATCAATCTTTTGCTTTCCTCCCAGAGAACAACACCTGAAAACAAAGCCCAAACAATGTCAGCCAGCGCCACCGGGTGTCTGTCAATAAAATCCCCTTTTTTTATTCCCTCTTCAAATATTTTGGCCATCGATCCGAATGAACTTCGTGATAAGTCTTTAATATCCGAGAGCAAGTTGGGTGATAAATTTTTCAGTGTTTCACTTGACTGAAGATGGAACATGTTAATAAGGACAATGGGATCAAACTCGTAAACTTCATACAGTGCTTCCTTTAAAGCCTTTATTTTTTGTTCAGGTTTTTGATGCTTTTCGTTATGCACCTGCTCCAACCTGACATTCATATAATGTAGGATTCTCAAGGAAAGAGAGGCAAACAACTCTTCTTTGTTTTTGAAATAAAGATAAATAGTGCCCGGGCTAAGTTCCGCTTCCTTGGCAATATCTTCCATGGTTGCCTTGTTGAAGCTTTGTCTGGAAAAAACCCTTTTTGCAGCAACCATTATCTGTTGCCGTCTTCTTTCTTTTTCTCGCTCTTTCCTTTCTTTAATCCCCATATTCTAATGAACCATATTTATTTAATTAAGCATTATATAAATGGTGCTTTTTATTTAGTCAAGCAAATTCATTCATTTTTATCATTTAGAGCGTTAGTTTTCTAAGATCCGCGAAAATAAGTAGCATAACCAATGGAATATACTTTAAATATTTAAACCTGTCTTTTTCTTAAATGGACCAATATTTTTTACTAAAATAGCACTGTTGGGGATGTTTATACAACATATTGTAATTTTAAACAGATAGGTACACTATATATGGTATAAATATCGAACGTCAAATTTGATGAACTCGTAAAAAGTCAAAATCCGACGACAAAATAAAAAGATCCAAATTCAAGGCGCGCAAATCCTGAGGAACGAAGCGTACATATAGTACGCTGCAGTGACGAAGGATGCAGCGCAACGCAGAAGTTGGACTTTTTATGAAGCCGTCAAGTTAGCCGGTCGAGAATTTTTCTAAGGGAGGGGTTTTTAATAAGCGCATCAAAGCTCGTTTTGCGATCTTTGAGTTCGATTAAATTTCTAAAGGAAAATTTCAGAAAATAGGTGCTACCTTCGAAATTATCCGGAGGAATAAGTTTTATTCCGTTTCCGAGTTTAAGTTTTTTCAAGTGTTTCTCAAACTCTTTTTCAGCGGCTGTTATAACGGGAAAACGCCGCTGTTTTAAATAGGTTCTTATCTTGCGAATTTTTTGATTTCTATCAAGATCTTCGTTAGTTAAGATCTTTTGCAAAATATTATTTTCTATCACTTTCAGGATGGAAATATCTTCGCGAAGCGAAATCTCTTTAACCAGGGTTAATATTTCCCTTTGTTTATTCAGACTTAGTTTAAGTGTCTCAAAAAGTTTTGTAAAACCTTCTCCGGCTTCTTGTTGCAGCCTTCCGAGTTCCAAAGCCATGGTCAGAGAAATAGTATTTGAAAGAATGCCGTTTTGAACAGATCCGGGAAGATGACAGAGTTCATTAATTTTTTTTATAATTGATTGATTATCAGGTAAACCCATGTCCGACAGTTCTTTGTCCAGACTGTTAAAATCTTTTAAAAAGTTGCAAAGCATGTTAATCGATCTTGACTGTTCGATCAGGTTGAGAGGCCTTTGAAGAGAGTTGTCAGTGATCGCATACTTTATACATTCAAGCCTTTTTGTATCAGAATCGAGTATCCTGGCTTCAATATCAGACCATTCCAGTTGTCGGCAGGCTTCAATTCTGCGAAAACCGCATACAATTTTATATCCCGAACTTTTTTCTATTAATAAAGGAAGGTTTAACAACCCCATATTATCAATAGAGTCCATCAGATGATCGATGTTTTTTTGAGTTGTGATGCGAAAGGATTCGTCCTTGGAATCGATCAGGGGCAGCTTTATGATCTTTTGTTTAAAGCGCATGACCTGCGTTGGTAAGTTGATTTAAAGCTTCCAAGTATTTACTGCGTGTATTAGTGATAATAGTTT
>Ga0233409_10000042_pt1 | contig 17814 bp, 14 predicted proteins | sample Na_oxic_13_MG_FD_179871 | JGI IMG/M metagenome (GOLD analysis project Ga0233409, IMG submission 179871) | Seawater microbial communities from Saanich Inlet, British Columbia, Canada - Na_oxic_13_MG | ecosystem: Environmental > Aquatic > Marine > Inlet | place: Canada: British Columbia... | reverse complement strand
TACAAAAGCACACAGATTAAATTTAAATCCTGAAGCAAAAACATCTCTCAAAAATGTTAGCCACAGCCAACAGGCGATAGAATTATTTATCGGCCCTGAAGGTGGATTAAATGATGACGAAACAGGTTTCCTTAAAAAAAATAATTTTACGGGTATTCGCTTTGGTCCGAGAGTCCTGCGTACTGAAACAGCTGGACCAGCGGTCATCAGCGCACTTCAGATGTTGTGGGGTGATTTTTAGTTATTATACAAAGATGGTTGCTTCTACGCAGCCACGATAGCAGTGCATTCTATAGACATCCATGCAGCTGGCTGGCAAGAGGGTGTTTACACGCAAACTATGCCGCCAGCTCCTCTACCATAGCTACCATTGCATCCACGTTCAGGATGCTAACACTTGCACCGTTAATTCGCACTCTTTGTGCAACCATCGGATGTGTTTCCAGTGCATCGACATCATTTTTTATCTGATCTCGAGTAAAACTACTGACATGCGGCACACCAGACATGACCAGGCCCAGATATGGATTTTCACTGGCCTTACCTGCCTTGCCTACTGCATATAGGACTATCGCCTGAGTATTCAGATTTACCCTGGAAATTTCTTCCCCGCCTGAGGCTTCAAATGAAATCAGTGGGACATCAGCACCGCGCCACTTCATATTTCCAAGATACCATTCAGGCGCATCATCCAGACCTTCTATTTCTTTTACTGAAATAATTTCAGCAACTAAAGCATCTGGCACGATAACATTCTCACTACGCAGCGTAAGAATGACGCATTTAATTAATTGTTTATCTTCAGCCATGACTTAATCTCTGATGTTATTTCTCAGCACCTTAGCTAAAAAGCAGTATGCAAAATTTCGTTAATATTATTGACCAGGTCATCTTCCTGGAACGGTTTTCCAAGATACTGGTTCACACCAATCTCCATCGCTTTTTCTTTATGCTTGCTTCCGGTTCGTGAAGTAATCATGATAATCGGTAAATTTTTCAGCCTTTCATCATTGCGGACAAAACTGGCCACTTCGAAACCATCCATACGTGGCATTTCGATATCGAGCAGCATCAGATCAGGCAGGAATTCCTGCAACTGATTGGTTGCGTCAACACCGTCTTTTGCAAGAATCACTTCAATACCGTAACGCATAAGCATACGCTCGGTGACCTTACGGATAGTAATAGAGTCATCAACAACCAGAATTGTTGTCTTGTCAACAACAGCTGGTCCTGCTTCCTCGGCAACTGGAACATGCTCTTTAAACAGGCTATCTGCGACCACAAGCGCGGACATCTCAAGAATCAGCACCACACGTCCATCTGCCAGGATAGTCGCACCGGCGATACCGCGGACTCCGCCGATTTGCATACCAACAGGTTTCACCACGATTTCACGCCGGCCTAACAGATCATCGACATGTAATGCAAAATGCTGGTCACCTACGTGCACCAGTAATACAGGGAACAATTGCAACTGTTTCGAATAATCACCCTGATTACCGGTTAATAGACCACCCAGATGTTTTAATTCATATTCGATGCCATTAAATTCATAATGACTGTTCTCACTGTCATAAAAACGTTGCAGCTCAAGACCGGTAATTCGAACCACACCTTCGATACTTGACAGTGGAATAGCAAAGACATCGTCTGTCGTACTCACCAGCAGCGCCTGGTTTATCGCCAGCGTCAATGGCAGACGAATATGAAATTCTGTGCCAATTCCACGTTTAGTGTCAATTTCAAGGACACCGCCTAGCTGCTTGATTTCACTATCAACAACATCCATACCAACGCCGCGGCCCGCGACCTGGGTAACTTCATCAGCTGTACTAAAACCTGACTGCAAAATAAATTGTAATGCATCATGATCTGACAGTTCAGCATCTGCTGTCATAAAGCCCTGTTTTATGGCTTTTTCTCGAATTTTTTTGACGTCGATACCAGCACCATCATCTTTAACATTTATAACGACGTCAGCACCCTGACGATCAACGTCTATGATGATCTTACCGGTTTCACTTTTACCCTGTGCTTTTCTTGCTGCTGGCAGCTCGATACCATGCGCCACGGCATTACGTAACAAATGTTCTAACGGCGCGATAATTCTATCTAATACCGTGCGATCAACTTCGCTGCTATCACCAATGATTTCTACTTCTACTTCTTTGCCTAACTCACGCGAGATCTGGCGAACAATTCTGCGTAGTCGTGAAGATAAACCGCCAAAACGAACCATCCGGGTACGCATCAAACCTTCTTGCAGGTCCGTACTTATTCGTGACTCCTGTACAAGCAGCGTTTCTGAATCACGCGTAATCTCAGCTAAGATCTCGTTAATACTTTCTACGTCACCTGCTGTCTCACCCAGGCTTCGTGTCAATTGCTGCATTGTTGAATACTGATCCATTTCCAGCGGATCAAAACCCTCGTCAAAATTATCCGCTTCCTTTTCATAACCTGAGCGAATCTGGATCTCAGTCTCGATTTCAAGTTTTCTTAATTGCTCCTTTAGACGTACAACTGTTTGTGTTAACTCGGACAAGTTAAAACCAAAATCAGATACCTGCTTGCCCATACGTGCGTGATAAATATTTACCTCACCCGCATAGTTAACAAGATTATTTAATAGATCAGATCGAACACGGACCTGTTCCTGAGAGTCCTTGAAGTTAACATCAGTTGCACGCTCACCCCAATGCAATTTCTCTTTATCCGCTTTTCTTCTCTTTAAGTTAACATCATCCTGTTGGCCTTCGGATACATCTTCATCAGCACTGCTACCGCCAGGCAGCAAATCTGAGATATCGATATTTTCCAGCTCTTCATCATCAGTGGACTCTAATTCGCTTAGTTCGATATCAAATCTCTCAACTGAGCGTTTTTCCTCTACTTCGCCACGCATCAACATTTCGATGCGATTATTTAAATTATTTGCCGACACCAGTGGCTCACGCTTTTTAACACTGCCAAGCATGCCAGTTAATACGTCCAGTGACTCCTGCAACAAATCAAAAAGCTTCTTATCGGCATGAACTTTTTTCTCATCTACCATGACCACGAGTGATTCGAGGTTATGCGTCAAGTCACCTACCGGACTTAGCTCAGCCATACGAGCACCACCTTTCAGTGTGTGCATATTCCGTTGTAATTGATGGATATGTTCTGTTGAATTTGGCGTGGTTTTAATTTCGTTTAATGTGTCTTCACAGTTTTCGAGTAACTCATCTGCTTCTTCAAGGAAGATATCAATCAATTCATCATCAATATCACCATATGACATTGCTACGGCTTCTTCCACCGCTTCTTCTACGGCATCCTGCACCTCGGGCTCTGCCGTAGTGATGATATCTTCAGCGTCATTGGCGCCCTCGATATCTATCTCAAAATCATCATCAGCTCCTGGCGCCAACTCTGACATATCAATCGATACATCATCACTTTCATCAGAGATTTGATCAGCAGGCAGTTCAGTATCACCGCCCCCCTCTGCTGGTGTATTGTCCTGCCATGACCGCTGTAACTGTGCCTGAATCTCCTGTTGAACAACCTTGTTTATTTTGTCCTGCAACGATTTATCATGTTCCGGTAATTTACCGTCTTCCACCATTGACAACATGTTACTAATCGCCTGCTCTATTTCTCTGAACACAGCAACAATGTCATCTGGAACAGTCTCCTCACCACCTTCCTGACGGGCTTTTACATATTTTTCTGCAGCGCCACTCAGCTCCGCGATAGCCTCAACTTCGGCGGTACGTGCACTGCCGTATAAGGTGTGAAATGCACGGATCAATGTTTTATCTGATTTTAATGGCTGATTTTTTGATTCACACTCATCGAGCAGTTGTTTGATACTTGCTACGTGGCTCTGACTTTCGTCATAATAAATTTTAAGTAGCATTGGATCGAGATCAAGGGCATCGTCTGAGATGCCAACACTGGCTTCATCTTCTTCGATCTCTATTTCGAATTCATCACTTGAGCCAGCTGCAGACAGATCAATAATCACTTCGTCAGCAGAATCATCTACCGATAAATCGATTACTTCATCATAATCAGGAGCATCATCAGATATAGCTTCCTTCGACTCATCAACTTCTACAGGTGATAACTCAATCTCGAACTCATCTTCGAGTAACTCATCTACATCTAACGTTATGACTTCATCAGCAGCGTCCTGTAAATCAGCCACAGAGATTTCTTCTGTAACGAGTTCGCTTATATCGCCATCGACATCTTCTTCAAATATTTCAGAATCAACCTCTTCTGAGTCACCTGCCGCTTCCATGGCATGCATTTCAGGCGCAGCAGTTTCTTCAGCTAATTCCTCATCAAACGGTTCATCAACTACGCTTATTTCAATATCATCGCTATCGACTGTATCAACATCAACTGTATCAACATCTGCTATATCAATTGCTTCTACTTCCTCTGTACTGTCGACACTGCCCTCGATATCAGCTGGTTCAGCCGCATCGATAGCAACATCTCGACCTTCTGATATTGCATCAGCGGATAACATCAGGTGTGAGATATTTTCTATAGGTTCACGATTTCCTTTTAATTGCTCGATCAACTGCGGCAATACGGCAAGCGCTTCATCTAACGCATGAAGCAAGGCATCGCTAACGGTAATCTTATTATCTATAACGCGATTCAGCATGTTTTCAAATTTCCATGAAAACTCGCCGATAAGGTTTGCACCTAATAAACGTCCACTACCTTTTAGTGTATGGAAACTTCGTCTGACGACTGCCAGAGCTTCCTCATCATCATTATTCGCTTTCCACTGCGGCAGGTAAGTATGCAATTCACCTAAAACTTCAACAGCTTCTTCAATAAAAATTTCAACAATTTCTTCATCTGCATCATCAGCAAGGATCGAGTACTCACTAATGTCCTGTAACGGTGCTGCCGGTTTTGCAGCTACGGGTTCTGCCCAAGCTTCCTTTTTCGGTGCTTCTTCTGTTTTAACCTCACTCTCTGGTTCAGCTACATCAGCTACCGAATCTCCGTAAGACTGTGTTATAGCTGCCAGTATTTCCGCCGCCGCATCACCTGCATTCAAACCTTGTTCGACACCAGGACGGCCTTCTGACAATGCCTCAAAGAAATATTCGATAGAGGTAACTACATCAGCAATCGTGTCCTGTTCTTTTTCATCAGGTTGATGATCATTATTTAATAATGCGACACGTATATATTGCTGCAGTTTCACAATTAGTGATTCTACACGGCCCATCGGAAGCATCATCGAAACGCCGCGGACTTCTTCCAGCTTATTTAAAATAATATCCAGCTGTTCTTTCTCACCGATGCCTGACACATAAGCTAATAGAGCTTCTTTAGCTTCACTGAAATTTTTCAGCGCCTCAGATACGACTGTAAACACCACCTGGCGGTACTCGGCTGCAGGTACTGTCTTGTCTTCATGATCACGATTCATGTCAACAAAGCCAGAGCGTTCATCGATATAGTCTTTAAGCTCAGATTCAGCGTTTAATAACTCATAAGCAACGGCTGCCACCACTGGCTCACTGATCTCTGTATCACCCTTGGCAATACCTTGCATCACATCGCGCTGATCCATGATGGATTGGCGCACATTCCCCATACCCAGCATACCGTAGGTATCAGCAATTTTTCCCAGTTGCTCAACAACGGTCGTAAGTTGTTCCAGGTTCCGCTCACTGCTTTGCATGAACAGCTCAAGAACATCTTTTACCTTGGTCAGGTCTTCAGTAATACCTTTTGACACGGTATTAAACAGGTCGGTATTCAAGCCGCCGATCATCGCGCCTGCTTCTGCTTCCTGAGGGATTAAATCAGCAAGCTGATAAGCTTCTTTTACAGCGGTGATCGCTTTGCTTTCTACTGTACTAAGACCAACGTAGTACAGAATATTCTTAAGCAATTCTTTCGAATACTTATTGCCAAATTCTTCTTCGCCTTCATCAAGAATTAATTTTAACTGCCGGTCGACAGCACCCAGCAGCATCTTGATACTTAAATTAGTATCGATACCCTGTTTTATTAAACCTTCAACAAGTGCGCCCGTGACCATCCATATACGGCGGACTTCTGCGTTACTCGAAACTTTTTCGAGAGCGTTTAATACCGCTTTGATACGTTGCAGTCCGACGCGTTCTTTATTATTGCGAATATAGTCAAGCAGGCCCAACTGGTAATGCGTGCGTAATCTTTTTACTTCACCTTGTAGTTTTCCGGCTACGATTGCGTCTGCATCATAACCATCAGCTGACAGCTCAGTATTTTCGATATCGGGGGAAAACAGGACACTCTCAGATAACAAACCTTCTTTTCGCGCGGTTCGTAAATCATTAAATAAGGGCATCAGTGTTATGGGAGCGTCCTTTTTACCAGCCTGTATGCCTTCAAGATAATCAGGTAACTGCAACATTGCACGCATTAATACGTCATAAGTATCCTCTGCACGCTCAACATCACCTGCCAGTAATGCTGCTGTTGTTTTCTGCATTTCCTCAGCAAGCATTGCAGCACCATAAATTTCAACCATTTGCAGGGTGCCATAGATAAGCTGCAAATGTTCAATGCAATTTTCTAGATTCTCGTCAGTTTTGCTCTCAATATATTCATTGAGATTTGACTGTGCGTCAGACAAAACATCATCTAGCTGGGCTTTTACCCAGCTAAGTGAATTATATTCAACCGTATTATCAACACTCATAACCTGATCACCTATGCCAGATTACCTTACGCCTGTTTCTCTAGAATAACGGTTTCAACATTTTCCTCATCAGCCGTCGATGGCAGTTTGAAGCCGGATACTGAACGACCCAGTTCTGCAGAAAGCTCATTCAATGCGATAAGCGAGTTTGTTGTTTCTTCCGTACCTTCAGAGGTTTGCAGGGTAATTTCCTGAATCACGTTCATCGAATCAGATACAGACATAGCAACCTTCGATTGCTGCTTGGTAGAACCTGAAATACCTTTAATCAAATTAGACAGTTCGATCGATACCGACTCAATCTCTTTCAGTGCAACACCTGATTCCTCGGCCATAGCAGCACCGCTTACCACACCCGCGGTACTCATCTCCATAGATTTAACCGCCTCGTTGGTGTCTGCCTGAATGGTATTTACCAGGCCCTCGATCTGCTTGGTCGCATTACCAGCACGTTCTGCCAGTCGTTGCACCTCATCCGCAACCACCGCGAAACCACGACCTGCATCACCTGCGGTCGACGCCTGAATGGCTGCGTTCAATGCAAGGATGTTTGTCTGGTCGGCAATCTCAGTAATCAGCCCCACGATGTCACCAATCTCCTGTGAGGATTCACCAAGGCGCTTGATACGTTTAGATGTTTCCTGAATATTTTCACGAATTTTTTCCATCGAACCAATGGTATTACGCACCACCTGCGCACCTTTCTGCGCGATATCCATCGATTGTTGTGCAACGTTTGCAGAGTTATCCGCATCATGAGATACCGTTAACATGGATTCAGCCATATCGGTTACCGCGGCGCTGGCCGAAGCAATCTCACGCGCCTGCCTGTTAGATGCCTGGGCTAATTCATTCGCTGTATTTTGTGTTTTTACTGTTGAGAGTGATACTTCCGACGCGGTATTATTGATGGTTGTTACCAGGGTACGCAACGCATCAATGGTAAAGTTCACCGAGTCCGCTATGGCACCGGTAATCTCTTCAGTTACCGTGGCGTGTACGGTCAAGTCACCATCCGCAAGGTTGGCCATCTCATCCAGTAATCGCAGAATCGCCCGCTGATTTCGTCTGTTGTTTTCTAACGCACTTTCCTCACGTTTCCTGGCTTCTTTAAGCAACAGGATACCGCCGATAATGATGAGCAGCACCGCGACACCACCAAAACCAACAGCCACTAACTGGATCAGGTCGAGTTCATTACCCTGGGCAATAATTTTTTCCTGGAAGCCTTCCAGTGTTTTTAAAATCCTTTCTGAATCACCACTCACCAGACCCGCCGCATCTTTTACCTCAAACAGTTCTGGTGAAAGTTCAAGAATACCGGCGATATTGTCACTCACCGCGCTAATCAGCATCGCCACTTCACGTAATTTAGCAACCGCCTCTTTATCAGTTACTTTTTCGATACGTAAACCTTTCGAGCCTTTTAACAGGCCCTCAAGTACGCGACCAAACAGCGCTGCATCTCTGCCGAACCTGTCCGCAGCTGCCGCAGCGGCTTCACCGCCAGCCAGTACCTGGTTCAGGTTATTCTTAATACGCTGCGACAACATCATCTGACGCGTAGCCAGGTAAATCTGGCGCGATGATGAATTCTTTTTGATCAATACACCGACCACTTCATCTGAATAAGTCAGCATCTGCGGGATAAAACTTTCGATCACCTGGTACAGTTCTCTTACTTCGGCAATCGATTGGCGACCTTTTAAAATAACTTCGACATTATTTCTGTAGATACGCCAGTCAGATTCAACCCGGTCAAGATCTGGCAATAATTTTGGATCTATTGCTGCGGTAACAATGTCACCCGAGCGAAAAGCATTTAGAGCGTTGTCAAACTTGATCCGAGAGAGAAGTAAACTGTCAAACGCTACTTCTTTACCTGATGAAGCGCTTAAGGAAAAAGTCGCCATCTGCTGTGATAACAAAAGCTGCTCAGCTGATAACTCCACGTGACGCTGCAAATTCGCTCGCTTATCGGCCACATAAACCAAACTACCTAACATAAGAATGATAAATACTGACAGTAATATTCCGATTACTACCAATGGTTTACCGATTGCGATATTTTTTTGTTCTGCGCTCATAAGGCATTCTCTCCAATCAACTTAATTCCGCCCGTTCTGTTGATAACGTATTAAGTAATCTCTTCAACTATTTTTTATTTTTATATTTTTATACATCATAAAGACGCATGAGCAAACCGTTCATCCTGCGCCATCTCATTAAAATCAAATACCGGCCAGTATTCTTCATCCTGCTTGAAGGCTTTCTCCACATAAGGTGTTATGCCATCAGGCACTGCCGGTACATCACCAGTGGCATCGCTTTCTCTAAAATGCCGCATGCCAAAAACTTCTTCGACAATGAGGCCTGTATTAAAGCCTTTATAATTAATAACGATAACCCTGCCCTTTTGCCGCTGTTTGATATCCTCACCCAACAAAAAAGTTTTCATGTCCAGAATCGGCAACAGATTGCCTCGCACATTAGCGACTCCGACAATCCAGGACTTCACGCCAGGCACCAGTGTGTATTCAGGCAGGTCTAAAATTTCTTTAACTTCTGCCATGGAGGCAATTAACCTTGAATCCCCGATCCTGAAACCAACACCCACCCATTCTTCTTCGACCAGATCAATCGCAGGCAAACCAGCTGTACCTTTAAGCGTTCGCTTTTCAAGATCCAGCAATAAATCAAATGGGTCATTCGTGTTCATTTATTATTCTTATTATTCACAATTTATTATTTACAACAGCACTTAAACTTAATCATCAGTAAACGATTATGCCGATAACACCATATTTACATGTTCGATCAATGCTTTTTCCTGCACTGGTTTCACGATGTAATCTTTGGCGCCCTGACGCATCGCCCAAACTTTGTCTGTCTCCTGATCTTTAGTTGTCACCATGATCACAGGAATAGATGAAGTTTCCGTGCCTTTTGATATCTGTCGCGTCGCCTGAAATCCGTTCATACCCGGCATAACTACATCCATCAAAATCAAGTCTGGCATTTCTGTTTTTGCCATCTCAACACCTTCTTCACCTGTAGTAGCTACCACAACCTCATGACCATTTTTGGTCAGCATGGTTTGCAACACATGCACTTCTGTAGGCGAATCATCAACTATCATTACTTTTGCCATACTCACTCACCACTATATATATTTGTTATTGAATGAACCCTTTCGGTTACATTCGATGTCCCTGCTATTTTTAAACGATACAACCATTGCATGTTTTTAAAACTAATCAGCCTTACTTTTTAACTTGTCGGTGCAAATTCTTTAATTGCACCCATCAGATCTTCCTTGGTAAACGGTTTCGTAAGATACTGTGTCGAACCCACGATACGACCACGTGCGCGGTCAAAGATACTGTCTTTACTCGATAACATGATGACAGGTGTATCTTTAAACGTACTGTTATTCTTTATAAGGGCACAGGTTTGATAACCATCAAGTCGTGGCATCATGATATCCACAAAGATAATATCCGGTTTGTTTTCAGCGATTTTTGATAACGCCTCAAAACCATCAACCGCAGTCACCACGTCACAACCTTCCTTCTTGAGCAGGTTTTCCGCTGTTCGCCTTATTGTTTTACTGTCATCAATGACCATTACTTTCAGGTCACTCATTACATATTCTCTTCAGCCATTGCTGTACCATTTGCATCGTCAATAAGATTGACTATCCCCAAAAAAAGACACTAGATAACCTGAATGTAGACCACATTCTGGGTATTGCCAACAATTCATTAAAACTCGAACATTATTGGCTAAGATTTTGCTTAGCCGAAGATTATTGACATTTTTTCAACACGGAACAAACATCAAATTACTGTTAAAATCACTTAAAAAGCACCTGTTAAAAAACGCATGGAGAAAATTATGAGCATAAAATTAGGCATCATCATGGATCCGCTACCGTCAATAAATAGTAAAAAAGACAGTAGTTTCGCCATGATGCTGGCTGCTCAAAAATCCGGCTGGGAAATTCATACTATTTATCAGTCAGATCTATACACAAAAAATGAAAAACCCTGGGCTTTGAGCAGGGTCACCCGTGTTGAAGACGATGCCAGTCACTGGTTTGATTTCAGCACTGAACAGGACATCAATCTCTCATCACTGGATGTGATTTTGATGCGCAAAGACCCGCCTTTTGATATCGAATACATCACCAGCACTTATATCCTGCAGCTGGCAGAACAGCTGGGCACGCTCATCGTCAACAAACCAGCCAGCTTGCGTGATAACAATGAAAAAATGTTTATCACACAGTTCCCCCAATGCTGCACGCCGTTTCTGGTCAGCCGTAACAAAAAACGCTTGCGTGACTTTGTGATCGACCGTTTTCAGTCTGAACACCAGGATGTTATTTTAAAACCACTCGATGGCATGGGCGGCACATCCATCTACCGGGTTAACCCGCAGGATCCCAACCTTTCTGTAATACTCGAAACGGTTTCAGAAAATGAAACACGCACTGTCATGGCACAGCAGTTCATTCCTGAAATAACCCAGGGCGATAAACGTGTTTTATTAATTGACGGTGAAGCGGTACCCTACGCACTGGCGCGTGTGCCAGCATCAGGTGAAACGCGCGGCAACCTGGCCGCCGGTGGCAAAGGGGTTGGTGTAGAACTCACCGAGCGTGACCGATGGATCTGCCAACAGGTGGGCCCGGTATTAAAACAGCAGGGTATCTTGTTTGCCGGTATCGACATCATTGGCGATTATTTAACTGAAATAAACATCACCAGTCCCACCTGTATTCGAGAGCTTGACCAGATATATTCACTGGATATTGCCGGTGATTTGATGCGATGTATAGAAAAATATTTAAGCTAAATAGACTTCTGTGGGTAGTAACATCCCTGAGCATCGTTTTACTTTGCGCCTGTGAACAACCAGCAAAAAGTTACAACTACAGTATTTTCACCTTTGGTACCCTGGTTGATGTCACCGTTTATGATATTGATAAAAAACGTGCTGATGCTGCTTTCGAACAGCTACAAAAGGATTTTGATTACTACCACCAACACTGGTCGCCATGGACCGATGGTGACCTGGCTCAGATCAACAAACAGTTAGCAAATGGAAATACGGATATACCTATCCCGGCCCACCTTTCTCCAATGATAAAAACGTCAGTATTATTAAGCGAACAAAGTAATAATTATTTCAATCCAACTATTGGCAAACTGATCAACCTCTGGCAGTTTCACAAGCATAACGAAGCAGACATCAAACCGCCTGACAATGTGCTAGTTCAGGCACTGGTTAGAAAAAATCCGCAAATGAGCGACCTGTCCATTGATCAGAAAAACCGGCTGACAAGCATAAATCCTGCAGTGGCATTAAATTTTGGCGCATTTGCCAAAGGTTACGCGATTGCATTGGAAATCGAGCAATTAAAAAAGCTTGGCATTCGTAATGCAGTAATCAATGCCGGTGGTGACCTGAGTGTAATAGGCCAACATGGTGACCGGGCATGGAACATCGGTATCCGCAATCCCCGCAGCACCCGGATTTTGGCGAGCGTTGAGGTAAGAGACAATGAGAGCGTTTTTACATCAGGCGATTATGAACGTACGTATCATTTCCAAGGGCAGCGTTATCACCATATACTCGACCCCGCCACAGGCAAACCAACAAAAGATGCACAATCGGTGACCGTCATGCACGCCGATGCGGGGCTTGCCGATGCTGCCGCTACGGCGATTTTTGTCGCAGGCAGTAAACACTGGTTAGAAACCGCAACAAACATGGGCATTCACCATGTCATGCTGATAGATGCTAACGGTGATATCCATATCACAGCCGCAATGCAAAACCGCATTAAGTTTCTAAATAAATCACCAACTTCGCACATATTTGTGAGTGAAGATCTATAATAAGGCAGTAATAATAATTATTAAACGCACAACCGGATGTCACTAGTACGCGGTATCCTGAAACATAATGAGCAAACGCAGAACAATTCAACCAAAGATCACTGACAAAGATCGCTTCGGCATGACTTTTTTTCTTGCCACGATGTTTCACGGCATGGTTATCCTGGGCGTAACTTTCAGTGTTTCACCACCGGCTGACAGCAAAACAGCTCCCGCGCTGGATATTATTCTGGTACAGACAAAATCCCCTGATGAAGTCGAAAATGCTGATTACCTGGCACAGGTATCACAAAAAGGCGGCGGCAACGCAGAGCAGAAAGCCCGACCACGGGAACTATTCAGCGCACCCACACTGTCTGACAAACCAGGCGTAGCAAAACACAGCAGCGTGCAACAGGTACAGAAACAAAAACAGAACGAACAACTGGCATTACTCACACAGTCCGATGCCGAATATACGATCAACACCGAAAAAAAACCTGCCAAAGCTGAAGACAACACCACCGTCAATAAAACCAATGCCAGCCAAAATACACAAACAGCAAAACTGGCAGCGGAGATCAGCAATACCATTGAACAACAGGCGAGCATCGAAAGGACCAAATACTTAAATTCAAGCACCAAGGCATTTGGACCGGCAAAATATATGCGCGAGTGGATAGACCGTGTTGAGCGCGTTGGCAACCTTAACTACCCGGATCAGGCACGCCGTGAAAAACTCAGCGGCACATTAATACTTGACGTGGTGATAAGCGCCGATGGCGAACTGATAAAAACAGATCTACGCCAGTCTTCTGGCCATCAGATCCTTGATGATGCAGCCAAACGTATCGTTAAGCTGGCGGCGCCATATACTGCTTTCCCTAAAAAACTTCGTGCTGAAACTGATGTCATACATATCACACGCAGCTGGGAGTTTTTAAACAACAGCAGCATCCGTACCCGATAACGCCACTCTGATTACTTCATGACAGAGAACACTCAAGATAAACCAGCAGGTGACAACTTAACAGGCCACTTTCTCATCGCCATGCCATCACTGAATGATGGTTTTTTTAATCATGCGGTAACCTATATTTGCGAACATGATGAATCAGGCAGTTTTGGTCTCATCATCAACCAGGAAACAACTATCACCTTAAAACAAGTTCTCAATGAAATGAAAATTGAAGGTGGCGACAATTATAATGAAGACCTGTCAATATTTATTGGTGGCCCGGTTGATCAGGGACGCGGATTCATCCTGCATCGACCCACCGGCAACTGGTCATCCAGTCTCGCCGTCAAAAACGATGTAGCTCTAACCACATCAAAAGATATTTTACAGGCCATCGCCAACAACGAAGGGCCTGAAGATTGCATCGTTGCATTGGGTTATGCCGGCTGGGCAGCAGGACAGCTGGAACAGGAGATGGCGAGCAATACCTGGTTGAGCTGCCCGGCTGATGAACAGATAATCTTTAATACCCCGGTGGAAGAACGCTGGAAAGCGGCAGCAAAATTGATTGGCGTTGATTTGTCTTTATTGAGTCATGATACCGGTCATGCCTAAATCAATAATCTAAAAAACAATCTCTCCGCAAATGAACACAAATGAACGCAAACACAAACCACTTATTAACTTTTTTATTTTTTTAAATATTGCGTTTATTTGCGTTTATTCGCGGAATAATAAAGTTTTTACGCTTTTGTGATGTTATCCCCATGAAGATAACCAGCGTTCTTGGTTTTGACTACGGCAAAAAACGCATCGGCATTGCCACCGGTCAAACCATCACACATTCCGCTACGCCCTGCACAACACTGAACCAGGTCGACGGCAACCCTGACTGGTCTGCCATCGAAGCAGAAATTCAACAGTGGAAGCCGCAGGCTTTGATCGTTGGCATGCCCTATCACACTGATGGCAGCGAGAATAAAATGACTTCTGCCGCCAGACAATTTGCTTACGAACTGGAAAAACGCTTTAAATTACCCGTGATTGAAGTCAATGAAGCACTGAGTTCACAGCAGGCAGAAGAGATTCTCAGGCAGAATATAAAAATAAATAAGCAGAATAAACACGAGATTGATAGAATGGCGGCAGCAATCATAGTGCAACGCTGGCTAAATCAGCAGATGTAAGCGGATCAGACAGTACTGAACAGCAGCACAGCACCCTGAAAACCACGACGGAAACATATGCAACAACTAGCCACACCAGATGAACTTCTGGCACAACTGGCAACAAAATTAGAAACATTGCTTAGCGATAAAGCAATCGATAATCCATTGATGGTAGGGATTCATACCGGCGGCGTCTGGGTAGCCACCAAACTCCATCAACAGCTCAATAGTTCCACAACCATTTTCTCCGAGCCGCTGGCAAGCCTGGACATCAGCTTCTACCGCGATGACTTCTCGCGCATCGGCATGAACCCCAAAGTAAAACCATCACAATTACCGCCTGATGTTGATGATCGTCATATTATCCTGGTCGATGATGTATTACACACCGGCCGCACCATCAGGGCTGCGATGAATGAGCTGTTTGATTATGGCCGGCCCGCAAGCATCACGCTGGTCTGTTTGATGGAGCGCAGTGGCCGTGAGCTGCCACTGCAGGCTGACATCGTCGGCGAGCACATCGAATTAAATGAAGGCGAGCACATCAAACTCACAGGTCCTGAACCACTGGCTTTTGAACTGCAGCAACAGACTCATAATAAAGTATCGAATGGATAACTCATTCTATGGTTAATAAAGCAACAAAACCCACTGACGCTTTAATCGGACACGATGCCTGGAATATTCAATTAGATAAAAACGGTAATTTAAAACATTTCCTCACTACCGAAGGTTTAGGCAGCGAGGTACTCACCAGGATACTGGATACTGCTGAAAGTTTTGCCAACGTCAACGAGAAAAGCATTAAAAAGGTTCCTTTGTTACGCGGCAAAACCATCGTCAACCTGTTTTTTGAAGCCAGCACCCGGACACGCACGACCTTTGAGCTTGCTGCAAAACGGCTTTCTGCCGATGTGTTAAATATCAATATCAGCACCTCGGCTACTTCGAAAGGCGAAACCCTGCTCGACACCCTGCAAAATATTCAGGCCATGTACTGTGATATGTTTGTAGTACGGCATAGTGATTCCGGGGCAGCGCATTACATCGCAAATAACGTGGCACCAAATATCAGCGTCATAAACGCCGGCGATGGCAGCCACGCTCACCCGACACAGGCGATGCTGGACATGTTCACTATCCGCCGTAACAAAGGCGAGGACTTTGGTAATCTGAGAGTTGCGATCGTCGGTGACATATTACATTCACGTGTGGCGCGTTCACAGATTCATGCACTCAATACTTTAAATACCGGTGATGTCCGGGTCATTGCACCAAAGACATTATTACCGGTTGGTATAGAAAGTATGGGCGTAAACGTTTTTCATGATTTGGAAGCCGGCATTAAAGACGCCGACGTAGTCATTATGCTGCGTTTGCAAAAAGAACGTATGCAAGGTGCGCTGTTACCAAGTGAACAGGAATACTACCAGCTATACGGCCTTACTGAAGAGCGCCTGCTGGCAGCAAAAAGTGACGCCATCGTGATGCACCCCGGCCCGATTAACCGTGGCGTTGAGATAGACTCTAACGTTGCCGATGGTACACGCTCGGTCATCCTCGACCAGGTATCGTATGGCATCGCCGTACGCATGGCAGTGATGACCATGACCCTGGGAAGAGAACCTGAAGCTGACGCAGATATCAGCAAAGGTAGAACAGAAGGTGACCGCAAATGAGTGACATCATTATAAAAAGCGGACGCCTGATTGACCCTGCTAACAAGATTGATCTAATAGCTGATATCCAGATTACCGACGGAAAGATTTCTGCCATCGAAGCTGGCAACACTATTAAAGCAAATGAGAATACACAAACTATTGAGGCCGCCAATCTAACTGTCATCCCCGGTCTGGTTGATTGTTGCGCGAGACTGCGCGAACCCGGGCTGGAAAATAAAGCGACCATCCAAAGTGAAACACTTGCCGCAACAAATGCAGGCATTACTACATTATGCTGTCCACCGGACACGGACCCGGTTATCGATGAGCCAGCAGTCATCGAGTTAATAAATCAGAAAACAGCAAATTCAGGGCGCAGCCACGTAGTGACACTCGGCGCTTTAACTTCCGGGCTGCATGGCGAACATCTAAGCGAGATGCATGCCCTGCAGCAGGCAGGCTGCGTCGGTGTAAGCAACTGTCGCAACCCGGTTGAAAGCTCACTGATTCTAAAACGTGCATTTGCCTATGCTGCGACTTTTGATCTACGTGTTTTTATCGAACCTGATGAGCACTGGTTGAGTACCGGCGGCTGCGCGCATGAAGGAAAAATTGCTACCCGGCTGGGGCTGAAAGGCATACCGGTTTCCGCTGAAACAATTGCTATAACACGCGCACTGGAGCTGGTTGCAGAGACCGGTGTTAGCGCACACTTCGGGCGCTTATCCAGTGCGCAAGGCGCTGAAATGATAGCCCGTGCGAAAAATGAACAACTGCCAGTCACCGCTGATATCAGCGCTCATCAGTTACATTTAACCGAACAGGACATCAGCAGTTACAATAGCGCCTGCCACGTGATACCACCACTACGCACACAACGAGATCAGGAAGCATTACGCGACGCAGTAGTGAATAACACCATTGATGCTATCTGCTCGGATCACCAGCCACATAACATTGATGCGAAACAGGCGCCTTTCGCCAGTACTGAAGCAGGCATCTCTGCACTGGAAACTTTACTGCCATTATGTTTACGCCTGTCACAGCAAACCGAACTAGATGTTAGCGATATGATCAGCAAAATCACCAACTCACCTGCAAAAATATTAGGCATTAACAGCGGCACATTATCCGTCGGTGCAGATGCCGATATCTGTATCTTTGATGAAGATGAAGACTGGCAGCTGACGGATGATTCAATCCACAGTCACGGTAAAAACACACCGTTCCTCGGCTGGAATTTTCAGGGCAAAGTCAAACACACGATTGTAAGCGGCAATTTACTGTTTAGTGACTAGATGTCCCTTGTTGAGCCTTAGCAGACGTCAAAAGCATTAAGAGAATTGTTCTCGCAGAGGCGCAAAGACGCAGAGAAAAGCGGATATGAATTGCTGTCATCCTGAGCGAAGCCGAAGGATCTTGCTAC
>Ga0233409_10000041_pt1 | contig 17826 bp, 12 predicted proteins | sample Na_oxic_13_MG_FD_179871 | JGI IMG/M metagenome (GOLD analysis project Ga0233409, IMG submission 179871) | Seawater microbial communities from Saanich Inlet, British Columbia, Canada - Na_oxic_13_MG | ecosystem: Environmental > Aquatic > Marine > Inlet | place: Canada: British Columbia... | reverse complement strand
CGAAAAGGACGCAATCCTCAAACAGGCGAACTCATTAAAATCAAGGCAAGAAATGCTGTAACATTCAAAGCTGGCAAGAAACTCAAAGACACTATTTAACTTTCGATTTAACAAAAAAGGCGGCTATTAGACTTTAAAAAGCTAATAGACCATTTTTAAATGTCCATATGTTAGATTTTAGAAATCAATAAAGGTGATGATTACTGCCTTGAACATTAAAAAATTGAAGATTTAGATTCGAAATCATCAACTAATAATAATAGAAAAATCAGATCTCATTACGCTTTACTGCTATATATATCTTGAATCTGAAAGTGGCCTTCAGGAGTTGTGATATCGACAGCTGCTAAGCCCTCTCCTGGAAATTTAAGACTACATTCACTATACACAATTTTTAGGATCTGTCCGAATCTCTCAAACGATTTAGTGCCTGAAATGATTTTTTTTTAATTTATTCTGTGAGCTGGGACAAAGGTAAAGCCAGTTGACCTTGAACAAATTGATGTAAAAATCCGTACAACGAAAATGAGAGGTAATTCCAATATCTGCTTGAAGTTACATGGTTTTGAGCTTTTGAGAAACCCGGATATAGCCAAATTTTCTTGATTCATAATTTTCGTGCTTACGAGTCGGATGGTTAAATGATGAGTGATGGAATATCAGCTATGAAATATTCAGGCTAAAAAGATCTGTTCATACTCCCCTGTTGATAACCTTCCAGATCCACCGCCACATGAGAGAATCCGATTTCCCTTAATTTTCCAACAATACTCGACCTGACCTCTTGAGTAAGAATTCTTTCAACATCATCGGGATCAACCTCTATTCTGGCAACCTTAGAGTGTAGTCTTACGCGGCAGCCAGTAAAACCGAGGCCCAATATGATCTGTTCAGCTTTTTCAATCATTTTAAGTTTTTCGGTTGTTATCTGCGTTCCATAGGGAATTCTGGTGGCAAGGCAGGACATGGGCGGCTTGTTCCAGGTTTTTAGGTTCATCTGTTTTGAGAGCATGCGGATATCATTCTTGGTCAGTCCCGTGTCCACCATAGGGGCCGTGATTTTCATCTCACGGGCAGCGTCAAATCCAGGACGGAAATCTTCAAGATCATCAAGGTTTGCACCATGGGCCACATGTTCAATTCTTCTGTCGCTTGCAATCTTCAACAAATCTTTAAAAAGATATTTTTTACACAGGTAACATCTTTTCTTTGTATTGGCTTTAAAGTCAGCCTGGCTCATTTCCCTTGATTGTATGAGCATGTGCTTAACTCCCAGCTCTTGAGCAAAGGCTTTTGCCGCCTTGATTTCAGAGGCTGGATGAAGTTGCGATTCTGCGGTTATTGCAGTCAGATTTTTTTTCAACGCTTCATGGGCCACCGCCAAAAGAAAGGTGCTGTCAACACCACCTGAATATGCGACCAGCAGAGAACCATATCCTTTTAAGATTGAAAGCAGATGTTCTCTTTTGGTTGTTAAGCCATTATTCATTTTCTTTACAAAAACTAAGCTGTTGCCCATAACTATCATCGATAAAAAAATGTTTACAAAACTTATTTATTTTTATATAAATTACCTTTTAATATTTTATATATATGATAAATTCGTAAAAGGACAGATTCATCACGTTTTAGGTTTTAAGATTTAGGTTTTAGGTAATTAAATTTAGCTGTATTAACAGATGCTTAAAACTTAATACCTAAAACTTAAAACTTTCGTAAAAAAGTCATTTTTTGACTTTTTACAAGACTATTATATATAAATCATAAACAATTTCAAAGGGGTTTTTTTTATGGGAAAAAACAGTTTGCTTAAATCGACCGCTAAAAAGAAAAAAAAGACGACACCAAAAGTAGCCGCTAAAGCAAAAGCAGCTCCAAAGGCCAAGGCCGCCGCAAAACCAAAAGCGGCTCCAAAGGCCAAGGCCGTTCCCAAAGCCAAAGCCGCCGCTCGAGCTAAAAAACCGGCGCCGAAGACAAAAAAGAAGAAGGTTTCAATGAAAGAACTCATTCATAAAAAATTCGACACATGGAAACCGGATAAGCTCTATACGGTTACCCCTGATGAAAAATATCTTAAAGGTTTTGCCGCACCGCCTTTTGCCTCAGGCTCAGAAGAAGAGACTCGACGGATCAAGGAACTGCTGCTGAAAAAATTTGACATAGCTGAGATTAAGGCTGCTGCTGAAAAAGCCGCAGAGCCGGAAGTGTCTGTATCATACGAACCACCAGTTGACACCGACACCACCGTCTCTGACCCTACGGAAAAGGCTATGAAATATCTGGTTGCAGCTCTTGTTGTACTTGTTGCAATTATTGTTGGTTCCAGCATGATAAACAAAACTAAATATTATATGGATGCAAATGAGGGGGCACTTGAAATCTGGCAGGGAAGATTCGCTCCCATGGGTGAAGAGCTTCTGATCACACTGCCCGGAGTTGAGCTTCCCGAAACCATAAAAGATGTTTATCTCAAAAAAGATGTATTTCCGATTATCTTCAATTATTATGTGGAAAAGGCGGATACGCTGCTGGAAATTCCGGGAATGCCTGATTTTGGAGGAATCAAGAACTATTTAAACATGGCGCTCTCCTATGCTGTCACATCTGATTCCACTGAAGCTGCTTATAATCGCTTGAACAACATTGAACTGATGATTCTTCTCTACAAGGCGGATGTAGCCGCCAGCAAGGCAACTATTTCCGATCTTAAAGACGCAAAGCGTTATCTTAACGAAGCGGAAGGGCTCAGTACAGATGATCTTCAGGCTGATATGATAAATCAAAAAATTGATGAAGTAGATATAATGATTGCAGACCTAAAAGCAAAAGAAGTTAAAGCAAAAGAAGTTAAAGCAAAAGCTCCGGCAACGCCTGCCGAATAAATGAATTAGTTGCAAAAAAGATGAAAAAGCGGATTGCAGTTTTATGCTGCAATCCGCTTTTTTGTTCTGACTTTTTACGAGACCGTCTAAGCTAAATACCAAAAAGACGGATACAAGTTTTTTTATTATCAACAGCCGTGATTTATACCCTTGAGCCACCTTTTTCCTTGACCCAAAAACTCGAATCTCTTATGTTTATGTTTTAATAATGTTTATCCTTTAAAAACATTTAGTTAGGTCAAATCCACTATGACCATCAGACGAGTCCTCATATTCGCACCCATGCTTTTAATCCTTGTTTTGCTCCAGTCATATTTCTGGGTGCCTACCTACGAAGAGCAAACCAAAGGAAATCCCGAACGTCTCAATGAATATATTGCCGGCTCCATTGGGGATGCCAGCCTGCTGAATCCGATTCTCACGGCAGATTCGGCAAGCAGCAGCATCGAAAACATGGTATTTGAGGGCCTCATCGACAGGGATGAACAGTTACGCTTCAGAGGGCGTCTGTCAAAATCATGGGAGGTCTTGGAAGAGGCGTTCTTTTACGTAAACAAAAGCTCCGGTATACCTGGATTGGGCAAAGCGGGCCCGCAAGATGTGGCCGATTTGCTGAGAGAAGCAAAGAAAAAGGAGAATACAACAGACCCTAGGCTAAAAAATTCTTTAGACTACATCACTGCAATTTCTATTATACCTCCTCGGAATTATTTGGTGACAAAACAGATTAAAGGTCCGGATACAGGCGAACAGAAAAAATATATTAAAATCAGCATAGCAGCACCTGCTAGGATAAAACTTGCTCTTGATCGGGTAGACCAGGATCTTTTCCAAAACCTTTCACTTCTTTTGGGCGAGGATTACTTTGCATCCTTTCATGGCGAAAATTACCTGAGTGCGGATCCTGCGCTCGAAAAGGAAAGATTAACTAAATATGCTGGTGAGCTGTTACCTGCCATTGAGCACAATCCTGTTTTGATGTTTCACTTAAGGCCTGGCGTAAAGTTTCATGACGGCCATCTATTTGATGCCTATGATGTCAAGTTTACTTATGAATCGATCATGAATCCGAAAAATCTTTCTCCTCGTATTGCGGATTATGAGCCGGTTAAGTATGTTTCAGTGATCGATCCTTTGACTATAAAAATCATTTACAAGCGACTCTACTCTCCTGCCATCGGGACCTGGGGCATGGGAATCATTCCCGAGCATCTGCTCAATCTTAAAGCCCTTAAAAAGGAAGCGCGCCGTCTCGGGAAAGACCCTATCACTTTCTCCATGCGCCAGAGCAGCTTCAACCGGCATCCCGTCGGGTGCGGACCTTTCAGGTTTCATGAGTGGAAATCGGATCAATACATTATCCTGGATCGCTTTGACGGCTACTGGGAGGGTCTGCCGAACTATAAAAGATATGTCTATCGTGTGATACCGGATCGGCTGACTCAGGAAATGGAATTTTATGCCGGCACCATCGACAGCTATGATGTTCAACCCCATCAGGTAAAGCGACTGGAAAAAGACCAAAGGTTCCAGAGTTTTTCCGGTACTGCTTTTGGCTACACGTATATCGGCTACAACATCAGGCGCAAGCCCTTTGATGATCCCAGAGTACGAAGGGCGCTCGGTATGGCAATTGATGTGGACAAGATTATCAACTATGTGCTTTATGATCAGGGAGAGCGAATCACAGGTCCTTTTGTCAAACAGACCGATTATTATAACCACAATATCGAACCGGTTCCTTACGATCCAAAGGGTGCTTTAGCACTGTTAGAGACGGCCGGCTGGAAACGCAATAAAGAGGGATGGCTAACAAAAGATGGTAATAAATTCCAATTTACCCTTATCACCAACAACGGCAACGATCTCCGTAAAGCCATACTGGCAATTGCCCAGGACTCATGGAAACAGATCGGAATCGATGTCCATACCGATCTTTTAGAGTGGTCTGTATTTATCCAGGAACGCGTAAACAAGGCAGATTTTGATACCCTGATTCTGGGCTGGCAAATGGGCATAGAGCCGGATCTGTATCAGATCTGGCATTCAAGCCAGACAAATCCTTATCAGCTCAATTTTGTGGGTTTCAAAAACAAAGAAGCCGACGATCTCATCGTAAAGATCAGGCAGGAATATGATCACAACCGGCAGGTCGAATACTGCCACAGGCTTCATGAAATTATTGCAAGAGAACAGCCGTACACGTTTCTTTATGTGGGAAAATGGACGGCCGTTTTAGACAAACGTATCGTCATAAAGACTCTCGATGATGCAGAACAGATAGTGTATGAAAAAATAAAACCAACTAAAACAGGAAATTATAGTTTTTATTTTAACAAATGGATAAAGCTTCCAAAGGCGCCCAGTTTTATGGATGAGGGATAGACCATGTTATCATTTATCGGACGCAGTGTTGTCCAGAAGATCATTACTCTGTTTTTCGTCTCAATCGTATCTTTTTTGATCATTCATATTGCGCCCGGCAAGCCGAGTCAAGTGGATCCGATGAATCCAAAGTTCACTCCTGAAGTAGTGGAACGGTTTCGAAAAGAGTTTCATCTGGACAAGCCTCTTCATGTTCAGTATCTTTATTTTTACAAGGATCTTTTTACCGGGGAAACCGTTTCCTGGAAGGACAATCAATCGGTCCTTAAAAAGATATGGGAACGATTCCTAAACAGTCTGCCCCTCTTTATTGTTGGTACAATTATTACCTGGACCCTTTCTTTTCCTATAGGAATTCGCTCTGCCATTTTCAGGGGGCAATTCTATGATCGGAGCGCCACATTCTTATCGTATCTTCTGATTTCCATTCCCGGTTTCTTTTTTGCTTACGTCCTGATTATTTTTGTGGTGAACCAATTCCATGTTCCAGTTATCGGCATGGAAACTTTCGGAATTGGAGACGGCGCTTCCCTGCCGTACATATTCATGGACAGGATCTGGCATCTGCTCCTCCCTTCCGTGCTTGGCGCCACCGGAGGAATCGCAGTCCTTTCCCGGTATGTGCGAAGTCAGATGCTCGAAGTGGAAGGCCAGGATTATATTCGTACTGCCCGAGCCAAAGGCCTTCCACCGGAACAGGTCCACTATAAGCATGCTCTGCGAAATGCCCTGCTTCCTTTTGTAACCATGTTCGGACTTATTTTACCAGGTCTGATCGGAGGTTCGGTTATCATCGAATCGATATTTTCCTGGCCGGGCATGGGACGGATGGCCTATGAGGCGATTCTGGCCAGAGATTACCCGGTTATCCTGACGGTTAATTTTGTTTCAGCCATCCTGGTACTGGCCGGCACCTTTATTTCAGATCTTCTTTACCTAATTGTCGATCCGAGGATACGCCTGTGATGAACATAGAAGAAAAAGGGTTTAACCAAGATTTTCAATTCGAGGCGCCCATGGCTCCGAAACGGACCCGGCTGCAGGAATTCTGGCTTCTTTTCAGGCAAAACCGGCTGGCCATTCTGGGACTCTTTATTTTCATCCTTTTTTTCTGCTGTGCAATTATGGGTCTTTTTATGACTTCCGGTCCGGACCCTTTATTCGATCCTGCCATGATCCGTCTTCAAGAAAAGCTGCGTCCGCCCCTTGCAAAACCGAATCTTTATTCTTTGCGGCACGAAGAGATCCCATGCCTGGGGTTTTACCTGATGGGAACCGATGATCTGGGACGGGATGTTTTTGCAAGAATGCTTCAGGGCGCATGGGTTTCTTTGACCGTTGGTTTTGTGGCCGTCGGGATATCTGTACTCATCGGCATATTCATGGGAGGAGTAGCGGGATACTTTGGGCAACACCATATCAGAGTCGATCATATTCTAATGACGATTCTTTTGATTGCGGGCGCAGGTCTGGTAATGGCCAATTCTATCCGTTTCGGTGCGGTGCTTTTATGTCTCACCCTGACATACATTTTTTATTCTTTTTTTACCCAAAACAGATCCAGGGAAAAATACGTGCCCTCATGGGCAAAAGTTTTTCGTAAAAATGCTGTTTCCATGGACACACTGATCATGCGAATCGTGGATATTATGCTCTGTTTCCCGAGTTTTTTTCTGATTCTGACGGTGGTGGCGCTTCTCCCTGCAAGCATATATAATATCATGATCGTTATCGGGCTGACCAGTTGGATGGGCACCACGCGTTTTGTCAGAGCTGAATTTCTCTCTTTAAGAGAACAGGATTTTGTTGCGGCTGTAAAGACGCTCGGCGCCGGCAACTTCAGGATCATTTTTCGCCACATGATGCCCAATGCCATTGCGCCGGTGCTGGTCTCCGCTACCATCGGTATTGCTACGGCCATTTTAACGGAAGCCGGCTTGAGCTTTCTGGGATTCGGTGTGCCGCCCCCCCACGCCACCTGGGGAAACATTCTTTCAGACGGCAAGAATTTCATCTTTGATGCACCATGGCTTACCTTCATACCGGGCATTGCAATTCTTATTGTTGTGCTCTCTTTTAACCTTTTTGGTGAAGGTCTCAGGGACGTATTGAACCCAAAACTCAGGGAAAGACACTGAATTGTCGATTGTTGATTGAAGATTGACAAATGACAAATGACAAGTGACTAATGACTAATGGCCAATAACAACACCCTGATTTCTGTTCAGGATTTAAAAGTTTATTTTCGAACCAGCCACGAGTGCGCCCGCGCCGTAGATGGTATCAGTTTTGAGGTTCGGAAAGAAGAGACCGTCTGTCTTGTGGGCGAATCCGGATGTGGAAAGACGGTTTCCGCACTCAGCATACTCGGTCTCATCCCGACACCTTCCGGGGAAATAGCAGGGGGTCGAATTCTGTTCCAAGACAAAAACCTGCTGGAACTCGACGAAGAAGATATGCAGAAGGTTCGCGGAAATCGTATTGCCATGGTATTCCAGGAACCGCTGACATCGCTGAATCCTGTTTTTACCATAGAAGATCAGATCGGCGAGGCGATCCGTATCCATAAAAACGTAGGGGCTAAAGAATTGCGTGACCGCTGTTTTAAGCTTTTAAAAGACGTGGGCATCCCCTCCCCTGTACAGCGACTTAAAGATTATCCCCACCAGCTCAGCGGCGGGCAGAGACAGAGGGTCATGATTGCCATGGCTCTGGCATGTGATCCGGATTTGATCATAGCCGACGAACCGACCACCGCCCTTGATGTGACCGTACAGGCTCAAATTTTGCGACTCCTTAAGTCATTTCAGAAAACACGATCAATGTCGGTACTATATATTACCCATGATCTTGGCGTAGTAGCTAATATAGCCGATCGGGTTTATGTCATGTATTCCGGTATCATTACGGAACAGGGGAATACGGCTCAGATCTTTCATGATGCCCGGCACCCGTATACCCAGGGGCTCCTTGCGTCACTTCCCAGCCGATCAAAACGGGGGAAAAGGCTTTACAGCATCCCCGGCACGGTGCCGAACCCGGCCTACAAGCCCGCGGGCTGTCCATTTCATCCCAGATGTCCTCATGCAATCCCAACCTGTGCCAAAGAATATCCGCAGATGTGTGATTTTGGCCAGGGACATCTGGCCCGCTGTCCCGTCCTGTTTGAAGGTGGAGATGATACGAATAAATGAAATGCAAAACTTGATGGCTTCGTAAAAAGTCCAACTTCTGCGTTGCGCTTCAGTTCGTTGTCATTGCGGCGTACGATAAGTACGCCTCATGACACGAAATTCGCGCGCCTTGAATTTGGAGCTTTTTACTTTGCCATCAAAATTTGACTTTTTACGAGACAATCAACTTTAGTTTTCTAACAATATTGTCGCTCGTTTGAAATCGATTTATTTCAAAGGACTAAACTATTACAATGGAATTGTTGAATAAAGACAAACAGATTATCCTGCGTGTACAAAACCTGAAAAAATACTTTCCCATACGCAGAGGCTTTTTTCAGAAAATCGCCGGATGGGTTAAAGCCGTTGATGATGTGAGCTTTGAAATCGAACAGGGAAAAACCCTGGGGCTGGTGGGCGAGAGCGGCTGCGGAAAAACAACCGTTGCCAGACTCATTCTGAAACTTTTAGAGCCGGATCACGGGAAAATCATCTTTCGGGGGAGTGATATCGGTGAATTTACCGAAAAAGATATGAAGCCCATTCGAAAAGAGATTCAAATCGTTTTTCAGGACCCGTTCGGATCATTAAATCCCCGGATGACCACCGGCTTATCCATCGAGGAAGGACTGCGAATTCTGGGTATTAAAAGGGGAAGAAAGCGAAAAGAGCGCCTTGAAAAACTCCTCAAAATGGTGGGCATGTCTCCGGACAGTGCAGATCGATATCCCCATGAATTCAGTGGTGGACAGCGCCAGCGCATATGCATCGCACGTGCCCTGAGCGTGGATCCTTCGCTGGTTGTATGTGATGAACCGATTTCGGCTTTGGATGTATCAATACAGGCCCAGATCATTAACCTTTTAAAAGATTTGCAGGATCGGCTGGGTTTAAGCTATCTTTTCATCTCTCATGATCTCAATGTGGTGAGCTATCTGTGCAGCACGATTTCCGTCATGTACAAGGGCCAAATCATTGAGTCCGCACCCGCCGAGAAACTTTTTGAAAACCCCTGTCACCCCTATACCATGTCATTACTTTCGGCGATTCCTGATCCAGAGCCGGGTATAAAACGGGAAATAGAGTTCGTGGAACCGGATCTTTCTGATTCCCTGATTACATCCAACGGATGCAATTTTCAGGGCAGGTGTTCCATTGAGGAACCCCGTTGTCTGGAAGAGAAAATCGGCTTTGAAAAAGTTGGAGAGAAACACTTTGTAAGATGCTGGAAAGCTGCGAAAAAGTAAAAACAAACAAAGGGAACAGGGTACTCCCTGTTCCCTTCTGGAAATGATAAATATAATAAATCCTAACGTTTTGAAAACTGAAAACGAGCCCGCGCACCCTTCAGCCCGTATTTCTTTCTTTCCTTGACCCTGGCGTCACGCCGAACGTGGCCGGCTTTTTTCAATGCCTTCCTGAGCTCAGGGTTAGCCAATATCAGAGCCTTGGTGATGCCATGCCGAATGGCACCGGCTTGCCCTGAAAAACCTCCACCGGTAACCCGGGCTTTTACATCAAATGATTCATGAGTATTGGTCAAAACAAGCGGCTGTTTTACAATTGTTTTTACCACCTCAACCTTGAAATAATCATCCATGGGGCGATCATTAACGGTAATTTTCCCGTTCCCCGGCATTATCCAGGTTCTTGCGATGGCACTCTTTCGTTTTCCAGTAGCATAATAAACGTTTTCTTTATCCATATAATTCCTCAATATTTAAAAAAATTTAACCTGCTCTTCTAAAGGTCAAGAATTTCCGGCTGCTGGGCTTTATGAGGATGCTGGTTGCCTGAATAGACCTTCAATTTTTTGAAAAGCTTTTTTCCCAGTCTGTTCTTTGGCAGCATACCCTTGACGGCAAAACGGACAAGATCTTCGGGTCTTTTTTCCAAAAGTTTTTCAGCGCTAATAGTTTTAAGACTTCCGATGTAACCACTGTGCCGGTAATATTGTTTCTGCTGCCATTTTCTACCCGTCAGGGCAACCTTATCCGCATTAACAACCACCACCCAGTCACCGGTATCCACATGGGGTGTAAAGAGCGGGTTGTGTTTCCCCCGCAGGCGGGCGGCTATGGTACTGGCGAGTCTTCCCAGAACCTTATCCTGGGCATCAACAACATACCATTTCCCCTTATTGTCGGTATTTTTTGCACTATATGTATATTTTTTCACTATGATTTTCTCCTCTGGATTTAGAAACTTAATCATCTAAATAAAAAATACGTATGTGTCAAGGGAAAAATCACCTTGGCAAATTGACACTAACAATTATTTCTTATATAAACCGAGTATCAGGTAATATGTAATGGAGATGTTTCAATGGAGCATTTGGAAATCGAAGTAAAATTTTTTTTGGCGGATATAGATCACATACGCAACAGGATTATTGAGCTCGGTGCGGTGTCCATGGGACCGGTTTTTGAAACAAATATACGCTTTGACGATGCCGATAACCGTCTGATTCAAAAAAAATCTCTCCTGCGACTCCGCCAGGATACAAAATCAACCCTTACTTTTAAATCCGAGCCTCCTTTTAAAGACGATCAATTTAAAATATTAAGAGAGCTGGAAGTTGAAGTCAGCGATTTTACCACCATGAAAAATATTCTGGAATCTCTGGGGTTCCGGGAAGAACAGGCATACGAAAAATGGCGTGAAACTTTAATATTAAACCGTACCCACCTCTGCCTGGATACAATGCCCTATGGCAACTTTCTCGAGATCGAAGGCCAAAAAGAAGATATTAAGAAATTAGCATCCCAAATCGGTCTTAAGTGGAACAAAAGGATTCTTCTTAATTACCTTGCAATATTTGATTTCATCAAGCAGAAATCAAACCTTCCTTTTTATGATGTCACATTCAGCAACTTTATAAATATCAGGTTCGACCTTGCGAAATATCTCGATCTTATTGAGGTTAATCGTCATTAGTTCATAGAGAAAATTTTGAAACAAAGTGAACCAACTTGATTATATAGTAATCTCTTTTTGTGGACACAGATAAACACAGATTTTCAAGATTTTCAAATTTATGAATATTAATATTATCTGTGTACATCTGTGAAAATCTGCGTCCTATTTAACTCAAATAAAACCATGACATCTGTTTTGACATTAAACCTGCGTTTTGGATTGGCAGACGACGGGCCCAACGGCTGGGAATATCGCAAGAAGGGCTTTCCCTATCTTTTTGAAAAATATCGTTCAGATTTTATCGGTTTTCAGGAAGTGAATGATTTCCAGACAGATTTTCTAAATGAGATGCTGACAGAATACGATTTTATTGGCAAGCGTAGCTCCTCACCATTCTTCTGGCAAAACAACATTATCTTTTATAAAAAAACCTGGACCTGTATCTATCGAGAACACTTCTTTCTGAGTCCAACACCAACGATACCGAGCCGTTTCCGGAAAAGCCTCTGGCCGAGACAATGCACTATCGGTATGTTCAAAAGAGGCAACCACATGATTATATTTGTCAATACTCACTTTGACTTTGATACCTCGGTCCAGATCAAGAGCGCCAAACTGATTATGGAGCGGTTATCGCATTTTCCGAGTGACGTACCTGTAATTGTCGTCGGAGACTTTAACGCCATTCCTTTCAGTCCCTGCTATAATATTTTCACCGGTCATGGTCAGAAACCAGGGGAAAAGAAATGTTATTTTAAAAACGCGTTTAAAAAACCCTTTCCGGGAACCCATCATGGCTTTACAGGGAATATAAATGGAGATTATATAGACTGGATTCTTTATCGCGGAAAAATTTTCAAACAAGAGAGCATGGTCATCAGGGATACAATTGACGGTCTTTATCCCTCAGATCATTTCCCGCTCTATGCTGGATTTAAGGGTGAGGCTTAAAATTCACTGGCATTTTTGTGAACAGATCCACGAAGGATTTTCCGATTTATGGAAAAGATAAAATACGATAGGTTTGTTTTTGGTTCCGTCTTATCCGGGTTTTGGTATTTCCAAAATCATCTTCCAAAGGTAAAGCAAAGCCGCTAAAATAAGGCCGGATTTTTCACGTATATAACTACCTGGACGGATAACTGAGCTGCTTTACCAGATATGAATCGCCATGCTCAGTAAGCTCCATAGAAATATTACCGCTATTTTCTTGCCATGTCTCTTCATGCAAAAGAAAGCGGATGAAATATTTTCCCTGAACTCTAATGTTTCCTGTATCTGCCTGTAAAGAATAATCAATAAACTCAATCCGGTAGTTAAACGATTCGATCTTTTCCATGTTTTTTCGATATTTGGGCAGCATATCCTGAAAAGGAGCGTTGTTTTCAGTGGCATCGGGAGTAAAAAAAGAGGCAAATTTATCAAGATCTTTACTGGCATATGTCTGGCAATAGATGTGCAAAAAGGATTCCAACCGGTCTTTCCGGTCTTGTTGAAAAGGAATTTCTCCTCCGGAGGCCAAAATCTCTTTATCTTTTTCTTGCTCAATAGACTGTGTGCGCTCCTCAACAGCGCCAGGACTTTCAGCCTCAGGCTTTTCGGACAATGACCTATCTGTTTCAGCGGTAACTACCAGCTTTTCTACAACCGGTTTTTCCGCTAAAGAGTCTTTCTTTATCTTTACTTCTGAAGTCTGTTTTTCCTGCTTTCCCACGGCCTCCCGTTTTTTCGGAGAAGAAAGGTTCTCACGTGAAGCCGGAGCAGGAGTTTTTGGTTGCTGTTCTTTTTTACCCTCAGCCTCAAACACTGTTTTCTTTTTATCAGGCCTGGTTGTTTTATTGGAAACAATAATTGCCTTGTTTTTGTATTTTTTTAAACTGTCAAGAGCTCTCTGTGCTTCGGCCCTGTCTTTGAAAGAACCCGTTCTTATTTTGTACCATGTGATTTTTTCGGGAGACGTTACAGTGACATAGTACGCCGGATATCCTTCATTTTTCAGTTTTGTTATTGCGTTGTCGGCAAATTTTTTGTTCTTAAGAGATTCGAGCTGAATTGACCAATCCCCGCTTGAGTCGGGCTTTTTATTTAAAACAATTGCGTTGCCTTTTGGAGGTGATTTTGTTTTCCGGGTCTCGTCTTTTTCCTTTTTTATGAAAGTGTAAGTTCCGGTAGCCGTTGGGCTTGGGGGTCGGCCGGACTTGTAAGCCTTTGCTTTAATCGTTGTTGTTTCTACAACAGGAATGGGTGATGAAAAAACCGGAGAGGTATCTGTGGGTTCAGTATTGTCTGTGGTATAGTGAATCGTTGCCTCTTTGGCTGAAGAGCTGATTCCAACCGACACACGATCTGTGAAAATATCTGAAGCAGGAGGTGAAAATACTGGTGCAGCCAGAACCGGCGCATAAGTAATTTCTATGGAGTCACTCGCAAGTTTTCCCTTCTGATCCTCTGCAACAATGGTAATTGTATTCACGCCTGTATTTAAGGATACTTTGAATGACCACTCTTTTAAGGTGCCGGTATTGTTAGCCCCAGTATTGCAGGTCACACTTTTAAGACCAATGCCATTTGCATCCATAGCCTGCCCTGAAACAATGATCAAAGGTTTGGAAGACAAGGACTCCGCCACTGTTGCTGGCTGTCGGATTATGACAACCGGTCTGGTACTATTGTGGACGTTGTATGCATAAGCACCTGTTTCGCTTCCATATCCAAGAACATCACACGCGTTAATTTTGTAATAAACCGTTCCCGTGCTCTGGGCTGGAATTGTTCCTGTATAATCAAGGCCGGTGGAAGACATGGGAACCGAACTCCAGGAATTTCCTGCATCTGCTGAATAGAGCAAATCAGCAGACTGAACACCTGAGATGTCCGTAATACCTGAATTTACCGTAATCGGATCACTTGAAAGGAATTTTGTTGTCGACAGGTAAGGTTCTTTAATTTCAGGTCTGTCATACACAAATAATGTAACTCTGCTAACAAGATCAGATGAATTGCCTGCCTTATCAAAAGCATAAAAATCGACGGAATGTAATCCTTCGCCCGCGTTAGATGAATCCCAAGAGTTTCCAAACACCCCGTCTCCGGGCTTTTTATCTGAGTGTTCCCCATCATCATACAGCTGAACAGTTGTTGACGTATTGCCATCCGGAAGCCGAATCATAGCTGTCACTTTTGAAGTGTCGATACCTGAATCTCCATCACGAACACAGACAGAAAATTTGAATTTTGTTCCTTTTAAGCCGATGCCTGCATCAATATAGGGCTGTGTTAAAACCGGCGGTATGGCATCGGCTAAACGCTTAACAGACATAATATAAGATGCCTTATTTTTTATCCTGTTCCGGGCCTGAATTAAAATTTGGTTCTGGCCCTCGGCCAGAGAAACCGTTCGGGTAAAAAAACCGTCGGACGAAAGGGACAATGAAGCCGGCATACCATCATTGACGGAAACAGTAGCTGACCGGATACCGTGAGGGTCTGAAACCTTTCCGGCGATTTTCACGGAATCGGATATATAGGAACTACCGCTTTGGGGAGTAGAAATTTGAATTTTCGGACCGTTGAAATTGAAATCGTTAAAGACGTATATCTGGCCGCCGGTTGCCAGCATAGAGCCATCAGGGCTCCAACGAACATGGTGCACCGGATCTTTATTATAATGTTCGATTCCATATGTATCATTATTGCAAACAATCAGGCCATTATTGTGACCAATGGCCAGCCGGGAAGAATCACTGTTGTAGTCCAGAGAATTGACATTCCCTAGTCCTGGTAGGTCAAAAGCACTTTTGCTCCAGTTGGAAGTGTCAAAGGTATAAACCATACCGGTATTGCCCATACCGGATCCTACTGAAAGATATTTTCCATCGTGGCTCCATGCAAGACACTTAAGTTTTCCCGTAGGAATTGACTCTACCTTTACAGTTCTCACGGGAGAAGGACTTTCTGTATTCCATATCCTCAGTTCTCCATGCTTGTCCACTGCAGCGAATTGAGAATCGTTAACCGGGTTAAACCTGAGTTCCTGAATTTCAGCTCTATGACTGAAGGTCATCTTAAGTTTGCCGGACGTCGACCATTTTTGTATAACGTTGTCGTCTCGGATTGTATAAATGCAGTTATCCCGCCAGGCCAGAGATTTATCCGCTGTCTTTGCCTCACTATCGGTAGCAATATCCCATACCTTATCGACTTCTCCACCAGGAATTTTCAAGACGGCAATTTTGTCTTTGCCTTTAAAAACGCTGGTTACCAGTTTTTCGCCATCGGATGAAAAGAAAAACGAATGATATTTACCTGAACGTCTTTTTCTAGACCAAACTTTTACCCAATCAGATATGCGGTATATCGACAATCCGGAACCGTTTCTATGCCTGACCGCAAAATATCCGTTTGAGGACCATTCGCACCATTCGGTAGCTTTCCCCAACTTTTTCCACGGCAGAAACTTGGTTCCGTCATACCCTCCGTATATGAAAGTTCCGGTTCCCGAAACGCCCGTCGGAATATGGGTTACCGTAACACTCACCTCTTTTGATTCTGATGATCCTATGGTAAAAACGCCGCCGGCCTCACCTCTATTATTTGTCTTGTGATCAGGTCCTTTTGTCCAGGTGCACTGGGTGGACGGCTTTAAGCGCCACTTAACCGTCTGGTTCGATACAGGTTTTTTATCAGTAAAATTTTTTACATAAGATTTTACCTTAAAAGAATCATTGCCGGCCGGGTGAAATTCAATGGTTATACCTACAGCCGGCGAAGTACAGGTTATGGGAATTGAAGCGCAAAGGCCGTAAGGCGAAATAACCGTAATAATAGCATTGCCGCTGGAATCAGGGGTAAAAGTAATCTTTGACTGACCCTGGCCGTCGGTAACCGCTTCACCATTTGACGGTGTAAAAAATCCCGGAAAGCCGGTACGAAATAGAATTGTTTGCCCGGGTAACGGCCTTCCTTTATTATCCTTTAAGCAGGCAGTAATTGTCGCAGGGTTGTTCTGTCCAATAGTAACGGTTGTGGGGTTAGCTTCTGCAGTAAATTGAATGTTAGAAGGTCTATTCACCGTCAAGGAACCGTTCAGGGCCTGCTGCCATTTTCCTTTTGCATCTGCCGCCTTAAATTCATAATAGTGTGCTCCAACTTCCAAGTTCGTAAGGCCGTAGTAGGAGAAAACCTTTGCCGCTTGTGGGTCGGCCGACGGCACGGAAAATTTGTGAAGTTCTGTGCCGTCAACGAAAAGGTTTATCGAGGCATACCGGTTGCTGTCAACTCCTGAAAATACCGCCACGAAACTGTATATGTCATCAGGAGCCCCGGATGATGGGGTTATGCGGCTTAATGCCCGCGCTGTTAGAAAATCTTTTGAAAAATCAAAGTCTTTTATTATGATATCTGGTGCTTCTTTGGTTATGGCGATAACTTCGTTAATGTTTTGGTTGCTTTCAGGATTATGCACATTGATGTTATAAATACCCGGTTGAGTGCGCCATAAGGAATATACTCCGTTAATATCGGTGGTAACCGCAAGATGTCCATCCATTGTGGCTACAACAGCATCGGAAACCGGGGTGCCGTCAGTACCTTTCACCGTGCCATACAGTGTTTTTGTGCCCGGGAAGAATTTTTGGACAATTCTAGTTTTATCGAATAACGTCAGATCCCTAACGCCAAGGTTGGCAATATCATCCATCCCGCCCAGCGAAACTTTACTATCTTGACTTTCCTGAAAACAGTGCACCTGATTTTTGCACATAATTGAAGCATTGTTTTTGCTGCATTCAGGCGATTGCACACAGCCCTGTTCATCTTCGTCAGGATGACCGCAAAAACCAAGGGCGTGGCCGATCTCATGCGCGGCTACTCTGATCACATCTCTTTGAGCCTGGCTGAAATCAACCTTGTCTTTGTCCAATACAAAAAACCATGGCTCTGTTTTGTCCTGCTCATCCTTTATATGAAAAAAGATTCTCGCTCTGTGATCGTTATCAGCATCAGCAGCCTCACTCAATGCAGGATACTGACAGTTTGTATTGCAATTTTCAAATATGGTGAAACCATGTGCTTCCTGGAGATATTCAGAAAAAAGACCGGTATCACCGTGTTCGTCCAGACATACCCTCCCGTCATGTGTCAAGACTTTGGGACCTTGTTTGTACCATCCTTCAAAAATTATATTCGCTTCTTTTGGGTTGCTTGCAGGAGCAAATACGATATTCCCGCCTGTAGCATTTTCCCATATCTTACAGGCCATATCGATTGCTTCTTTTGCCGTAACCAAATCAGGATCTTTATCCGCACCCAGAGGGTTCTCTCCATGGTAAAAGGCATCTGAAAAAAAATACTTAAATGCAACCACGTCGTTTGCCATAGTAAAACCGGCACTAAGAAAAATAAGAGTTAAAATGATTAATAACACACGGGCTATTTTTGACATTAATATCCTCATGTACGAACTTATA
>Ga0233409_10000040_pt1 | contig 18049 bp, 13 predicted proteins | sample Na_oxic_13_MG_FD_179871 | JGI IMG/M metagenome (GOLD analysis project Ga0233409, IMG submission 179871) | Seawater microbial communities from Saanich Inlet, British Columbia, Canada - Na_oxic_13_MG | ecosystem: Environmental > Aquatic > Marine > Inlet | place: Canada: British Columbia... | reverse complement strand
AGTAAAAAGATCCAAATTCAAGGCGCGCAAATTCCGAGGAATGAGACGTACTTATAGTACGTCGCAGTGACGAGGAATGCAGCGCAACGCAGAAGTTGGACTTTTTACGAAGCCGTCAAATTTAGCTCTGCATCGGGCCTTCGGATATAATGCGGCACAAATATGCCGACATCATCCGTATCGTCATTTTTAAATCTATCCATGCTAAGATACGCTACAGTTGAAGCCCTAAGCGTATTTTGAAAAGAAGATGCAAAAAAAGCTGATTTGCCCATTTTATTTAATATCGTCTTTTGATAGAGCAAAGCACCGTCGCCTATAAATAAGCATGTCTCATTAAGATCAAATACGGCTTTTTCAGGGGGAGAAACCTGCTCATCGGCTTCTTTTTTTAAATGGCCGTTTCGAAACTTGTATCGTGAAAAGTAGACCTCCCCTCTGCTCGCATCTATAAACGGACATATAAGATATGGGAAAAAAGATGCCTGCATGGCAAGCGCATCAAGGCTTGAAACACCCACAACAGGTTTTCCCGATGCCGTTGCAAAACCCTTGACCGAACTTATCCCAATACGCAGTCCGGTAAAAGTTCCAGGTCCCCTTGTAACGGCAAAGCCATCCAGTTCCGAAAGGGCCAGACCTGACAAACCGATGACTCTTTCTATCATCTCCATTAAATGCCTGGAATGGGTCTGCTTCCTGACTGTCGTCATTTCTGCCAACAAGGATCTTTTTTCGACCACGGCAACGCTACAGCTCTTTGTGGCCGTATCAACGGCAAGTATCTTCATATCACCCATTCCCCATAACATTTCCTTCAATGGCAAGGGAAAGAACTCTATCCATGTTTTTTACAGGAATGAACTTGATCTTGCGCTTTATGTGCGACGGAATCTCTACTAAATCTTTTTTGTTCTTCTCGGGAATAATAATTGTACGAATCCCGCCCCTTAAAGCGCCCAATGCTTTTTCCTTCAAACCCCCTATAGGAAGGACCCTCCCCCTGAGAGTGATTTCACCTGTCATTGCTACATCTTTATTTACCGGTTTGTTTAATAAAACAGAAATAAGTGCTGTGGCCATTGCAATACCGGCAGAAGGCCCGTCTTTGGGTATTGCACCTGCCGGAACATGAATATGGACATCCTTATTTTCAAAAACATTTTTTTTAACACCCAACGAAGAAAGGTTTGCCCGGGCATAACTGAGAGCCGCCCGGGCGGACTCCTGCATAACATCTCCGATTTGACCGGTTATGAGTAGCTCTCCCTTGCCGCCTATTAAAGACGCTTCTACATACAGAACATCGCCACCGGTCTGGGTCCAGGCCAGGCCTGTGGATAAACCGACCTGACTCCTCTCCTGATCCATTTCAGGGTAATATTTCGCGACTCCCAGGTATTGTTGCAGGTTGTTTTTTGTGATACGAAAATGTCCTTTATTTCCTTCAGCAATTTTACGCGCCACCTTGCGGAAAAGAGCCCCTATTTCGCGTTCAAGGTTCCTTAAGCCGGCTTCGTAAGTGTATTCTTTTATAATCTGATGCAATGCACCAGGGCTTATTGACATATTTCTAGCCCTTAAACCGTTCTCTTTTATCTGACGCGGAATAAGGTGCCTTTGAGCAATCGTCTTTTTTTCTTCTTCCGTATATCCGGGAAGCGTAATAACCTCCATCCTGTCAAGAAGCGCTGACGGAATGGTGTCGGTCAGGTTTGCCGTAAGAATAAACATAACCTTGGAAAGGTCAAAAGGCAAATTAAGGTAATGATCACTGAAAGCTATGTTTTGCTCAGGATCAAGGGCCTCTAAAAGAGCGGATGAAGGATCTCCGCGAAAATCAGAGCCGAGCTTGTCAATCTCGTCCATCATGAAAACAGGATTGTTTGTACCACACTGTTTTAAACCCTGTAATATGCGTCCGGGCAAAGCGCCGATATAGGTTCGGCGGTGGCCTCTGATTTCAGCTTCATCACGAATGCCGCCCAGAGAAATACGGATAAATTTACGTTTCATCGCCCTTGCTATGGCCTGCCCCAGGGAAGTCTTTCCCACCCCAGGCGGTCCCACAAAACAGAGAATCGGGCCTTTCATTTTGGGATTAAGTTTGCGTACGCTTAAATATTCCAATATACGATCTTTTACCTTGTCCAATGCAAAATGGTCCTTATCGAGAACCTTTTTGGCCTGCTTGATATCGATTACATCTTTTGTCGTTTTACTCCAGGGCATATCGACCATCCAGTCCAAATACGTTCTAACAACCGAAGATTCGGCAGAATCAGGGTGCATCTGTTCCAAGCGTTTCAACTGCCTTAAAGCTTCTTTATTAGCTTCTTTTGACATCTTGGCTCTTTTTATCTTTTTTTGGTAATCCTTTATTTCCTGTACTTTGTCATCGCTCTCACCGAGTTCCCTATGAATTGCCCTTACTTGTTCCCTTAAAAAGTAGTCTCGCTGATTTTTCGAAATTTCATCCCTTACATCAGACTGGATCTTAGCCTGCATAGATGACAGATCCACTTCCCGTGCAAGCAAGTCGTTTACCTTCCTGAGTCGCTTAACAGGATCGATCAGTTCAAGTAACATCTGGGATTCATCAATTTTCAATCTGAGATTTGATGCCACAAGGTCAGCAAGCTTTCCCGGATCTTCGATACTTTCTAAAACAGTGCTTACATCACTGGTCATCTCACCACGCAAAGCCAAAATCTTTTCGGATTGCTCCCGTATATTCCGCATCAGGGCTTCAATTTTCAAACTGGCTTTCTTAATCGGGGGCTCCACAATATTTTCAATTTTTACACGATATAAAGATCTTTTTAAGACGTATTTAACAATCCTTGCCTTGGCAATACCCTGAACAAGAGCTTTAATACTACCATCCGGAAGTTTCAGAATTCTCAAAATCCGGCTCACAGTTCCGACGCTAAAAATTTGATCCGGCTTTGGGTTCTCAATACCTGGATCCTTTTGCGTTACAATTAACAAAAAGCCGTCTTTTGACACTGCTTCTTCCACAGCGCGAACCGATTTTTTTCGTCCTACAAAAAGTGGGAGAAGCATGTCACTAAAAATCACAACATCCCTTACAGACAATAAAGGAAGAATGTCGGGAAATTTTGCATCCTTCTCATCTTCTTCAATAATGTTGATAAGATCATCCTTGTCAGTTTCGGCCATTTTCTTCTCCTGTTATAAGTACACACCTCGTAAAGTTGTTAGCTGGCAGGTACAATAATATGTTGAATTCGATTTTTTACAAAACCAACCAACATTATAAGACATAATTCTTTTTTGACAATATTACTTATGAAGATTTCGCATATTGATCAATTTAGATCAACAGCTTTGACAGCTTCCTTTCCCCGAATCTCATAGGAAGCACTATTGCAAGAATGTTAATTATAAAAACTATGGCAAACGATCCGATTGTCCATATCCACTCAAAAGCACTTAAACCCGTTTCTTTTATTCTGGCCATAAAAAGGTTGTAAACAGGGCCTGCCTCAATGACAATTACGGCACCTATATATCCTGCACACACCATCATAAAGAGAAGCCCGCCGAAACTGGTGACGGTTTGAGCCGGGTTTTCTGATTTAAAATCCGGGTACGCCGCGCCGAAGCCTATCCCCATGGCAACAACACCGGGAACCATAAAAAATATGTTGGTTATGGAAAGTCCCATCATAAAGGGCGCAACTTTAAGCAGAATGTTCGTTGCAACGATCAGGATTTCGGTTAAAATCAGCAGGGGTAAAAAATAGATAAAAAACTTTATCCATAGATAGTTCTTCAGTGGTATTGGAACCGATTTTACCAGCCAGAATCCCTCTTTTTCGGTACTGACTGCAGGATAAGCGAAACGGGCTGTAACGGCGGTAAGTACAAAGCCTGCAAGGCCCATATTCAGAAAGGAGAGAAGATTCTGGAAATATACGGTTTTTATGGGAGCTTTTTCAAGGGGGAGAACATTGAAATTGTAAACATAGATGACAACAAGGGCTGCAATAAGAAATAGCTGTGACCATTGAGTCTGATCCCGAAAAAAAGTTCTTACCTCCTTTACTGCAAAAGCCCTGACCGGCCGCGACAAGAATTTAAAAAAAAGGCTGCTGGACTCTCTGTAGTTAAACAGCCGAACCTGCGCTGTTCTTGTCTTTGAAAGCCCTTTAAAATAAATGGCTTCTGCAATAATTATAACCATAAATACCATTACTCCGGAGAAACTCCATGAAAGCGCAGTATGAAACATCCCTTCTGTGATATTACCATGAAGTAAGGCCTTCATACTGTCAAATGCCCATGTGCTGGGAAGATACGGCGGTGCCGGAGTCTTTAAGGCCTTAAGATAAACAAGGGCGGTTGCAAAAGTTTCGGGATCAACCAGACGTTCCGGACGTAAAAATCGAAAAGCAAAAAACAGTACCAGAAAAAAGCAAAGGCCAAAGAATATAAATATGCTTCTTATACGGTTTGGCGGTAAAAAATTCACAGTGGTTATAACCAGAACGGAGCTTATACCTGATGCAATAATCGAAAGGGATAAGATTGTCATTATAATATTAATATAAAAAAGGAGGCTGGCCTGATAAACAATACCGTATGAAATAAAGACTGGAAGGGTATATACAATGACCATCCACGAACTGTCTACGGTGCTTTCTATCCACCTTCCAATAAAAATCTTGTAACTTGGAACCGGTATGGAGTGCACAAGGGACAGGTCTCTGCTAAGGTACAGCTTGGATAGTGATGTTAGGATGCTGCTAAAAACAAGGAGGAAAAAAAAAGTGAGAAGCACCATGGAAAGCAGCTTGTGGGCAAGGATATCCCCCAGTTCCGCTATCTCCTTGAAATAACCAAGAACGCGCAGTGAGACAGCAAATATGCCGCCCCAGAAGAGCAGTCCGATCGTCCCAAACAACAAAAGCTTAAATAAACCTCCCTTGTTGTTTTTTGAAAAGCCCTTGCCTTTAAAAGAGTAAATTCTCGGCTTTAAAAGTGTGATGATATCTTTCATTCTTCTGTTAATCTAATGAATACCTGCTCAAGATCCGCATCTATTTCATTAACATTGCGTTTTAAATCTTCAGGAGTGCCTGTAGCAATCAGTGATCCCTTATGGATTATACCGATACGATCACATATATCTTCGGCCACCTTCAGGGTATGGGTCGACATGAAAATAGTTACGCCTTTTTTTGCAAGATGTTGAAAAAGATTCTTAACCATCTTGATCGCCAAAGGATCAAGACCAACCATGGGTTCATCGACGATGATAACTTCAGGATCATGAACCAGGGCTGCTGCCATTACAAGCCTTTGCTTCATGCCGTGAGAATACGACTCAATAAGATCATCAGACCAGTCGGCAAGGAAAAACATTTCCAGCTTTTCTCGAGATTTTATTAAAAAGATATCCTCACCCACCCCGTACAAGTCGGCGATAAACTTAAGAAACTCCATGCCTGTAAGTTTTTCGTAAAGATACGGTCTTTCAGGAATAAAGCCTATTTTACTTTTAGCTTTTTCCGGGTACGTTTCCATATTTACACCACAGATCATCACTGTACCTGATGTCGGTGCAAGGATTCCTCCAATAATATTTATTGTGGTTGTTTTTCCTGCGCCGTTTGGACCGATAAAGCCGAATATTTCACCTTTTGGGATTGTAAGATTCAGATTGTCCACAGCCACCAGATTACCGTATCTTTTGGTCAGATCTTTAAGTTCTATCATTTTGTCTGTTTAATAACCTTTAATTTTATTTTCCCTATAATGTTTATTAAATCAAGCTGTTGTTTCAGTTCTCCACTTGAAAACCGTATGTGAGTCACATCTGCCGGAATCTGGCCAAAAAGCGAGTCCACTGTTATCCACTCCCCAAGGTAAAGAAGATTCCATGCATGATAATAAAACCGTCCATTTAAATAGACGAGACCGGCCTCAATCTTAGCGGGTATTCCCGCCGCCCTTGCAAGAGCAGCCAGAAGTACGGCATGTTCGTTACAGTCCCCTGCACCGTTTTCAATGGTAGCAAGAGCATCAGGCAGAGAAAGAACGGGCCGCTTTTCAATATTTTTATTGATCCAGTCAACCAGCTTTATCGTCTTTTTTAAAGGCTTTTCATCGGCCGCAACAATCCTTTTTACCAGATTCTGGATCTTTGGATGAGCAGATTCAATAAATGGGGTGGGTTCTAAAAATTTACTTTGGGGCCTCTTTAATCCGTTTATGTTATAAGGAGTTGAAAAATCCGGCAAGGACTCCTTATTGATGACAAGAAGATTATCTTTTAAAGACTGCCTTCCGCCGTCGAGATAAAGATGGTCGTATTTTATGCCGCTGATTTCAACTTCTAGTCTTGTAAGCTTGCCGGCATTGTTGATAAACACGCTTGATGGGACAGAAGCAACAATTGTAAGATCCTGACTCGATTCAACAGGAAGACCAAAAAGTGCATGGTCACGTGTCGTTTTTTCGAGACTGATTCCGAGTATCCCTTTTTCTTTAATCACTTCGCCATTTTTCCCAACCCAGGCCAGTTGGGTTAGCCCCTTAAACATCATGGCTACTTTTTTGACTTTTTTTCTGGTCCCCATGTTCAGGACCTCTTCATTTCCTATCACCCTGACCCTGACAGGTTCACTGGACATGGTTGCAGGATCGAAAACCTGAAAAGTATACTCGTCACCGGCTTTTATTCCGGAGGCTTCCACAGCATTCATTATGCCGGCAGCCATGTATAACCTTTCCTTAATCTTGATATCAAAATTATTTGTGGAATCAAGGCTATGTGTTCTAATTGAAAGTACATTACCGGAAACCACCCCTTTTGCTGAGAAAACAAAACGTCCCGAACTGATATCAAAATCGAAGGAAGAGAGAGTATAATCAGTATTTAGCCTCCCGATCGTTTTAAGATTTATATCCTGTACCAGTCCCATGGTGTTGATGCGCATATATAAGGTTTCTTTAAGAATGAATCCTTTTCTTGTTTTTATAAAAGCTGTATGTGATGCACCAATTTTACGACCATTTTGCAAGATATTCATCCATGAGTCTCTTTCAGTAGAAGATTCTATGGATGAAAAAGACATATTTATCGGTTCATAAAGATATTTATTGAACAAACCCATTCGCATAGAAAATAGAACCGCAAAAAGAAGTCCGAATACCAAAACTGTAACCCAGAAAGGTTTCATTCTTTTGAATGACATGGCAAACGGTAATTTCATGGTTATCATCCCCGATCATACACTGAAGCCAATTTTTGATGGCTTCGTAAAAAGTCCAACTTCTGCGTTGCACTGCATTCATCGTCACTGCGACGTACTATATGTACGTCTCATTCCTCAGAATTTGCGCGCCTTGAATTTGGAGCTTTTTACTTTGCCATCAAAATCTGACTTTTTACAAGACCGTCAATTGTTGAATCATATTGAAAAAACAGAAATCCATTATTAGTCAATAAAATATTTGAATGAAAATATCGTGTCAATCAAGAAATTTTCTTAATTTTTAGGGTATTTTCTGAGGGCTATATTTCTTAGCGATATATTATTGTATTGATAAAATAAAATGGAAATGGTAAAATGACAATTTAGAACTTTTTGCTTAATCGGTTTTATTTTTACCATGAAGATCACGAAGGAAAAGAAGAATAAAATATATAACCTTAGTGCTCTTCGTGTACTTAGTGGTGTGATCAAACTTTTTTTGCCACAAAAGCACAAATTTTACAACTAAGGAACTAAAACGCGATAAATTTGACTTTTAACAGATTGTTCATTTGCAAGAGGAAACTATTTTGGCAATAATAAACCCGGAAAACAAGGAGGCTGAAGTAAAATTAGTTTATTACGGTCCAGGTCGAGTTGGAAAAACGAGTAATCTAAAGTATATCTACAATAAATTCGAAAAACGCATCAAAGGAAAGCTGACATCGATCAATACAAATGAAGACTGCGCTCTGTTTTATGATTCTTTACCTTTGGAAATCGGTATGGTAAAAGGTTACAAAATCAAAGTTCAGCTTTATACTGTACCTGGTCAGGTTAAATACAATGCCACTAAAAAATTGATCTTAAAAGGAGTGGATGGTGTCGTGTTTGTGGCTGACTCCATGGTTTTAAGGCAACAATTGAATATTGCGTCCCTGCAGGATCTTAAAGAAAATCTGGCTATATTTGAGAAAAATATTCTTCAGACCCCCCTTGTCTTTCAGTATAACAAAAGGGACCTGGCGGGACAGGGCATCCCGCTTTTATCTTATAAAACACTGGAAAAGGACCTGAACAGTCAATTATTGGCACCCTCTTTTGAGGCAAGTGCCGTAACCGGCTTTAATGTTGTTGAAACCGTTAAAAAAGCAATATCTTTAACGGTAGCCTCATTACAGGACAGACTGTAAGTTATCATGCAGAATCTTTTGCCAGTCTGAAGTCTATTAAATAATGAGGACGGAGGTTTTTAACCAATGAGCGATATTCATGAAAATGAAAAGATAGACATTGATCTAAAAATAAGAGAGGCCGAGACTTACAGATCCCAAGGATTGTTTGCAGAATCCCTCGAAATATATGAAGAAATACTTTCTGTTTCCACTGAACTCGATCCTGATATCGGGGAAACCGCCCAGAAAAAGATTGCCCTGTTAAAAGAGGAAATCGAACGTCTCGAAAAAGAGGTTCCATCCCTCTCCGATCAGGACATTTCCTATCTCAAAGAGACCCTGGATTCTGAAGAAACGGCTCATGCAATTTTCACCAGCGCTTTGTCTTTAAAGGAATTGGGCCTCTTTAGAGAAGCTGTGGAGGAATATACAAAACTGTTTGACAAGGATTATCCTATTGTAAAAATCATCGGAGACTTGTTAGAATGCCTTTTTGCAATCCATTCGCCTTCAAAGGTTATCGATTATATTGAAAAACTTATTAAAGAAACAAATTTAAGTGACCGGGAAAAGTCCGATATCCACTATAAGCTTGGTGCTGAGATGGAAAAACATGGGAATATAGATCTTGCACTCGAACTTTACGAGCAGGTCAAGAAAATCGATCCTGAATATGAAGGAATACAAACTCGGACTGAACAGCTCCAAAGCAGCAGCGCTTATGATTCCAGATATAGTTACCTCCTCGAATCCAAACTGGTTACCACCAGCCAGCTACAAAACGCCCTTGCAATATCCAAAAAAACAAAAAAGAGTGTAGAATATGTCCTTATGGAACAGAATAGAATAGAAAAAGAAGGGATTGGCAAATCCCTTTCATTGTTCTTCAAGTGTCCTTTTGCAGCCTTTAGCCCTGATATGCCAGTACCTTATGAACTTTTAACCAAACTTAAACAGTCTTTTCTTTTACAGTATAGCTGGGTTCCGCTGAATTGGGAAATGACGAGCAGGACTGTCGATATTTTGATTGATGATCCTAATGACCTTATTAAAACTGATCACATAGCAGCCCTCATATATACAAACAATATCAATTATTTCGTCGGCATAAAAGAAGATATCGAAAAAATTATAAAATACTTCTATGATAAAAAGCATGAAACCGGGACCATTGCTGAGGGGAATGTTGTTGATAGTTTTGACATCATGCCCGATATCGACTTTGAAGAAGATGAAGAAGACGAAGTTGTCGAAGAGTTTGATGAAGCCTCCAGCCAGGTGGTACGAATGGTTGATCAGATTTTCATTACGGCATACAGAAAAAAAGTTTCAGACATCCATGTTGAACCATCTCCCACGAGCAAGACAACCAGCATCCGCTTTAGAATTGACGGGGTCTGCCAGGATTTTTTGCAGGTACCGATTACCCATGCCAAGGCTATATTGTCAAGAATCAAGATTATGAGTGGGCTTGATATTGCTGAAAAGCGTCTCCCCCAAGACGGCAAGATCAAATTCAAGCGCAAAGGAATTAAAACGTTTGAGCTCCGAATTGCTACAATCCCCACTGTAGGTGGGTATGAAGACGCTGTATTGAGAATCCTGGAAGAAGCCGGCGCCAGGAAACTTGACGATGTAGCCTTGAATGAGGAAAATCTTAAAATCGTCAAAAAAGTCATCTCCCAACCCACCGGACTCTTCCTGGTTGTAGGACCCACCGGGTCCGGAAAAACCACCACCCTTCATTCGGCTCTCGGATATATCAACAAACCAGAGATTAAGATATGGACAGCGGAAGACCCGGTGGAAATTACCCAGCCCGGCCTGCGGCAGGTCCAATGCCAATTCAAGATCGGTCTTGATTTTGCAAGAATTATGCGAGCGTTTTTAAGGGCCGATCCCGATGTGATTATGATCGGCGAAATGCGGGATAAAGAGACTGCGTCCATTGCGGTTGAGGCATCGCTTACCGGCCATCTGGTATTTTCAACTTTGCATACCAACAATGCTCCTGAAACCGTTACCCGACTTCTGGACATGGGGATTAATCCTCTTAATTTTTCCGATGCATTTCAAGCTGTGCTGGCCCAACGGCTGGCAAGGGTACTGTGTAAAAACTGCAGGGAAAAATACCACCCTTCAGACGAAGATATTAATGTAATTAAAAAGCTTTATGGCAAAGAGCATTTTGATTCCTCCGGGCTTGAGCTCACACCGGATACAGTCATCTACCAAACCAAAGGTTGTGATGATTGCTACGAAACCGGGTATAAAGGAAGACTCGGAATACATGAACTGATGGAAGGTACAAAGGAAATAAAAAGAATGATCAAAAAAGAGGCATCTCCCGAGGAGCTCTTTATCCAGGCATCCAATCAGGGTATGACCACTCTGGTACAGGATGGTATTGTTAAGGTGCTTGAAGGGTTGACCGATATAACCGAGATACGGCGTGTTTGTGTAAGTTAGCCGAGGTCCTGTCTGAAACAAGGTGAGACTTTTGAAAAACCCATCACAAGGTTGTCACATTGATCCGAGATCATAATATCCCGTCTGTCATGGGCAATCATGAACTGGCTGTGATAAATCAAAACTATCTGTCCGGTTTTAATCCACTTGTCCGCAAGTCTTTGCAAATGACTCTCGAATTGTTGTCTGAAAAAACGGTTAATTTTATTTTAAGATTACAGCATTGAAGTAAAATTCATCCCCTACGATATCCATTCGGTTATCAACAAAATAATAACAGCCGGCCTTCCCGTGGAACATGCCAACCGGCTTTTATGATTTTTTAATATGTAGTGCCCGGATGAAAACCATAGGGTATAGAAACAGAGGAAGATAAAAATGTCGGATACTCTCACCGTAAAATCGAAAATGATCAATTTTATCAAAACCGACATCTGGAGAATTCGAATAAAAAGTCTCCCCCGAAAGAAATCCTTTTTTATTAAACAACTCCGGATTCTTCTTTTGGCAACCCGCGGATTTGGTCAAGACAAATGTCCATTACAGGCATCTGCGCTTACCTTTTATTCTATACTCTCCATTGTTCCCGTGGTGGCCATGGCTTTCGGGATTGCAAAAGGCTTCGGCTTTCAAAAACTTCTTGAGAAACTACTTTTTGAAAAATTTCCCGGGCAGGAAGAAGTAATGATACAAGTTGTTGATTTTGCCCGTTCACTTTTAGAAAATACAAAAGGTGGTATGATCGCCGGTATAGGCATAGTATTTCTATTCTGGACGGTCATCAAATTATTAAGCAACATCGAACGTTCATTTAATGATATATGGGAGATAAAAAAGCCCCGCACTTATGGGAGAAAATTCGGTGACTATCTTTCCATTATACTAATTTCTCCCATACTGGTAATCTTGTCCAGCAGTGCTACGGTGTTTATAACAACTCAGATTACGTTAATAACCGAAAAAGTAGCGCTGCTGGGAATGTTTAGTCCGGTGATATTTGTTATGCTGAAATTAATACCGTATTGTCTGGTATGGATCCTTTTTACATTTATTTATGTTTTAATGCCCAACACCAAAGTTAATTTCAGTTCCGGATTTATCGCCGGTGTTATTGCGGGAACGATTTTCCAGGTTGCCCAATGGGCTTATATTATCTTTCAGGTCGGAGTGGCAAAATATAATGCGATATACGGGAGTTTTGCCGCACTCCCGTTATTTTTGATATGGATGCAGTTGAGCTGGCTTATCGTTCTTTTTGGAGCAGAAATCTCTTTTGCTTATCAATATACTGATACTTATGAATTTGAACCGGATCTCCGGCAGATCAGCCCGGCCTTTAAAAAATTAATCTCACTTCAAATTGCTCATCTTGTAATATCTACTTTTTCAAAAGGAGCAATGCCTTTAACAGCTTCTAAAATATCGAGTGTCCTGGAAATCCCGATTCGTCTGGTGCAGCAAATACTCGACGAACTGGTTGAAAGCGGGATCTTCTCCAATACCGAAATAAAAGAGAATAAAGAATTATCCTATCAACCGGCTCGTGATATAAATGTCATTACTATAAAATCGATTATTGAAGCTCTGGAGCAAAGAGGAGTAGATAACATCCCTGTTGCACAGACCGCTGAATTAAAGTCTTTGTCCGAAGTGCTACAAACGTTTAGCTATGAACTTGAAAGATCTCCGGCGAACCGGCTATTAAAAGATATTTAGTGCCTATTCCAATTCTTCAGAGAGCAGGATCGCTTCAGCCACAAGGCGCAGGGACTTTCGTGAGTCCATACTCTTCTTTTGGATCCATCGAAATGCATCATTCCCGTTCATATTGCGCCGGCGCATTAGAATCTCTTTGGCACGCTCCACCAGCTTACGGGTTTCGAGTTCTTCCTGGATCACCTTGGTTTTTACCATCAGTTCCGTATTAATTATGGCAGTCGCCGCCTGGTTGGCTACCGTGGTTATCAAGTTTACCTCTGTTTCGGAAAATTCATGGGGCTCGGCGGTAAAACAGTTCAGCACCCCGATCACTTTTTCATCCTGAACTTGAAGGGGCACACTGACCATTGATATCAAGCCAAGTTTTCTGGCCATCTCTTTTTCCTTGAACCGGGGTTCTTTCAAAACATCTCTTACGATCAAGGGATGTTTATGCGTGGCCACAAAGCCCACCACCCCTTCGTCCATGTTTAATGACCGGTCTTTCACATAATCCGGGTCGATGGCTTGTGTGGCCTTGAGCCTGATCTTTTTAGGAGTTAAACTTTCATCTATCAGCCACAAAGAACAGATTTTAACACCGGTAACTTGAGCCGTTACCATTACAATCAACTTGAGAATATCTTCCAGATAAAGATCCGACGTAATAGCCCGGCTGATGTCCATCAGGCCTTTTATGTACTTATCGTGGGTCTCTGGGGTGATTTTTTCCATATTCTTTTTTAAATATCATAAATCAATCTTTTTTGAAATTTATTCTTTATAAAATAACCATAAAAAATAATTGACATAGTTATATTGACATGTTATGAGTAGATATACTACTCATAAAGGAGTCATGGTTGGAAAACTTATTCACAGGGCTTATCTCATCAAAGACACGGATCAAACTGCTAATCCGCTTTTTTTTTAACCCCAATACCCGTTCATACTTACGTGAACTGTCCAAAGAATTCAATGTTTCAACCAATTCGGTGCGGGAGGAGCTCAACCAGCTTACGAGAACCGGACTCCTCACTTCTCAAAAAAGCGGAAGGCAGGTCTTTTATAAGGCCAACCAGAAACATCCATTGTTTCCGGAACTCAAATCCATGGTCATTAAAGTTATGGGCATCGATCAGGTTGTTGACGGCATCGTCGCCAGGCTCGGCGACCTTGAGAGCGCATACTTGCTCGATGACTACGCAGAAGGTAAAGACACCGGCATTATCGACCTTTTACTGGTCGGAGATATTGATCAGTATCACTTAAATGATTTGAGCAGAAAAACTGAACGATATATCAAACGGAAAATTCGTTCTTTAGTCCTGAGCCGGGATGAATTTAAAGAATTTGAACCAAAGCTAAAAGCATGTCCGCACATATTAATTTGGGAAGCGAAGAAGAAAGAAGCCGATTAAATGTTTTATCCAAAGGTTCAAGCCTTAATTGTTTAATATATTGCTATTTTTCAGCAGGTTATATTATTTCACATGATGTAACTAACAGAGCGGAGCTGTATAATGCCTTGCATGAAAAGTATGTTTTAAGCTTGGATTTCTAAACCATGTCAAATCAAATTGTCATAGAGCCTGAAAAGGGTTGGATACGGATCAATTTTAAAGAGCTTTATGAATACCGAGAACTCATCGGCTTTCTTGCCTGGCGGGATATTATGGCTCAATATAAACAGACGGTATTTGGAGTAGCCTGGGCCATAGTGAGACCGGTATTCTCTGTATTGGTTTATACTCTGGTTTTTGGTAAGGTTGCAAAACTCTCCTCAAGCGGCCTGCCCTATCCGCTTTTTACGCTTTGCGGCGTTGTTGCCTGGAGTTTTTTTTCAGCGTCATTAAGCCAATCAACGGTCAGCCTTTTAAACAACACCAACCTTTTGACTAAGGTTTATTTTCCCAGGTTGATTATACCCATAGCGAGTTTGGGCCGTGGCGCGGTAGATTTTATCATTTCTTTTATCTTGCTTATTTTTTTGATGGGAATATACGGATTTGCTCCTATAAAAACAATTATTTTTTTTCCGATCTTTTTATTGTTGGGTTTGTGTATCACCCTGGGTATCGGCCTCTTTTTCTCAGCGCTTTCAACAAAATATCATGATCTAAAACACGCGATTCCATTCCTGAACCAGATGTGGTTTTGGGTCACGCCAGTGGCCTATGGATTAGAGAATATTCCTGAAAAATTAACCTATATTTTCTATCTAAATCCCATGACCTGGATCATTCAGGGGTTTCGCTGGTCCCTTTTAGGAGTTGGTGAAATAAACTTGCAAAAGATTTTAATAACCGGCTTGTTTTCCATATCTGTGCTTTTAGGAGGTCTTTTCTACTTTCGAAGGATGGAAAGCGAATTTGCAGATATTATTTAATGTCTTTTCTTTTCACTACTTACATTTCACTTTTTACAAATAATGAGTAATACTGTCATTAAAGTTGAAAACTTATGCAAGCTTTATCGTCTCGGGGAGTTGCATACGCGAACAAACTCTTTTCGAGATAAGGTGACAAGCTTTTTCAAAAAAAACGGTAATACTAAAAAGATTGAAACCATCTGGGCATTAAAAGATATTTCATTTGAAATAGATAAAGGTGAAGCCATTGGGATTATCGGGCGCAACGGAGCAGGGAAGAGTACTTTACTTAAGATTCTTTCACGGATCACTAAGCCAACTACCGGAAAGGCTCGAATTAATGGCCGGACAGGCAGCCTCCTTGAAGTTGGTACCGGTTTTCATCCGGAACTGACCGGCCGGGAAAATATATATCTTAACGGGGCTATCCTTGGTATGTATAAAAAAGAGATTAGCCGTAAGTTTGATGAGATAGTGGCTTTTGCTGAGATTGAAAAGTTTATTGATACACCAGTAAAACGTTATTCCAGTGGCATGTATGTGCGTCTGGCTTTTGCTGTTGCAGCCCATTTAGAACCGGAGATTTTGTTGGTCGACGAGGTCTTAGCTGTAGGCGATTTCGCTTTTCAAAAGAAATGCCTTGAGAAAATGGAAGATGTAACCGATAAAGGAAAAACCGTTTTGTTTGTCAGTCATAATTTAACAGCAGTACGGAATTTATGTAAGCGGACTCTTTTTATGGACTGTGGTCGTAAAGTCGACTTTGGTGATACGCCTGGCATCATCACGAAGTATATCGGGCAGGTTCTTTCTACCAAAACCTGCAGAATCTGGAATGATATGAAACAAGCCCCCGGTACTGACGAAGTACGGCTGCATAGCATTTCCATTCAACCCAAAAATGGCACACCCGAAGATGCCATTGATATAACAAACACTTTTTTTATAGAGATTAAATACTGGAATCTAAAACAGAATAACTACTTGAACCCCTCGGTAACCTTGACGACAGAAGATAATGCTACTGTTTTTATTACAACTCCTCTTACAGAAAAAGAATGGCATGGGCGACCTTTCCCAAGGGGGCTATTTAGGAGTGAATTCTGTGTCCCCGGAAATCTTTTGAACAACGGCAGGTACCGGATTTCAGTATTGTTTGTAAAAAATCAACAAAAATGGATTTTTCGGGAACAAGATATACTGGTATTTGATGTCCATGAATCTTTTAAACGCCAAAGTGCTTATTATGGGAAACGTTTGGGAGTTATTCGACCTGTCTTAGAATGGACGACTGAACTTTTAAATGAGTTGATAGAATGAACAACCCCAATCCGGCCCGATTTCCACTAACTATTTGGTTTAAATAGTTCAAGTTAGAATTAGTTTATGACAGATACTACCGCTTCGAGATATAAAAAACTGACGAGAATATGGGAAAGATTTGCTCATAAAATAAGATTACTTTTAGAGAATATCTTTACCACAGCTTTAAAGAATCCTTTTTATCAATTCAGACAAACGAAAAAATTAATCATTTTCGATGATCACTTTCCTTTGGTTTATTCAGCTTTTCGCTTTGTTGAATATACAGCGTATCTTGAACATTTTCCAGAATCCGAAATTCATTCAAACGGAATGGTTCCGGAATATCATAAAAACAGAGTTCAAAATTTTCGGAACCGGGTAAAGGAGTTTGAAAAACAATACTCTCACTTGAAATCTAAAGTTATCAAATTCAATAAAAAAAGGAGAGTGAAGGGAAGGTTAGGTTATACAGTTTTTCTAAATAATGCTTTTGACGCAGTGGGGTATTTTGAGATGAATAAAATACCTTTTATCTTTACATTATACCCAGGTGGTGGCTTCAGCTTCGAAAACGAATTGTCGGATCAAAAACTTTTTCGTGTTTGTTCATCTCCCATGTTTCGGAAAATGATTATAAGTCAAAAAAATATGTTTGAATATGTTTCTGAAAAGAAAGTCTGTAGCCCTGGCAAAATTGAAATGCTCTATGGAGGGATTCGACCTGTTGATAAACTTAATAAAGCCATATCTAAAAAACTCTATAAACAAGATAAGGATACATTTGATATCTGTTTTGTTGCAGGGAAATATAAAAATATAGATAAGGGATATGATGTCTTTATTGATGTGGCCCGTTTATTAGCTGACAAATATATGGATATTAATTTTCATGTTGTGGGTGGGTATTGTGAGCATGATAAGGATGTGAGCGATCTTCGTGACCGAATTCGATTCTATGGATACAAAACCACGGCGTTTTTTCCTGAATTCCACTCTCGAATGGATATTATTTTATCACCAAATTCTCCATCGAAATTTCATTTTGACGGTTTTCCTACCGGTTGTTGCAGTGAAGCTGCTCTATGTGGTGTGGCTGTTTTTTGTACCGATTGCTTAAATATGAATACGGCTTTTAAAGATGGTGAAGACATTGTTATTATTTCACGCAATGCAGAAGACATTTGCGGAGTAATAAGCGGTTATTATAAAAATGTAGAACTACTCTACAATCTTGCCAGAAATGGACAAGGATCATTTAGAAATATTTTTGACAAAAAAAGACAAATAAATAAGCGAATCATGTTAATTGAAGAACACATGAGTGTAGATGAAAAAAGTTGCAATCATAACATTTTATGATGAAATCTGTATTGGTCCCAGACTTCTTAGCGTCATAGCAAAAAATAATGGAATAGCGCCACACCTGATTATTTTTAAAGGTCAGAAGACAAGACCAATATTCAGGGATAGTAAAGATCACGCGACATATCAATTTTACATTGATGGAATTAAATATGGAAGCTGTTATGCAGCCTACCCCTATACGCAAAATGAGATATCTTTACTTGTTGATCTCGTTAAAAAGATTGATCCTTCGCTTATTTGTCTGAGTACAAGATCCTTCGGATTATCAGTTGCTCGTGAAATCGTTAAAAACTTTAAAATAAACAATATCGGTGCGACAATTATCAGCGGGGGATGGGGGCCGACCTTGGAACCAGAAAAATTTTTGGAGTTCTGTGACTATGTGTGCTTCGGAGAAGGAGAGAAACCCTTTGAAGAGATATGCCGCCAGTTAAATGACG
>Ga0233409_10000039_pt1 | contig 18140 bp, 13 predicted proteins | sample Na_oxic_13_MG_FD_179871 | JGI IMG/M metagenome (GOLD analysis project Ga0233409, IMG submission 179871) | Seawater microbial communities from Saanich Inlet, British Columbia, Canada - Na_oxic_13_MG | ecosystem: Environmental > Aquatic > Marine > Inlet | place: Canada: British Columbia... | reverse complement strand
AAGAAAGAGGTCGCGTTGCCAACGGTTCCGCCGGACACCGTGGTCGTCTCGTGGAGCGTGATCAGCCGGAGCCCCGATCGACGCAGCATGCACGTTGTGCTCGATGGCGGTCGAAAGCTGATCACGACGACCAGATCATCGACCGGCACGATGATGAGCGTCACCCGCACCGTGTCCGAAGAGGACTACACGAAGCTCGTTGGAAGTCTGCGCGGGCTCGAATGTTGCTCACTGCCATCGACTTCGAAAGAGCGTTCGGAGCCCGGCGAGGCGAAGCCGCAACTCGAGATTAACTTTGGCGATGTGAAGTGCGACATCGAGCTTTGGGATAGGGAGTGGCGTGAGGGCCGCGCCCGGGAGTGCGGATTTGCGTTCGCTCGGATCCACGGCAACGGTTTCGTGCCCGACCCGCCGGTCGACGAGCCGTCGCCGTAGCCGTATGCTCGCGCGCCATGTCCACGAAGTATTTCTGCGCGCACTGCGATAAGGAGTTCGTCCCCGAAGAACCGGGAAACAAGCCGCGCTGCCCTCAGTGCATGCGAAGGGGCGGTGTCGAGTTGGTGAAGGAGGTTGCACCCCCGGGTGCCGTGGGCCGTCCGTGGCTGTTCATCGTTGCGCTGTTCATCGTAGCCGCGGGCATCGGGTACGGGGTGTATCGGTCTACGACGGTAACGCTCGAGGAAACACCCCCGCTGCGCCCGCTCGACGCACGTGAGCTCGCGGCGTACCTGGAGCGCGACCAGATTCGGGCTGGCGTGTACCAGTCGATGATGACGCTCCCCGATGACGTCGAGGGGTGGCCCGAGGGCGCCGCCGAGATCGCCGCGCGGTTGCACGCGGAGTCCTCGCCCTGGTCGCTCGAGCGGCCGCTGTCTCGCGAGGTCCTGACCGCTGACCAGACGCTTGCGATGATCGACGCGCATGAGGAGCGCGTGGAGCTCTACCCACTGGAACTGGCAACCGCGATGACCGCCCTTCTCCGGACGCACGGGGCGAACGCGATGGTCGCGGAAGTGTGGGAGTTCGAAGGTGCGCGCGCGCCGGCTGATCCATCCGGCATGTTGGGGTACTTCGTGACGGCCGTGTATGCGCAGAGCGCTTCGGATCAGCCCTCCGCGTACTTCGATCCCTGGGGAGGACGCGGCGAGGTGAAGGTCTCGTCGGTTCGCGCGCTTCGCGACACCGAGGTTTTGGCTGCTGCCCTCGGGACGGAGGCAATGCGCATCGTCGCAGGATCGGACGATGAAGCCAAGCCGCTGCCGCTGATCGAGACGGCGCTCCTACTCGACCCGGTGTCGCCCTCGCTTCGCACGGTGAGCGGTACGGTCCTGCTCGAGTCGGGCGCGATCGATCAGGCGGCGAAGGAGTTCGAAGGCGCGACTCAGCTCCGACCCGACGGGCCTCGCCAGCTCAAGCTGGTGCAGCTTCATCTAGCCCAAGCTGGGATGCTCGAGATGAATGGTCAGCAGGCCGCAGCGGAAGCGCAGTTCAGCGAGGGCAGTCGAGTCGTTGGGGAGGTCATCGAAAAGTGGCCTCGCTATGGCCGTGCGCATGTCATGTTGGCGACGATTCATTTGGGCCTGGACGAGCCAGAGCGAGCTCGGTTGGACCTCGAGGCGGCGGAGTCACTCACCCCGGATGCGCCCATGCTGTGGGCGGTTTGGGCCCAGTATCATCTTACTCGAAGTGATCCGATCGCAGCGGCGGGGAACATGAAACGCGCGGTCGAGCTCGATCCCGACAACTGGCAGCTGCGCCTTCAAGCGGCGCACATCTTCCAGGGGGCGGGCGATGACGAAGCGGCGATCGAGCATGTTGGCGCGGCTTTACGGTTGGTGCCGCCTGACAAACGTCCCGAGGTCCGGCGCCTCGCCGAGCAGATGATGGGGTCGGGAGCATTGGGTGCCGATCCCAACCCCGATCTCCCCGACCCGGCGTTGATGCTTGGAGACCCGTCGAACCTGCGCCTGCGCGAGCCAGGCCAGGACCTGAAGCTCGATCTCGACGAGTAGCGGACACTCAGGGTTGAGCGGCCTCGTCCGGCCGGTCGATGCTGCTCACGGACAAGACCCGCTTCCACAGCGCATCCCGCCCGTCTCCTGTGACCGAGCTGTAGGGGATCACGCGGTGGCTGAGCTCACGCTGAAGCTTCGCGACTGCCGGCTTTCGTTTGCTCGCGGGCAGCTTGTCGATCTTGGTGGCAACCAGAATCGGTGTGACGCCGACGCTTTCGAGGAACTCCAGGAGCTGACGGTCGTCGTCTTGCACCCCCCGCCGAATGTCGACGATGACCACCGCACCCCGCAGCCCCGGTCGCTCACTGAGGAATCCTTCGATCAGCGGGCCCCACGACTTGCGCTCGGCCTTGCTCCGCTGCGCATAGCCGTACCCGGGCAGGTCCACCAAGTCGAGATGTGCCTCATCGTCGTTGGCCCGCAGACGTACACGAAAGATGTTGATCGCGCGGGTGCAACCCGGTGCGCTGCTGGTGCGCACGAGCTTCTTGCGACGGACGAGGTTGTTGATGAGGCTCGACTTACCGACGTTCGATCGTCCCGCGAAGGCGACCTCCGCAAAGGTCGGCGCCGGCAACTGTCCGAGCACGGTTGCCCCGGCGACGAATTCTGCGTCGAGCACGTCCATGGGGGGCGTTGTAGCGCCCCTGGCAAGTCACGCACGTACGCGGCGCTCAATAGCGGCTTTGAGGTCTCGAAGCTCGGGTGAGCCGAGGGCGGCAGCCACGCCGAGGTACGTCAGAAGCCCGATCACGACGGTCGCGCCAAATACCCCCACGTTGCGCGGGTCGTTGCCGCCATTGCTCCATTGTCCGAGGCTGGCTCCCGTCCAGACGACCGCACCCATCACGGCGCTAGCGACGACGATGCGAAGGACGCTCGCGTTGACCTCCGCCAGGCCGAGGTCCCCGGACCTCTTGTGAAGAAGCCACAGCAGTGCGACGAGCTGGACGACGGCAGCCGCGGTCGTCGCCGCAGCGAGGCCAGCGTGCTGCATCGGTCCCATCAGGACGAGGCTGAGGGCGACGAAGGCGACGAGATTGAAGGCGCTCGCAATGACTGGGGTCCGCGTGTCGTTATGTGCGTGGAACATCGGAACGATGGTGCGCACCGATGCGACCGCCCAAATGCCCGCTGCCTGCCAAACCAACGATCGTGTGGTTTCATGAATGGCAGCCGCGTCGTAGCGGCCGCGTCCGAAGAAGACCGTCGCCGTCGGCTCCGCCAGCACCGCCAAGGCGACGGCCGCCGGCACCGCGACGAACAGCGAAAGGCGAAGTGCGTGCCGGAAGAGGCGCTTGGCTTCCTCTTCGTCGCCCTTCGCGACGGCATCACTCAACGAGGGAAGGGCGGCGGAGGCGATCGCCAGCGCAAACATTCCCTGCGGAATCTCAGCCAGGCGCTGTCCGTAGTAGAGGTAGCTCACGCTTCCGGTGGGCAGGAAGGACGCGAACAGTCGAGAGAGGAGCACGTTGAGCTGATAGACGCCGAGTCCCGCCAGCAACGGGACCATGAGACGCGCACACTTGCGTACGTGGATGTCGCCGAAGCCGATCCGTGGGCGGACGATCAGGTTCGCTTTTCGCAGCGATGGGAGCTGTGCGATGATCTGGAGAACGCCGCCAAGGAGGGCGCCGACGGCGAGTGCAAAGATCGCCGGCCAGCCAAGCTCGACGAGCATCGGTGCGAGGAGCAGTGCGGCGGCGATGAGGCAGATGTTGAGTAGTGCGGGGGCGAAGGCGGGGGCTGCGAATCGCTTGCTCGCGTACAGGGCGCCCATCATCAGCGCCGAGATCCCCATCAGGAAGATGTAGGGAAAGAGCAGTCGCGTGAGAGCGACCGTGGTTTCAAACAAGGCTTCGTCACGCTGAAAGCCCCACGCATAGCCTTTGACGATCCAGGGGGCGCACGCAATGCCCACCACGGTGACTACGAGCAGGACAACCGCCATGGCGCCGAACAGGTTCCCGTAGAACTGTTTGGCGCGCGCCAGGCTTTCGCGTTCGCGCACCTCGGTGAACACCGGGACGAAGGCTGCTGAGACTGCACCTTCGCCGAGCAGCACCCGCAGTGCATTGGGGATCGTGAAGGCGAGCCAGAACGCATCGGTGGCGCCCAAGGCAAACACCGCTGCGACGACTGCGTCCCGCACCGCGCCTAGGATTCGCGACGTCAGAGTGCCCGTGGCCACCACGCCCGCACGGCGGACGATCTCGCCGCCGGAGGTTTTAGCTGGCTTATCGGACATCGGCGGAAGGATGCGCACGAGGTGCCGATCCCGGCAAGAAAGGAGGGCCGATCAGCTCGACCGCAGCAGGCCTCGAAGCTGCGCGATTTCCACGCTGTACGAGGCGCCGCAATAGTCGCAGCCAATGCTCAGCGGCTCGCCCTCGTCGACGAGCTCTTGGATGTCCGAGCGGTCGAGGACGCTGAGCGTCGTCATCACTCGGACCTCGCTGCACTGACAGCCAAAGCGGATGTCGCTGCTGTCCAACCAGGTAAACGGCATGCCTTCGAAGATCTGCTCGATCAGCTGAGACGGTGAGCCGTCGGACTTCTGCAGGCGCTCGCGAATCTCCACGAAATCTTCGAGGCGCCGGGTCATGGTGTCCATGGCGGCATCGGCCTCGGCAGCTTCGGGCAGGAGCTGCACGACGAAGCCTCCGGCCGCGGGACAGTCGCCCTCGACCGCCGAACCCAACGAAATCATCGAGACGATTTGCTCCGATAACTGCATATAACGCATGAAGGCCTCCGAAAGATTCCCGCTTTCGGGCACCTCGACCACGCCGCGGTGGAGATCGGAGTTCGGGAGCGTCCGCATCATTTGAAGGGTCGCACGAGTCTGACGAACGTCGGGTGGGGCGTCACCCGGGCCAGGCTGCAACAGACCGCGAGTCCAGCCGTCCGGATGTGAGTCAGCGACGAGCTGCCCGGCCTCGTCTTCGAAGCGCACGATGCACTGCACGCGCAGCGACGGCGCCATCGTCTCGCGGTAGAGCACGGCCGTCGTCAACAGGTCCGCCATGTCGTGAGCCAGCGGGCCAGAGAGATTCTGAGCAGCGACCACCGCCTGTGCGGTGTCGGTTGTCCTTGCGGCGACCACGCGAAAAGCCCCATCATTGGTCATCGCTCGCATGACCGAGTCATTTTCCGGCATGTTTCCTCTTGAAGCGCATTGGCGATCGGTTGGCAAGAGCTACTCTTGGGCCGGGAGATCGAAATGACAACGCATCAGATTGTTCTCATCCCGGGTGACGGCATCGGCCCGGAGGTCGCCGCCGCCACGGTTCGTGTCCTCGAAGCGGCCCAGGCGCCAGTCGAATGGGTGGAGCATCATGCCGGCGTCGCTGCGCTGCAGACGCTGGGTGAGGTGCTCCCGGAGCAGACCCTCGACGCGGTTCGCGAGCGGGGCATCGCTCTCAAGGGGCCCTGCACCACGCCGGTGGGTGAAGGCTTCACCTCGGTCAACGTGCAACTGCGCAAGCGGCTCGACCTCTACGCCGCAGTTCGTCCAGTTCGCAGCCTGCCCGGCATTCGCACGCGGTACGAAGACGTCGATTTGGTCGTGATTCGGGAGAACACCGAAGGGCTCTACAGCGGCATCGAAAACGAGGTGACCAAGGGCGTCGTGACGAGCCTCAAGGTCGCGACGGAGACGGCCTCCACGCGCATCGCCCAGGCGGCCTTTCAATACGCCCGAGACCGTGGGCGCAAGAAGGTCACCGTGATGCACAAAGCCAACATCATGAAGATGACCGACGGGATGTTCATCCGCTGTGCGCGCGCGGTCTGGGAAGGCGAGGGCTTCACGGACGTCGACTACGAGGAGGTCATCATCGATGCGGGGTGCATGAAGCTCGTGCAGGACCCGACGCAGTTCGACGTGCTGTTACTCGAAAATCTCTATGGTGACGTGCTCAGCGATCTTTGTGCGGGCTTCGTCGGCGGCCTCGGCGTCATTCCCGGGGCGAACATCGGAAACGACTACGCGGTGTTCGAAGCGGTGCATGGTTCGGCGCCCGACATCGCAGGCAAAGGCGTCGCGAACCCGTTGGCCCTCCTCATGTCGGGGGTGATGATGCTGAATCACATCGCCGATACGCGGGCAGACGAGAGTTGCCGTGTCGCCGCCACTCGGGTTCGCGAGGCCTACAATCGAGCGCTGTCCGATGAGCAGAAGACGAGGGACCTGGGGGGAAACCTCGGAACAGAAGAGTTCGCTTCTGCCCTCATCGAGCGGATGGGGCGCTAGTCGTCCGAATCGCGAACCCCAGCGTCGCCACCGCCGACCCGAAGCAGGGGGGGGAGCACGATCAAGGTTGCGACGAGGCAGCCGCCGATCGTCACTGCGATCAGCTCTCCGAAGTTCCGAACCGGGACGAACGAGCTCAGCCCCAGCACACTGAACCCGGCCATCAGAGTCACGCACGAAATCACGATCGCTCGACCAGTGCCGCGCGCGGCGCGAACCAACGCGGCTTCCCGCCCGATCCCCGTGTGCATCTCCTCGCGGAAACGCGCGAGCACGTGAATGGTGCCGTTGACCGCGAGGCCGAGGCTGATCGAAAAGATGATGACCGTCGACACGTTGAGTGGGATCTCACGCCACACCATGTAGGCCATCGTCGCGACCAAAGGGATCAAGTTCGGTGGGATGCTCAACAGGCCGAGCCGGATGCTTCGGAAGAAGAAGGCCAGGAGCAGAAAGATCACCACGACAGCGACGAGCAGGCTCCCAAGCAGGTCGTTCACGACCGCCGCTTGCCCGCGCGAGCCGGTGTAGGCCTCTCCCGTGAACGAGACGGACACCGTGTCGTCATCTCCGACTTCGGACTGAATGACCCCTTCGAGGATGTCGAGGAACCGCATCGTCGCTTGTGCGCCCACGTCTCGCAGCTTGAATTGAACGCGCGCCTTCTTACCGTCCTCGGTGAGCCAGTCGGACAGCGGGCTGGGTTTGCGCTGGCTCATCATGGTGACGAGCCCTTTGACCTGCTTGGCGCTCTTGAAGTTCTCGGACCTCACACTGGGGTCGTCGGCGAGGAGTGCGTACGATTCGCGCAGCATGTCGCCGTAGCTCAAGGTGCGGATGATCTCGGGGCGAAGGGCTGCCCAGTTTCGGATTCTCTGGATGGTTTGCACCATCTCGGGGTCCATGAAGTGGTCTTCTTCCGTGCTGACCAGCACGAGCTCGAGCGGCCGGACGCCGGCGAGCTTCTCTTCGATTAAGAGCGTCGTGGTGTAGACCGGGTCGGTTTCGTCGAACTGATCGAGCAGGGCATGATCGACTGTGATTTGGCTGGCCACATAGCCCGCGCCAACGGTGAACACCGCAGTTGCGCCGAGCACGGCCCATCGCCATCGGAGCAGCTTCGCCACCAGGCTGCTCGTCACGTTGGTAAACATGCTGGTGCGCTCCCGCCGAACCTCTTCGCGCTTGGGCGGCGCGACCCAGGTGAGAATCGCGGGGACGAACGTGATGATGACGACGTACGAGACCATCACGCCAAGGCCGGAGGTGAGCCCGAAGTGGCGCAGCATCACCGTCTTCGAGACGACGAGAGACGCGAGGCCGACTGCCGTCGTTGCCGAGGTGAGCATGCAGGCCACGGCGATCGCGCGCACCGTCCGACGCCCGGCAGCCCGACGGTCCGGGTCGTCATCGGCGTGTACTTCGTCACGATACCTTTGAATTAAATGCGTGGCATCGCTGATTCCGATGATGATCAGTAGCGGCACGATGACATTGTTGAGGATGTTCATGGGCTCGCCGACGAGCGCCATGCCGCCGACTGTCACCACAGCGGTGATGGCGACCGCGCCAAAGGGCAGTAGGACCCCAGGCACCCAGCGGAACGACAACATCAGAAGGGCCAAGCACACCACCAGGGTCAGCGGAATCAGCCTTAGATTGTCCTCCCGCATCTTGCTGACGATGACGCTGCGCAGATAAGGCAAGCCGCCGACGTGCAGCTGGATATCCTCGAACTCGGGTCGCTCCAGCCCCTCGCGGAGCTCGTCCATCGCCTTGCGCATCTCGCGCGGGCCGAGCTCCTGCAGCTGAAGGGCGACGCCGGCGACGGTGTGGTCTTCGTCGATCAGCCGGCCCACGAGCAGCGGGTTGCCCGCGATCGCCGCGGCGAGCTCGGCCGCTTCCTCGTCGGTGACCTCAGTGCCTTCCACGATCGGGTCGGTTTGGAGCTCCGAGGAAAGCGCGGGACCCAGCTTGGCGATACCGCCCGGGAAGCGATCGGGATCGCTTTCGATGATGTCGAGGAGGGCGTTGAATGCGTCGTCCTCGAGATCGCCCTGGGCGTCCGCCAGGTCCTCCTCTTCGTCCAGGGAATCGAGATCGTCCAGGTCGTCTAGATCATCTAGATCGCCTTCGTCCTCCGGGCCGCCGACCTCTTCGAGGCCGTCCAGGTCATCGAGGTCGTCTAGATCGCCGTCGCCCTCGTCCGTGGCCGCTTTGACCCGCCGCGGGATGTTGAGCGTGGTGATGCCCGCGACCTTCTCGACCCAGGGTTTGTCGGCGAAGTACAGCGAGAGATCGTGGACCTGCTGGAGTGTCTCCCGGGATAGGACGTCGTCCGCCTCGACCAGGATGAGGACTGCCTCGCGCCGCTTGCCGAACCACTCCTGGAAGCGCTGCTGGATCAGCGCGTATTCCTCGCCTTCAAAGGAGGAAAGAAGGCTTTCCGGGGCTGGATCAGCGGTCAGCTTGGGGATCTGGGTCGCGAACGCGAGGGTGACCAGAACCGAGACCCAGACCACGAGCTTCCGGCGCTCGGTGACGAGCTTTGCAAGCCAATTCAAGGTTTGTTGGCGTCGGGACACGAGCGTGTATGCCTGTTAGGAGCGGGGCTCGCAAGGTTCTTCTCACCGGCTTGACAGCCTCGCCTGGCAGGGCTACCACCCGCGTCCCTACGGGGAGGATATCAGAGTGGCCAACCACGCTTCAGCAAAAAAGCGAGTCCGTCAGACCGTCAAGCGAACCGCGCGCAACCGGCAAATCCGCACCTACGTGCGTACGTGTGTGAAGCGCGTGCGCGCCGCAATTGAGGCGGGGGACGCCAACGCCGCGAAGAAAGCGCTCGTCGAGGCCGAGAGCCGTATCGATGGCGCGGTGTCGAAGGGCATCTTCCATCGTAGGACCGGATCGCGCTACATCTCCAGGCTGACCCACCAAGTCAACGCGCTTCAGGGCTGAGGCCCCCAAAGGCCGCGTCAGCGAGGGTCCGCGCAGAGCTCGAGCACTGCGTCCTGCAGGATGACGTCCGGCGGGCGTTTGCTGCCCTTGAGTGCGCGGTCGGTTTCTGCGATCAGCGTGAATGCCTGTCCGAGGCTATCCGCGGTGAACCGCCGAGCCGACTCGGTGAGGTCGCCAGCTTTGAAGGGTGGGGCGCCCGCGCGCTTCGCCGCCTCCTGGGGGCGGAGGCCCTCGGACAGCGCCTCGCGCATGCGGGCGACGATCCGTAGCTGTCGGGCCACCATGGCGAGCAGGCGCAGCGGTGGTTCGCGATCGTCGAGAAGCGACTGTGCAGCGGCGATGCCTTTGCGGCGGTCCTTGAGCCCTATGGCGTCCACCAGGCTCCAAATCGACTCCACCCGAATGCGGGTCACGCACATCATCACGGCCTCGGCGTCGATGCGCTGACCTGCGCCGACGAACAAGGACAGCCGTTCCATCGCGTCGTCGATCGCGGCGAGGTCGTCGCCCACCGCGTCGAGCAATGCTTCGATCGCTTGAGGCGCGATGTTGTGCTCGCGCGCTGTAGCCTCCGCGCGGATGAACTCCCGCAGCTCTCCACCGCGAAGCGGCCTGGCCTCGATGAGATAGCCCTTTTTCTTTGCTGCTTTTGCCAGCTTGGCGCGCCCGTCGAGCTTGGTTGCTGTGGCGAGAAAACACGTGGAGTCGCTCGGATCGTCGAGGTATTCCGCGAGATTTGTCTGCTCGGTCGGTGTCATCGCATCGACGTGGCGCAACAACACGAGGCGGGTGTCGGCCATCATGGGAAGCGTCCGCGCCGCCGAGATCACGCGTGCCGCGTCGAGGCCTTTGCCGTCGAACACCTCGACGTTGAAGCCGGGCACACCCATCGAGTCGACCGCTTTGCGCACAGCGTCGACCGCGCGCTCGATGAGCAGGCGCTCCGTTCCGACCAGAACGTAGACCGGGTCGAGCGAGCCCTTCGAGGCCCTCTTGGTGACGTCATTGAGGCTTGGCACTACTCAGCGGGCTTCGTCATCCGAGAAGGTGACTTCGCCGCTGTGTTGTACCCTGTCCCCGAGAATTTGAAAGCGGTAACGACCGACCTCTTGCCGGCGCACGGTCACCACCATTTCGAGCCTCCGGTTGGGCTCGAACTGAGGGCGATTGAGCCGAAGCTTGTGTACGATCGTGCGCTGATTTCGGTCGTTGACGAAGACGGTCATCGTCGGCGCGATGAACTTCCGTTCGGCGGTCTGAATGTCATAGAACAGGACCTCGAACTCGGAGTCACCGACGGGCGCGTTGAAGTTCGCCACGAGGGTGGCTCTCCACTGGCGGTCCTCGACCGGTGCATCAGTGGTCTCGCGAAGCCGGGTCGCCTTGTTCGATTGGGCGAAGCGGATGACCCCCGACTCCGAAAGCGAGCGCGGAACGCCCTTTTGTGTGAGATAGATCCGCGCCTTGAGGCCGGTGGCGGCTTCGGCATCCTGCCACGGGGTGGCGGCTGAAACGATGGCGGCCAAAACGGTTGCGACGAGTGCGAGACGTGGATTCACAGCTTGCTCCTGGGTTGCGGTCCAGAGTCAAGTTAGCAACTGGAACTTTACAGTGACAGGGTGATAAGGTGGTCAAATGTAGGATTTTCCCCTCCCTTCGTTTCAGGGTCCGCCAAAAAGTTGTGCCCCAAGGCGGTGACCGCTAACTCCGACGCAGGAACGGAGCTCGATGACGACGGTCGGTGGGGGTGTCAAAGGACTGGTCGCGCGCGCGCAGCGCGAGGCGCAGAGGCGCGCGCAGAGCCCGTCCACGGCCTATCTGGTTCTCGTCATGCTGCAGACCGGAGGGCCGATGGGGAGGCTCCTGTCCCAGCTCGGCGTAAAGGAGAGCGATCTGCTGAGCGCGATTCGCGTCGTAGACGTGGAGCCGACGAGCGCGCTCGAACGTGCGGTGGAGCGGGCGTACCGGCTCGCCAAAGCGACCGGAGCTGCGCAAGTGCTGCCGGCGCACCTTCTGCTTGCGATTGCACGCGATTCGCGGAGCGCTGGGCACCGAAGCCTCGAAGTGATCGGCGCCGGCTCCCGGCGTGTGCAAGAAGCCGTGCAGAGCGTGCTTCAACCAGAAGACGCACACGCCGCGCCAACCTCCACGCACATCAGGCCGGCGGCATCGTTCCCGGCCCAACCAGAGGTGAAGCCTTCGCGCCCATCCGCGCGCAGAGCGGCTGAGCCCGCGCCGCTGATCGAGCTTCGCATCGAGAAGCCCGATGAGGAACCCATGCTCGAGGCGTCGATCGAGGCTCCCGTCGAAGCGTTGGAAGAGGAGCTGATCGTTCCGTCGTCGTCGCCATTCAGCCTCGATGCGGGCAAGTACCCAACGCTGGCCAAGCTCGGCAGGAACCTCACCGAGATGGCTTCGTTGGGGCGTATCGACGAGGTCATCGGCCGAGACGACGAGATCGAACGGCTCCTCGATGTGTTGGCCCGCAGGCGCTCGAACAACCCGATTCTCGTGGGCCCACCTGGCGTGGGCAAGACCGCGATTGCCGAAGGTCTCGCGCGAAAGTTGGCGCAAGGCGGCGAAGGCGTGCGCGGTCTCGAAGGCACCATCCTCGTCGAGCTTTCCGCTGGCGGACTGGTGTCCGGCACCGGTGTGCGCGGCGCGCTCTCGGAGCGGATGCGCCGGCTCCAGTTCGAGGTGAAACGTGCCAACGGCAAGATCGTGCTGTTCATCGATGAGGTGCACACCCTTTTCATCGGAGGGGAGTCACCGGACGATCTCGCGCACGAGCTCAAGGCGTCGCTTGCCCGGGGAGAGCTCCCTTGCATCGGCGCGACCACCGAGGTGGAGTACCGCAAGTACGTGGAACGAGACGCTGCCCTGGCTCGCCGGTTCTCACCGATTCACGTCGCCGAGCCAACCGCCGAAGACGCGATCGAGATTCTTCGTGGCATCGCGCCGCGCTACGAGGTCCACCACGCCATCGCGTACGAGCCGTCGGCCGTCGAGTCCGCGGTTGAGCTCTCCGTGCGGTACATGCCCGAGCAGACGCTTCCCGACAAAGCGATCGGTCTTCTCGATTTGGCCGGTGCGCGAACGCGTCGGCGGGGCGGGGCTGTGGTCGACCGCGAAGCCGTAGCGCAGGTCGTCGCCGAAAAAGTGCGCGTCCCGGTCGAGCGGCTCTTGGTGACCGACTCGCAGAAGCTCCTCGAGCTCGAGCAGCACCTGGCCGAGCACTTGGTAGGTCACGCGGACGTCATGACACGGGTCGCAGATGCGCTTCGCAAGGGCGCAGCGGGGTTTCATGGACAGCGTCCGCTCGCGACGTTCTTGTTCCTCGGCCCGACGGGCGTCGGCAAGACCGAAACCGCCCGCGCACTGAACGAGCTCTTCTTCATGGGATGCCCGATGACTCGCATCGATATGAGCGAGCTGAGTGAGTCCCATGCAGTGGCCAAGCTGGTCGGTGCCCCTCCGGGCTACATCGGTCACGACACCGGCGGGGTTCTCACCGAAGCGATTCGTCATCGGCCCTACCAGCTCGTCTTGCTCGACGAGATCGAAAAGGCCCACATGGACGTGCTCCACTCGCTCTTGCCGCTCCTTGAAGACGGCCGCCTGACCGACGGGAAGGGCCGGACCGTCGATTGCACGAATACGATCGTCGTCATGACCTCGAACCTGGGCGCGCAGCAATCGAGTCGCAGCCAGAGCTCGATAGGCTTCCAGGGCGCCTCGGCCGGATCGGACGAGGGGTTCTCCGCCGCCTTGGCGGCTGCAAGGCGTGCGCTTCCGCCCGAGCTTTGGAACCGTATCGACGAGCCACTGTTCTTCGGGCCGCTCAGTCGGGACGAGATCGGCGAGATCGCGCATCGCATGATTGCGGGCGTGGTCCAGCAGCTCCGCGAGCGACAAGGGGTCGAGCTCAGCGTCGATGCCAGCGCCATCGATTCACTCGTCGCGCTCGGTGGATACGATGCCGACCTCGGCGCGCGTCCGATGCGACGGATGATCGGGCGCATGGTCGAGGCACCGTTGGCCGCAGCGATCCTAGGTGGGGACTTTGAGCGCGGCGATCGCATTCTCGCGGTGGGCGACGCACAAGGCGTTCGCTTCGAGCCGCTCGAAGGCTCAGTCGAAGCCGCCGAGTGAGGTCGGCGTTCAGGCCTTCGTCGCGCGAAGGATCTTCGACGCTTTGGCTTGCGACAGGCCCGCGGCCAGCGCGCATTTGACGATGATTGGAACGACCGCGTCATAGGTGGCGAGCGCATCGCGGCTGATGCGTCGGAGCGCCTTCCGGTGGTTCGCCACGGCCTCTGCCTCGCCCCGCGCGATCGGACCCGTGAGGGCGCCGGGAACGCCGAGGCTCTGAACGTTCTCGCCCACGCTCCGCAGCAGTCCCCCGATCGCGCGCTCAGCAGCACGCTTGTCGAACCCGAGGCCCTCGAGCACGCCAACCGACACGAATGCCAGCGCAGCAGCACCATTTGCCGCCAGAGCAGCGGCGGCGTGGTAGCCCGCGTCGCCGCTCTGGGCGACTACGATGCCTGCGCCGCACGCTTGGGCGATGCGGCGGCTCGCCGCGATGGCGCGCCGCGACCCGTTCACGGTGAAAGTCGTTCCTCGAAGGCTCGGGTTGCCGCGCCTGCGCGGGAACGACACCAGTGGATGCATGATGCCCACGGCGGCCCCCCGCGTCGCGCAAGCCTGAAGGTCTTCGGTTCCCCGGGCGCCTGCGCAATGGAGCACTGTCGCGCCGGGGCTCAGGTCCGGTGCGACCTTTTCGGCGACCGTTTCAATCGAGTCGTCGGAGACCGCGAGGACCACCGCATCGGCGCATTGCACAGTCGAAGGCTTCCACCGGCGGCCTGCCGCGACAACGACGTGCTGTCCGCTCGATTCCAGGGAGCGCCGCAACGCCCCACCGACCCGGCCGCGCCCGATGATGAGGATGTTCATCCTTCGCCTTGGTACAGCCCGTGCGATCGGATGTGCTCGAGGACGGCGGTCGGTACGAGCCCCGTGATGTCAGCGGCGTTGGCGAGGCCGGAGCGGATGTCGGTCGAGTTGATGTTTGGAATCGAGATTGGGCAACCCTCCGGAACCGGAGAGCCTTGACGGCCGATCACGAGGGGCGGCGCAAGCCTCATGACCTCGTCCCACCGGTGCCAGCGATCGGTCGCAGACAGGACGTCAGCGCCGACGAGAAGGCGAAAGACCGTGTCGGGGTGCTCGCTCTCGAGCGCTTCGAGGGTATGGAGCGTCCTGCTGACGCCCCCCAGGCGCCGCTCTATGTCGGAGACTTCCACCTCCCGGAAGAGGGTGAAGGCGAGCTCGCACATCAACATGCGCTGTTCGAACGATGCCCCGTGCTCTTTGTCGAACGCATGCTTCCAGGTTGGGATGATCCACACCGCGTCGACGTCCGCTGCGGAGAGCGTCCATGCGACCGATAGGACGTGCCCGAGGTGAGGCGGATCAAAGCTTCCCCCATAGATCGCGACCCGGCGCGTCACGGTGCCACCATCACCTTGGCGCCTCGGCCTTGAATCGGTTCGGTCCACGAGACCTCGCCGTTGAGGTCGATCGCCTTCAGCACGACACCGCCGGACTCGGAGCGGTCGTCGAGGAGGCCGACGTGCCCCCCATCGAGAGGTCCTGGGCTGAAGAAGCAACGGGGCCCGAAGCGTTTGAACATGAGCTCCGTGGCATCGCCGTAGACGACGACGTTCGAGTTGATGACGTCCTCTTCGCCGATGGTGGACTTGTTTCGAACGATGAGGACGATGCGATCGTCGAGCATTTCCATGGCGCGTGTCGGTGGGGGTGGCGCGACGCGCAGCTTGGCGAGGTAGCGCGCCCCCCGGAGCCTTCGAAGCACCTCTTCGATGTCGTCCGCGGAGCCTGTGGCCGCGACCTCGGCGACTCGTTGCTCGATCGTATGGGCGCTGTCCTCCGACTCGTGCGCGGCAACGAAGTCGCGAAGGGCGTCGTCTTCGCCGACATAGATGACCGTGTCGACCTCGAGGTCACAAATGAGAAGCTTGGCGGCCTGCTCGAGGGCGGCCGCGTCCGCATTGGCAGGACCGATGAAACCCATTCGCATCGTTCTAGGGATCTACACCAGCTTGGGCCCGAGCTTCAAAATGTGCGTCGCTGATCGCGAAGCGGATCACGGCCCAGGCCTCGGGAGTCTCCTGGATCGCGTCTAAGCGGCCGGCATCGTTGGTAGGCACGTCGTGCCCGGCGATCTTGAGTAGCGCGTTCACTGCAGAGGGAACGTCCCCCGTTAGGGTCAGGGCGGCGCGGTCTCCCAGCTCGGCGATCGCGAACGGAACGACCCGCGTGGAGAACTCGGCATTGCCCCGCAATTCGAGCACCAAGCTCTCCACCTCGTCGCGCCAGCGCCGAGGCACGGCCTTGAGCAGCTTCTTGCGAAGGTCCTGCATCTGCCGAGGCTCCGGTTGCTGTGCGCGGCTCGCCTCGTGACCTTGAAGAAGGGCGAGTAGCGCGGCGTCGAGGTCCTCCGGGCGGGCGCGCAGCGCAGGTGCGAGATGGTTGCTCGCGACCTTCAGCGCGCGGGCGAACAGGAACACTCGTTCCCGTGGAGTGGTCATTTCGTGCAGGTTTCCCCCGAGGACGATGGTAGGCGGGTCGCCGTCGATCGGCATGCACGCGGCGGGCGCGACGTAGGTCACCTTCAAGCGCGGCTCGCTGATCCCGAGTGCCTCGGCGACGGCGCCCGCCTCTTCGATCAGGCTCCGATGCTCGCCGGATGGTCGGCGAAGACGCCACGCGCTGGCGTCGAATGGCAACACTTTGTCGAACGGGTGCTCACACAACGAAAACAGGCGGCGAACCGTTTGTGGCAGGCCCGGCGGCGCAACGATGCTGTCGACGACGGTGGACAGCGGAACCTTGGGTTCGCCCAAAGCTTCATCGCGAGGCGTGACGTCGCCTTCGAAGAGTGACGCCGGGTGACCAATCGCGATTGCCGCACTGGCTGCGCAGGAAGCGGGGCCGGGACCATGTCGCCGTTTGAGCACACGCACCAGAGTGGTCCACAGGGCTTCGCTGCCGGGATTCCCATCGATAGCCGCTCGCAGGTCGCTGACGGCGCGGTTGAGATGCATGGCTTCGGCGGGGCCGGCGCCCTGGCGTTGATAGTAGTCCGCGACCGCGAGGATCACGTCGGGCTCGGTCGGCTGCTCGCCCCGAAGATTCTCGAGCATGAGCTCGGCCTGTCGCGCTTGCCCTGCCGACTCGGCGGCACTTGCTAGCCGGATGCGATAGTCGCGGTCCTGCACATCACTGCCAGCTCTCCGAACGAGCTCCTCGAGCAATCTGGCGGCTTCGACCGCTTTGTCCTGGCGGCTCAGTACCGATGCGAGCCGGTCCAGCGTTTCGATGTGCGCCGGAGCCAGCTTGGCGACGCGGCGTAGCGAGGCCTCGGCGCGCGGGAGGTCTTGAAGATGTACATCATAGGTCTCCGCGAGCTGCGAAAAGGCCCAAATCTGTTCATCGGTCGTGCGGTTCAAACGCGCCATGCGAATCAGTGCTTCGGCGGTGCCCTGCCAGTCCTCTGCTGCGCGGTGCGTGTCCACGAGCTCCTGGAGCGCGGCGAAGTTGTGCGGATCGAGCTCCAGACATTCGTGCAACGCGTCGGTGACGCCCTGGATGTCTCCCCGCTCACGACTCTGGCGAGCCTTTTCGAGCAGGAGCCCCACGAGCGTCGGGGTGTCGGCGCCAGCGTCGATGCGCGAATCGGTGAGGGCGGCGAGCGAGTCCAGCTGGCCTTGGCTGCGGTAGAGGGCAGCGAGGCGACGGTACACATCGAGGTAGGTGAGGTCGCAACTCGCAGCGGCGACCCAGGCGTCGACCGCGCGGCGTTGATCATCGAGCTCTTCTTCGAAGATGCATGCAGCTTCCCGCCACAACGATGCGGCGCGATGGGTGTCCTTGGCCCGGTCGGCAGCATCCTGATAGACGCTCGCGGCATCCTCCCACCGCTTGGCGGCGTGAAGGAGTCGCGCTTCCGCCTCGCGCGCCAGAGGATGGCTCTGGGCCGCCTCCAATACTTCGAGCGCTCGCTCCGGGTCCCCCAACCGGTGGAGCACCTGCGCGGTATCGAGAGCGAGCGCGCCCCGCTCCAATTCGTCATCGATGGAGGCATCGAGCGCCGTGAGCGCCTGCAGACTGAGCAAGGAATCACCCTTTGCGTACGCCGCGCCAAGGACCTCTCTCGCCAAGGCTGGGTCGGCTTCGAGCGCGTCGTCGATGCCATGCAGGAGGCGGTCGATGTCGGCCTGCATGATGTCCGGGTCGGTTCGGAGCAGCTCGAGCACGAGCCTGTGTCTTGCGAGTCGGTCTGTGGAGTCGGAAGGAAGAGCTTCCAAGAGCCGGCGGGCGCTCGAACGGATGCGCTCGGGGTCGTCCTCCCGAAGGGCGTCCCATTCGAGGGCGCGGGCGGTCGGGATGTGCTCCGGGCGCAACTCGGCGATCGATTGCAGCGACAAGCGCGCGCTTTGCATGTCGCGCCGCGCGAGGCGATCGACTTCGGCCATCGCAGAAAACGCGCCGAGTCGCTCTGCGTCGTCGGTGGCCTCGCGCGCGCGGCGCATCGCCGAGTCGGCCAAGCGCGCGAACTCGGAAGCTTGAAGCTCTGCGGCCTTTTGCTGCACGCGAATCGCTTGGTCGTCCGGTCGCGCCGCGGAGGCCTCTCTCAGCACCTTCGCCGCCCGCGCGGGAAGGCCGGCGGAACGGTACGAGGCGGCGGCGCGCTCGAGGTAGGGGACCGAGCCCAGCCGTTGCGCAGCCAGCAGCATGAGGTCGCCAGCCGCCTCGGTGGCGCCGCCAGCGGCTTCGAAAAGGTGCTCGACGAGGACAGGGTCAGGAGCGTCCGGATTCAACGA
>Ga0233409_10000037_pt1 | contig 18510 bp, 10 predicted proteins | sample Na_oxic_13_MG_FD_179871 | JGI IMG/M metagenome (GOLD analysis project Ga0233409, IMG submission 179871) | Seawater microbial communities from Saanich Inlet, British Columbia, Canada - Na_oxic_13_MG | ecosystem: Environmental > Aquatic > Marine > Inlet | place: Canada: British Columbia... | reverse complement strand
AAGAAACTGTTCCAAGCATCACCTGCTTTATCATACCAATAACCAGGCATATTTTTTACACCCTGCATATCAAACTGAAAATCAGTCTTGTTTTCAATTTCATCTATACCAGCACTTATAGCTGTAGGTATTGTACCTTCTGGCAAAGAGTTATATATATCCATTACACCATCAAAAGACTTAAGCTCACTGACTGGTTTATTTATAGATTTTAATAATTTATCTCTTTCATCTACACTAATACCATTTAGAAAATTTGATATTTTTTCAGCAGCATCATTTGATGGAACATATTCTCCATCTGTACTATTTCTTATTATAGCTTGAAGGCCCTCTGTTGAATTTACTCTATTACCAACAATTTTATTAATACGGTCTCTGTATTTTTTTCCTTTGATAATACCATCCATTACTTCTGTAGGATCTGTTATTCCTGCATTTCTATAAGCATTGGGATTTAAACCAAGAGCAGTACATACACCAGTAGCACAGTTGCTTTCTATAAAATCATAAGCACCTTCTTTTCCTTCACCTAATGCTGTAGGTGCTTTGGCTAAAAGTCCTTTTACATTTTTTCTTTGTGCCAGTCTATCCGTACCTCGGAATGTTTGTGCTTCATTTAAAAATCTTTCAACTTCTTCAGATGATACATCAAGATCAACTACTCTTACATTATCTTGACCTTCATATTCAGAAGGATCCATAGGTGTATTATCCCTTGTATTTTCCCATCTATTTACATAAGCTTTTTTACCATCAACTTTATTAACAAGCTTTGTTGTATCTTTATTGTATAACTGAGCTTGGATATGACCAGGAGGCATGCTTCTGTATCCATAAGGAAATTGCACAACTCTTATACCATAGTTATCATAATTAATTTCATCAGAGGATTCTTTCTTTACTGTCTCCGTACCTTCTTGAGCTTTCTTCAATTCATCATTATGTAAGTAGCCTAGCTTTTTATACTTTTCATGATCAGCAGGAGTATTAGCTTTATATGCATCACCTGTTTTAGTATCATACATCATGTGTGCTACAAACTCTTCTGTCTCTCCACCTTTTTCTTTTTTCCATCCGGCTGCATTTCTTGCAAAATTAGCCATCTTGACTACAGAAGGAGGATACTTGTCTTTATTAGCTAATACTTTTTCATATGCTTCAGCTACAGTCATACCACGTGCTTTAGCCCACTTAGTAAACTTACCTTCATTTTCAGGTTTAATTTCTATACCTGACTTTGCAACTGGCATACCTTGATCCATAGCTAGTTGTTCAGCCATTGCATTTTTTTCAGCCATTGCAGCTTGTTGCTCTTCAGCCTCTGCTTGTTCTTCTAATGCCTGATTTCTAGCAATCTCTTGAGGATTTCTAGTTTGTTCATCTGGTGAACTTGGTTCTTGTGGTTGACTTCTTTCTTGAACAGCACTAAACAATTGCATCAATTGTTCTTCTTCATAACCCAATTGCATAAATGCTTGTGCTATAGTTTGTTGATCTACTTCTTGTTGTAATAAACCCATAACAACTTCTACCGGGTCTTGTCCTTCATTTACAGAAGAGTTTATAAACCCAACAATCTGCTGCATATCAGAATCTGTACTTTGTCCTGTAGGCTGCATTGAGGATTGACCACCCATCTGCATTAAACTTTTTTTGTTTACTTTCACAACAATTATTTTATATTAATAATATACAAATAAATCAAGAGATTTACTAATTTTTAAGGTTTAAGCTTTATTTAAAAAGTGAGTTGCTATAAAATTACTAGTAGTCATACCATGCATTTTAGCTTCTCTATAATATTTTCTGTTAAGCTTATCATATATCTTTTCTGCTTCTAGCTCTTGTTCAGTACCATCATACTTACCATTTAAATATCCTTGATACATATCAAAGTCATCCATCTCTCCTCCTTCTTCATTTGTAGGTAAAACTCTATCTAGTTGTTGTAGCTTTAAATATTTAGAATTCTTCTTGACATTATCTATATATGTAGCTTTACCATCTTTACTTGACCCTCCCCAAAATCCAGGTAATGTATTCATCAAATCATTTTTGTCAACACCTTTTCTATTGTTGGCTAAAAAAGCTAATCTAGCAATTGTTGCTATAGCTGCTTTCTCAGGATCCATTAAGTCTGCATTAGAAGTTATACCTAAATCATTAAACATTTTTTCTGCTGGCATTACTTTGTCTCTTTCAGAAGCTAAAATATTACCATTACTATCTCTTTTTTTACCTTCATTTTTTACTTCTTGATACCTAAGCTGAGTAAGTCCAACACTGTTATAGTCATTATCAGCACCTTCAGCAAAACTATAACCATCAAATTTTCTCTGATAATCTGGTGATGATGATTTTGGATCTATAAATTTTTTCCTTGCACCTCTATATGCATTACCCAGTTCAGTATGAGTATCTCCAAAGTTTGTTTCATTACCTAAAATTCCAAATGCAATCTGAGCTATTTCATTATACTGATCACTAGATATACCAGCAACTTTCATTATCTTTTGTTTATTATTTACTAATGAATTTACAAAAGGTTTAACTGACCCTTCATATTCTTCAGTATCATCAAAATCAAAATAAGTAAATTTATCTTCTTTAAATTTCTCCTCATCAAAAACAGGTCTAATTTCTTTATAGTTTAAAGTATTAGTAGATCTATTAATTCCTTGACCTTTCTGTTCTCTACCTTGTGAATCAGTATAATTTTCTGCATCTATCCTATTTTGTCTACCTGTTCTTAATACTGCTTGACCATCTGCAAACTCAAAATAGTTTCCTTCTTCTTCTGGTAATATAAACACTGGAGAACCTGGCGGTAAGCCTGTATTATATAATGCCTCTAGATCAGTACACTTACCATTGATACAACCATTACTCATTCTATTATCTTCAATGTTGTCATTATCAAAGTATTGTTTTCTACTGTTTAATGTAGCATGAATAACAGCAGGTATTTCTATTCCATTTTCATTAACTAATGTAAATGAAGGTGTGTCTTTATATTCACCCACATTACCCATTGTAAATTTTCCTGCACCTGTTTGCTTATTACCAGCACTCCAGTCTACTTTACTTTTGTATCCTGGTTTAAGTTTCTCATATACAATTCTACCGTCTTTCTCTTCTTCTATAAATGCTTCTTTTGGTGTAACTGTATTTCCATATGGATCTATATATTTATTTTTAGTTACTGTTTGTGCATCTCCAACATTTTTACCTGTTCCCACTTCAAAATCCATAAGAACATTATCACCTTGATAAAGTTTTAATCTTTGTGATTTTTTATCTATAACAACATATCTTTGGTTTGGGTCATTTAACATTTGTGATTTTACAACAATGCTTTCATCATTACCACCATTAATGTCTTTTCTATTTTGCTTTAATTTATCTGTACTAATCCAACTTTCTTCTGCTAGACTTACTTCATCAATATAATTATCAGGTAGTTGTAATCTTTGATTTATACTTATAATATTTATATCTTCAATGCCATTAATTTCAGCTAACTTATTAGATGTTGTCCCGTGTTTTTTAGCTATTTCATTTAAGGTATCACCAGCTTTTATTACATATTCTTTTTTGTCACTAACCTCAATGTTTGGTAATTTTAATTTTTGATTTATATTAATTAAGTTAGGATCTTGTATATTATTTAAAGATGCAATTTCACTAACAGATGTATTATACTTTTTTGCTATAAGACCTAAGCTTTCACCCTTTGCAACAACATGATTATTTTCTAGATTATTATCTGATGATCTTGGATTATCTTTAACTTCATAATCTGATGGATCAAATTTATAATCTTCAATATTTTTATTTATATTTTTTAAAGATGAAAAAAAAGGATCTTTAGGCATAAACCAATTTGTATAAGTATTGTCTTGTACAACTGTGTTATTAGCTCTTTCATCAAATAAATCACCACCGTACTGATATTTATATATATCTCTTATTTCTTTATACTTATCATCTTTTGTTGCTTTAATAAAATTCTCTTGTACTAGAGGTCTTTTTTCTGTTGAACCATCATAAACAATCATATTTATGTAGTCCTTTGTTTGTTGCGGTAGTTTCTCTGTCCAATCAGTTCCTGTATATATATCAGTACCATTAGCCTTTTCCTCAGTAAGTAATTTTAGTACTTTACCTCTTCCCCAATTATAAGATGCTAAACTTTTAAGTAATCTATTCTCAGCAGTGCTTGTAGGTTTATCTACAAATGATGAGTTGTATAATTCATTCATAGACCACTCTTGAACATCATGATTTTGTTGTGCATTAAATGGATCTACTGATTCAACTTTATTTGCCTTTTTATAATCACTTATTAAGTCATCTCCTATTTGTGCTATACCTTTATATCCAAGATCATTTTTAGCTTTTGGGTTTAATAAAGATTCTACAAAAGCTTGTTTTAAAAGCAACTCAGGAGTTATCTCAAAACTTTTTTCTACTTCTACACCTGTCTGAGCCATTGGTACTTCAACAACATAGTCTGCATTACCATAGTCGTAATGTTCTACTCCCGGCATCATATCCTGAACTTTACCATTGTTACCATAACCCCTAACAGGGAAGTCTACACCATTCATAGTAATATTACTTGACTCAATAATATTAACTGGATTGTTTACATCAGGTGAATTTCTTTTATATCCTTCTGTACTAAACATTTCTGATACATGTGTTATGTATTCATTTGGTCCCCCTGGTAGTCCTATGCTTTTCTTATTTGCCATTATCTAAGAGATGTAAGTAGTTTAGTATTAAATAAACGTAGCAACATTTTTCTATTTCCTGAGACTAATCTTTTTAATATAAAATTATTTGCGTAATGTCTAAATTTCTTATGTTGTAGTTGTGATTTATTATAATTTAAGTTTATCACATTTAAGTTTTTTATGTAGCCATTTGGTGCTGTTCTCCAAATAGGTTGTTCTGCAAATGAAAACTCTCCTCTATCATTTGTAATATCCCAAAATTGATTAAACCTATATTTCTGTTCTACTTTAGAACATAGTATATCTATATTATTACCACTAACTATAGGGTAAGTTAAATTAGCTAAAGGTTCATTAAATGGTGTAGGAACTAACTTTAAAGATCCGGATACTTGTTCATTATTATAAATGATTGCTTGATCAAAATTAAATAAAAGATCTTCCCATTTGTCATCATTACATGCATAGCCCATATCACCTTTATAAACATATGTTTCAAGTTGATATTCAACACTTCTTACAGTATTAACCATTTGCCCAGTTTGTTCAACTAAATCAATTTCCCATGGATAATCTACACCGTAATAATTTGCAAATAAATCACACCTCACATTATGTCTCCAAAATGCTCCAACCTTAAAGTTTGCTTGTGCAGTTTCATAAGAGTCTGAATTACATATAAGTGGATTAGGATTAACATATGTAGGACTTCCTGCTAAAAATAAATCATCACACTGACCTGTTGTTGTTGTAGGAAATCCAGGAATACCAGGAGGACATTCACATTCTATTTTTCTACATGTTGGTGGTGCTTCTACATTACATGGTCCTGAGCTATCCACAAACTCACCAGTTGTTGGATTTGGATATACAAGAGTATAACCAGGAGGGCAATTACATGTAGTAGGTATTGAACATGCATTAGCTGCAATGTTTGCTGCTACTGAAGCAACTTGAGTTGGATTATTAGCTGCAATACCATATTGATATCCATCAACATTTATAGGACCGGGAGTACAAGAAATATTACTTAATACATTGGGATTGGCTGGTGTACTAGTTGTAGCACCACAATATAAAGCAAATACATCTTGATTTGCAGGACCAGATGCATTAGGTGAATTGTTTACACCTTGGAAAGGACAACCTATATTTCCAGGATTAGTATTTGTATCAGTTATAAAAATAATTATTTGTCTAAAAGCTGGATTTGAAGTTCTATCTCCTAACTGACTTCCTGCCTTTAAATTTAATACGCTCTGAGCATGACTTAATGCTGGAGATATTACTGTACCAGTTCCAGGAGGTGTTTGACCCCAAACACTATTATACCAAGCAGTTACTTGAGGTTCAGTTACAGTATTACTCATAGTAAATCCACTAGGATTCATATCAACCCGTTGACTTGCCCATGCATTAAAACCTATTTGAAATCTACCAGTAGCCATAGGTCCTGATATATTAGGATCAGTTAAAAATGCAGATAACCAGTTTTGTTGTGCTTGTCTTATACCTCCATTACCTGTAGAACCTGAAGTATCCATTGCTACAACAATGTCTAATAAACACAGTGTTGAACCTCCTTGTACATCAGCATTTACTTCATCTATTATGACTGAAGCTAAATCAGATGTATTTTGTATTCTTTCACATAATCCATTTGTTGCATTATATGTATATCCAGGTGGGCATATTGGAGTTTCACTTTCTATTGTCTTTGTTGTAAAAAAGTGATTGATGCTTGGTAAAGCTAATTCAGGATGCCAGTCATGAAAAGATATCCATCCTTTTCCTTTTGGATCATAACTTATAGTCCAAGAACAATCATCAAACCAAACGGGATCCCCTATTGTAAGAGGTAATCCTCCATTAAATTCAAATCCTTTTGATTCAGAATATGTAACATTAGCAATCCATTTAGATTTTATTCTATAATCTTTTTTCATAAAATAAACAATATCATCATTAGGATCATATATTGCTTGACACCCTACACCTGCTATAGGATTATCAGATAATACAGAATCTTCCAGTAATGGAAATTGTTTAACTAATTGAGAAGGTAGATATTTATTAAACCACCATTTCATTCCATTATTAGATATTGGATCTAATCCTTTACCTGTATATTGAAATATTTTACCTTGTGCTTGTGATATAAAAAACAAACCTACTGGTGTATTTACAACGCTTCTTAAACTTTCACATGAACCATATTCATTAGAGATGTCAGAATTAGTTACATTTTGCAACGGTTGATTAAATAATTTACCATCACCTATTGTTACATTAGTATTTGATCCTAACTTTAAAGAATCTACTCCTTGAAATAACTGAGGAGATAAATAAGGGAAAAATACTAATGCCCCTGTCTTACTCATAGGTTTTATTACACTAACTTTATTTTTAAAGTCTTTATAATTAAGTGGTAAAAATACTCTCCAAAAATCTTTCTTAGCTTCATCTTGAGCTTGTAAAGAATATATTAATCTTTTTGGACGGCTAACATAACAGTTTGCTGCAACATATGGATCATAGTACAATGGTTGAATTTCCCCAAAGGAACTCATTTGTGATGGAAATCTTGATGGACTTAATGATTCATCATACTTATAGTAGTTATCTTTCTTTTCTATTTGTGCATGAAATAATTCATCTATATCATTATTTTCATATACATCATATATTTGTCTTGCTTTAGTATCTTCCCAATCTCTGTGTGCTAAATTAATTTCTGATTCTACAAAGAAGTCTAATATTCCATTATTATGAGAATACATGTAAGCATATCTCATAGCTAATATAGGGTTAGGATCATTTGCATTTCCTCCTCTAAATATATTAGTAAATCCTTGACCACAACTATCATTACCTCTATCTAAATAAAATAGATCATTAGGAAATAATTCATCAGGGTCAGGAGCAATACCAAGTGTTGCTATTTGTTGAGCTAAACCTGTCATGTCAAATCTTTGTGAATTTAACCAAAACCTAGGGTATGGTATATTGACATGCATGGAGTAATCATATGTAAACTCATCTGGCTGACCTAATAGATATTGAGAAAAAATTGGCATTATAACTTTTTCAGTATACCTACCAATAAATGTATCACCTGCCATAAGAGCTTGAGTTGAATACATAAATTGATCAGGTTTAGTTGGATCTAATAATTCAACACAACCTCTCATAGGTATTTGTTTTATACCGCTTAGTTGACCATATTGATTATCAAAGTTAAATTTAAGTGATCCGTAATATGCAGATATATTTGATATTTTACTTTGATCAGGATTTAATAAATAATTATCAGACCATTCACCTACTGAACCATTTTTTCTAACATAACCCCCAACTGTAAATCTTGATTTATCCTCAGTTATTGGATCTTGTAATTCTTTTTCTAATGCAACAGCAACTGTTGATGGTCTAAATAAATTATTTATTTTATATTGTCCATTATTAAATGTTTGAAATGAAGAACCTAAATAATTAGAATCTTCATTCTTAAATCTCCATATTGATAAGTTGCTATCTTTAAAATCATTAAAAAAGCCTTGTGAATTATATTTAAATACAAAATCACTCTTGTTAACTAAGTTATAAATTAGCTCAATTATCTCATTACCACCAATTGCAATATTAGCAGCTGAAGTTGTCAGAGAAATTAATGCTCTAAATCCTGAAGGCAACTGAGATAAAGCTGTATTTTTATTAGTTGTTATTTCATACTCACCTGGTTTACCACCTGGTAGAAGACCAGATAAAGCAGTTACTGATCCAAAAATCCCTTGTGCTAGTTCTAAACCTGCTCCACCTGCCCACAAATCAGCTAAAGCTACTGTACTATCAACTAATTCATAACCAATTGATGCACCTTCAGAAATACCTGAGTTGGCTACAGCACCTGCAGCATTAGCTACTCCATTTACTCCAAAAGGTCCTGTAGTACCACCAGTTCCAAAACCTAAGTAAAAGTCATTTGCAGTCCAAAAACCACCTCCACCACCGGTTCTTTTAGTTCCTCTATCTCCTTGAATTTGAGCAACAGCATAACCTATACCAATCACAGCTGCTATTACAGCTGCTCCATTTCTTAATAGTTTAAACTGAGGGTGATCTTCTGATGCTTTAAAATAACCAGATTGTTTACCTGTTATCTCACCATATATTCTAGTTTCATAAGCATTTAAAAAAGGCTTTGTAAACATTAGATCTGGAGATGCAAAAGTAAATGCTTTTTTTGAATACCCGTCTAAAGGAGCAAATGATGCTATACTTTGAAGCAGGTTATCACATGATTCTGTTCTATTAAGATCATTGCCACCTTTCCAAAAATACATGTCTGGTCTCAAATCATTATATGGATAGTTTGCATATAAACCTTGAACACTTCCACCAATTAAATTCTCTGAATTTGGTACAGTATATTCACGCATATTCCTAAACAAACCTTTAGCCAATATAGATTTTGCTCCAGTTCTTGAACCTCTTAGTATTTCATAACCAACTACATCTTGTAGATAACTTCCATCATTATATTTTGGTCTTCCTATATTAGTAAATTCTACTCCTAATAAGTTTATATTATCTCCGTCAGTTGTACTAATATGTAAAGGTGAGTTTGGTCCTCCTACTTCTTCAGTAGGAAACTTGTGATGTCTGATTGGTTTCCCACATAGATCACCCCAAATGTCAGGTCTATCTGAAGGATATCTTTCTGTAGATTCCCAATATCCCATTTTACCTCTACCAATAATAAAAGAACCATCATCTTGTAGTTCAGATATATTTTGTTGTGTAATAGAACCAGTATTATAAACTTTATAAACAGGATCTCCCAAATCATCTAAAGCATTATCACCAAATATAATATCAGTTTCTAAATTACCATTATAGTTTTCTGGTGCTCTACCTGGTATATGATATGATGAAGATCTTTCACCTGTATTATATATCCATCTAATAAAAAATGCATATTGCTCATCTCTTAAGAATCCTAATTTACTACCACCTAAAGTATAATATTTTGAATCTAGTTGATTACTTACCCAATTTGTTTTTATTTGATTAGCAATAGGTTGATAATTAAAATCAAATTTTTCAGTTGGTCCTTGTCTAATAAGCCAATCATTAACAACATACATTGCATTTGATTTTTCATATGCTGGATTACGTTTAGGTAACTCTGCTATATCTACTGCTTCTAATTCATCACTAATAAAATCAAGACCTATGTCTAGTTGCTGAGTACTATAAAGACCAATTTTTTTAGCAAATACTTGACCCTGCTGTCTTATCAAAAGAGCTAGCTGATAATAATCAAATTTAGTATCTAAGTTTGATAATTTAATATTCATTGATCCACCAGAGCCAGCATGACTCCAAAGCGTTTGAACATTTGATATACCAATATAGTCTGTTACTTTTTGTTCATTCTCAGTATATGCAATAAAAGCCTGATATGCACCATTTCTTAACATACCACCATCAACATCTTTTGATAGTTTTACACAAGGTGTGTCCATCAGTGGTGCCAATCTTATTTTTTCACAATCTAATTGTTTAGGTTCTATATCACTAAAAACTACACAAGGATCTCCTGGTGCAGAACTTATGTATTGTTTCCAAGGAATTTCATCTATGTTTAATGTACGTGATGGATTATTACCATCATCCCAATATACTTGCCAAGAACAATCAAAGTTTTCTTTAGCTGCACCAGTAATTAAAAATTTCTTTTTAAAATTTAGACATGGATCATTTACTAAAACTTCATATTTACATTCACTATCATCAAACGTTCCAATTTCAGAATTAATGTCATCTGTAGAATATACAATCCATTGATCTCCATATCTATGAATAGCACCTATAATTGTATATGGAATAACTCCACATTGTAAATTGGCTGGCTCATTACCAATAACACCCATGTCACCATCAGTAGAATTATTAGCAGCATTACGTGCATTCCACCAACTTTGATTAGGTTCCATAGACTGGGTTATATCCTTATTCATCCCCTTTAAGAATGAATTGGTAGCTATAGAAGATGTACCAGTATTTTGTTTTGCTCTATTATTCTGCTTAGCCATAATTGTTGCTTATCTTTTAGTCCTACAATGAACTAGATGATCTTGTTGAATTGTTTGATACTAATGCCGCTCTTGGATTAGATGGTGCATAACTCAAAAACATATTGTAATAATTATGGTATTGTGCTCTTCTATTCATTGACCAAACTTTTTGTAATTCTTTAAAATCAGGAGTGTTAACAAAAGAAAGAGCATTATTTCTTGCTGCTCTTAAACGTTGCTCAACTAAACCTAATTGTTGACTAACGTTTTCACCTTGCCACACCATGTTTTCAAGTATTCTTTGTTTTATAGCATACTCATAATATTCATTACAGTAAGGTTGGTCTAATACTAATAAATCACCACTAGGTGATTCCATTGCTCCTTGATAACTCAAATAAACTTTGCCAGTCCTAAAAGTTGTAATCAAAAATCCGTCTTCTATTTGTGCAATATCTGATGCCTGTGCTCCCAGTGTAGGGCAGAAACATGTTTTGCTATTTACATCTTGAATTCTTAATTGCATAAATGTACTGTAAGTTCTAAATTGATTAGCACCTACTTTCTGAACAAGCTGATAAACATTTTCACCATCACATGTCTCAATAACACAAACGTCATTACATGTTTTACCATCTGCACACGGAGCTACTTCACCTGGTGCTGGTACATAAGGAACATCATTAAAAGTTTCAACATGTGTTCCTGAAGGCATGGTAGAGTTAACTGTATACTCACCACATAAAAATGCATAATTTAAATATGCAAAATCCATAGGTAGCTGCCCACGGCCATGTTCTATATCTATAACTACTTCTTTAGTTCTGTGTATTCTTAGTCCTAAATCATAATTAACTCTGGTAGCAACTTTAATTAACTGTTGTGGTTCTATCATCCCTTCTAATGCATATGTAGAAAAGTCAATAGAAACGTCTTCCATTAATTGTGAAAAGGTTCTATATTTATTTGATGCTCCCATTATCTATGTATATTAACTTTGTTATCAGAATCTTCTGGTGGAACTTGCATTGTATTCATCATAACATTTATTACTTGTTGTTCTATCTCTGCAAATAAAGCTTCTGGTATATAAATTGGCTGATCATATCTAGGTGTACAATCATCTTCAGTATCACAATTCCACTTTGTTATATCAGAATTAAAAACACCTTCTAACTTTATTGCATCCCATTCAATATTTGGACAGTATATATATCCATCTAACCACCAAAAATATTTGGTTGTATTATATTTGAATGATGTTGTCTTAGTCATTGAAGTATATGTACCCGGTTGGGTTGCTTGTAGCTCTTGTGAACCATCTATTGAACTTACGGTACGTATTAGTGGCCCCCAGTAACCTTCTATCATATCTGGTAATTTTTCTTTTGTACGTTTTATTGTACAACCACTTTGAATTCCTGAGCAATGTGCTTCAATTTTATCTACCTCAATTAATTCTATAAAAGGTAAAGCTTTCCACACTGAGTTAAACTTCATTAACTTATTGGCATAATCCTGCCTCCTCATCAATACTTGAGCAAATTTTTCTATTAAACTATATATGTATCTATCTGTAACAAAAGCATCTTGAACTTCTGCTTTTACTTGCCCTCTTATTCTAGATACAGCTTCTGCTATTGTTGACATTGTTGTTTATATTTCAAATTCATTATAATCTTTTAGAGCACTTTGAGTGTATTCTGTATTATCATATAAATGAGCAACTCTATATTTATTCTTCATTGTAACATACTTTGTCCAATTAGAAGGATAATCTTTTGCCACTGCTCTTTTAAATTGTCTACATGCTACAAATCTCCATAACTCTCTATTTTTAAATCTGTATTTTGTTGACCAATTTGTATAAAATATTTTTCCTAAATTTCCATCAGTTTCCCAATTTTTATTTTGTAATACCTTACCATATTCATTAGATAACTTATAATTTGTATTAACAGTTTTAGAAGAAGAGCATGTACCTATGAATAAGTAACCTAATGAATCAGGCAGCTCAACTCCATCTCTATATTCAATTACAGCTTTCCATAGTTTAACATTGTACAGTTTAATTATTTTCTTTAACTTCTCATTATCAATATTAGAATACAAAGGTTTTTTTTCTTTGAATTCTTTTATTGTTTCTGCATTTAATAAACCTAATCTATGCTCTCTGTACCTTGGAGCATTTAAATCAGGTTTTTTAAAATTATTTATCATACATACTATATTATTAATTTACAAAAAAAAGTGCACTTATGAAAGCTAAAAGAAGGATCTTTATAGAGCTTGATAAGTTATTTCACATATATTACCCATTGTAGGGTGTTGTAATTCTAATTTACCAGACCGTCTATTACCCACATACTTATTTGAATAATGATAATAATCTGTCTTTCCTAGACTGGGTAAAGTTTTTTCTATAAATCCCGCAGTCTCATTAGATGTCATATATTCTACTTTTCTATCTGTATGTATGTGCCCTTTAAATAAAGTTCTATTTGTTGTAGCACCCCATTGCTTAGGATACTCTGATGCATAAATTAAAGGATTGTTTTTACTACGTTTATCACCATGCTCAAAAGCATTAAAGTTATTATGCCAAACATGAACTTTTCTTTCTTCATATTTTATATCCCATGTTATCTCATCACTTTCTATTGATTTTGATAAAGCATGTACTAAATGATAGGAAGATAGTCTGTCATGATTTCCAGGTACATAAACTATTACTAACTCTTTGCAGAAAGCTTTAATGTAATTGATTGCCCAGTGCATTGCATCAAAAGCTTGTACATAAGCTTCTGTAGCACTCATACAGTTATCTAAAGGAGTTCCTGATGTTGTACTACCATTAAATGTATCCATGTTGATTAAATCACCTCCTACAACAAAATACATTCTTTCTATATAATTAACAGGAGCTGCTTTATTAATGAGGTATGTGATAGTGTCTTCAAAATCTTTATCTATTGTATCATTACCTTCTTTACCAAAATGAATATCCTGTAATGATATTACACCACATACAGGATCTTCTTTATTAATTTTTTTAATATTTGCTTTAGGAAGTTTATATGTTTTGGGTGCCCAGTTCTCTAATAGTTCTTTAAAAAGTTTTTCTTCTGGATTCTTAATCTGAGATACTAAGGCTGATACTCTCCAGTGATCACCCATTTGCTTATTCCAATACTGTGACAATTTCCATCTATCAGTATCTATTTTTAACAACAGAATTATTTCTTCTGCACTTTTAGGTTCATGATCAAAAGTTCCGGATATCTTACCTTCTCCTTTTTCTAAATCAATTGCTTCTACAACCTGAGCATTTTCTGCTGCTTTGCTAAAAAATATAGATTTTTTTCTTTTTGTTTTTCTTTCTTGTAGGACTTGCTTTTTAATTTTAAGATATTCATCTTCACTGATATTACACCGTTCAGCAGATATTCTACTGTTCTTTTTCCATTTCAATGAATTGATTACTTTCTGTTTAATGTCTTGCATAGGGAAAGTTTTTAAGTTTACCAAATATACTGAATTAATTATTAAAAAAAAAGAGGCCCCTAAAAGGAGCCTCTCCAACTCTTGTGATAGAAAACCAACAAACTATCACCTTCTGTTGTTATTTTTATTTGCCATTAATTAGCTAAAGTAGTAATAAGAATTTCAATTGGTTTACACGCTGAAGAGTTTCCAGCATCCACTACTTTAATTTTATATGCTGTACTAGCAATTAAGTTTGTTACTGTAAGATTATTTACAGTTGGTACAATAGGAGTTGGGTTTACTAATATCCATCCTCCTGGAGATACTTGCGTATCTATATATATATTTAAACCTGAACTATTACTCCATATACCATCCCAAATTACATCTACAGAACTTTTAGTTATTATACCTGCATATACGTTATATGGATCATGTTGTACATCATTTGAAGTACATGCTCCTAATCCATTAGATAATATCATAGAAAATTTCTGTATAATAGAATCAAGTCTTTCACCAGAGGATATAACTATTCTACTACCAGGATCACCTATTTGAAATGATGTACCACAATAACTTACACATTCTGCACATTGTATGTCATCACATCTTTCATTACCAACACTACAATCCGTATATGTACATGGGTTTGTGATTGCTGTATCAGAACATCCGCATTGTGAACTACATTTTGTACAATTACATGCCATTTTTTTATTTTTTTTTATTTAATTTCTTATATAATCTTATGGACACTGATTAGTTATAAACTCTGAAATAGCTCCTGCATTATAACTTAAATTCCAATCTCCTCCAGTATCTAAAGCAAAAACTCTCCAAGGGTATATTGTTCCTCCTGTTGGTGGAGTATATGTTCTATTATTACCTACTCCCATTACAAAACATCTAATTCCTAGTGATGAACATGTTGCTGATAATTGTGCCAACCTTTGAACATCAACATTATCAAATTGATCATCAGCACCACTTGGAAGATTATCTGTAAATATTATTAAATATTTAGCAGCACTTGGTCTCCAATCACCCATAAAGGCTGCACCTTCAATTGCTAAGCCTATTGCAACATCCATTGGTTCATCAGGAAAGTTTCCACCTCCTACCGGGAAAACCACAGTAGCAAGAGGTGCTATTTGTGAATTAAATGAAGCTTCATTATTTATTCCAAACCTTTCCATTGTTGTAAACCATGAATTAGTGGTAGGCCCAGTATTCATAATTTTTTGATTTGCTGGTAAGGAAGTATAGGCAGGTTTGTCACTATATGGAGTTTCTGGTGGTTGTACTCCAGTAGACCACTCATCTACAAGAGTTATACCTAATTGATAATCATTTGAACCTGATTCAGTTATAATTGTATTAACTACTCCAGGTATACCATTTTTAAGTAAAATAACTTCATCTGACATACTGGAAGTAAAGTCAACTATAAACCCACAATCTATTCCATTTGTACAAGGATTCTCTGCCCCTGTAGATGTAAAGTTAGTTGGGTTAATACATACTTCTGTTCCACCTTGGTAGTTAATAGTTATTCTAACGTTATAATTTGTATTAGGAATTAAATTTGTAAATGTAGCTGTTACAGAAGCTCCTGGGTTATTTACAGTTTCTGTTTGTTCAGTAATGTTTGTAACAGTGTTTATAACATCTAATACATACTGAGCTGTTGGTCCTAATGAATTTATAAAACTAATAGTTGCTTGTTCATTCTGTACATTTGACATAGTTGGACTTACAGGACATGGTATAAATCCTGTTACAACAGTTGTTTGAGTATCTGAACATGAATCTGTACCATCTGTAACACAGAAACCTATTGAAATACTTAAATCTTGAACTGTATTCATACCAGGTAAGTTTATTTGTACCCCATTAGGATCATTTTGTAAACTACTAACTGATACTATCTCTTGAATTGTATTACTATTTACATCTGTAATTGTAATAGTTGAACTACCTGCACAATCATTAAATGGGGAAGGCATACTTGAATTTAAAAATATAAATCTAAGACCCGTTATTTGTCCTTCTACTATTACGTTTTGTATTGTATAACCAAATGATACAGAATCACATCCGCCACCACAGCAGTTTGTTTGAATTTCTGTAATAGCATTATACATATCATCAATTACAACCCAAGCATTTTGCATAGATTGTGCAAGAGTAACTGCATTAGTATTCCAACCTGATATAGAACCGTAGCTAACTGAATTGTTAGATAATGTTATGTAACTTCCTGTTATAGCTGATTGTGAAATTGCATTATTAATTGTACTTGGTAAGCCAACTGCACTTTCTAATTCACAAAATCTAATTTCTAGTGCAAGTAATAAAACTGATACATCTGTTAAATTTCCTACATTTACAATACATGTAGGTACTACTTGAGCTTCACTTCCTCCGCTACCTACAACACATACTCCTTCTGGAAATACACATGCTTCTAACGTATTTAATCTGGTTGTATGATTTGCTATTGTTAATGTGTTAATTTCAACATCAGAAATTACTTGACATAATTCTTGTGCTGTTTTAACGGCATATTCATTTATTGGTAATGAAGTTACTTGATTTCCGTTAGCATCAAGATAATATAAACAAGCTGGTAAGTTTAATCTTTCTGCAGGTGCAGGTGGTTTATCTGAACCAATTCTGTTTTCACAAATTTGATTCACCATAGCTTGTAGAATTCCTACAAGAGTTTCTGGTGGTAAACCCGGTATAGCAAGACATGTTAAGTCCAAACCTGTTAAATCAGGATTAGCAACAATACCTCCATCAAGGATATCACATAATTTTTCAGCTAGTTTAGCTACTACTTCGGTAATTGTATCACCATTGCAAAGATCTATACAAGCAATATCTGGTCCTTGCCAGATAACACAATTTGATGATATACTATCACAACCATTTGTAGTTGCGCTTGAGTTAGTTGGGATCATAAATATTTTTTTTTCTATGATGCAAGTCTTTCAGAAATGCTATACATATATAATATACAAAAAATTCTAAAACCAAACAAGAAGAATGGTTTTAAAATTTTTTGAAAAAATATTTATAAAAAAGTGTAGAGTCTATTCTTCTTCTGGAATATCACTTATGGTACCGTCCTCTAGACTAATATTAACTGAACCATATTTATCTTCAAGAGATTTACTTACTTGTTTCCAATTTGCAGATGCTTCTGCATGGGTTGTTATAAGTTGAGATTTTACTAACTCTGCATTACCAATATTCATTAGTAATGTATTAATTTGATTTTGAAGCTCTTTAACTTCTTCCAGTTCCTTAGTAGAAATTTTTTTTGCTTTTTTCACTTTTGCCATTATAATTGGTTTTTAAAATTTGTATACTCTTCAAAGATAATAATTTATTTTTTATTTCCAAGGAAGATTAACAACTAAATTTGTATCAGGTAATAAATCTTTCTTAATTATATCCTGCATTCCTGTTATATAGTCATCCCGTAAGTACTTTATTAAAAATGTTTTTACTTCATTCTTAGATAAAGATTTATAGTCTTTTTTTGTAACAACACCCTCATCAGCATCTTTTACAATATATGATCCGTGTACAGTAACACTCTTTTTTTCATATATTGATTTTAATGACTTGGGTATTACTAATGAACCTGTATAAGTGAATACTATCTCCTTTATTAAAGAATTACCATCTGTCACTAAAGACTCTATATCAAAATAAAATCTTTCTGATAGATGCTCTTGTACTATAGGTGCTTCTTCTTTTTTAACAATTTTCTTCTTAACCACTTTTTTGTTAGTAGTTTTTTTTATTGCTTTCTTACTTGATGTTTTTTTCTTTTTTGTCATAACAGTTAGTTTAAATTTTATCTACACAGAGCAACTCTAAATGAACTACCATTCGTTAATTCAAAAGTAGCACAGCCTCCTTTACCATCTACATCTATTCTTAATATTGTAGTATCTTCCTGCCCATCAACACTTACAGGAAAGTTTGGTCCTGCAGGCCCTGTAGCACCAGTTGCTCCGTTTTTTCCATCAGATCCAGCAGATCCAGCAGGTCCTTGTATTCCTTGTGGCCCTTGACTTCCCGTTGATCCAGTATTACCAGTAGGTCCTCTAGAACCTGTTGGCCCTTGACTACCAGTTGGTCCTTTATCACCTTGTGGTCCTTGCGGTCCTTGGCTACCTGTA
>Ga0233409_10000036_pt1 | contig 18545 bp, 16 predicted proteins | sample Na_oxic_13_MG_FD_179871 | JGI IMG/M metagenome (GOLD analysis project Ga0233409, IMG submission 179871) | Seawater microbial communities from Saanich Inlet, British Columbia, Canada - Na_oxic_13_MG | ecosystem: Environmental > Aquatic > Marine > Inlet | place: Canada: British Columbia... | reverse complement strand
CAATCTCGGCGCCTTTAGCTCCACCCTGTTAATCCCATGGATACTGGAAACATATGGCTCAGCTGCAGCCTTTGGTATTCCCGGGATTTTGATGCTGCTCGCTACGATCATTTTCTGGTCCGGACGTTATCGTTTTGTACACATACCACCCGGCGGAAAACACTTTGTAAGCGAAGCATTAAGCAGCGATGGATTAAAAGTTGTCGCCAGACTAAGCGTTCTATATCTGTTTGTTGCCATGTTCTGGGCGTTATTTGATCAGACCGCTTCATCATGGGTTTTGCAGGCTGAAAAGATGGATCGAACGCTGTTTGGCATCGAGCTTTTATCTTCTCAATTACAGGCAGCTAATCCTTTGCTGGTGATGCTGCTGATACCAATATTTACTTATTTGATCTACCCGGCAATCAATAAAGTGTTCGCCCTAACGGCTCTGCGGAAAATATCGATAGGTTTGTTCATCACCGTATTCGCATTTGGCATCAGCGCTATCACCCAGGAAAAAATCGATGCCGGGTTCACACCACATATAAGCTGGCAAATTCTTGCTTACTTTGTTTTAACTTCGGCAGAAGTAATGATTTCGATCACCTGCCTGGAATTTTCCTACACCCAGGCACCAGCAAAAATGAAATCATTTATCATGGCATTTTTTATGATGTCGATCGCCATAGGCAACCTGTTCACCAGCTTTGTGAATTTCTTTATCAAAAATGAAGATGGCGCGAGCAAACTGGCCGGGGCAGATTATTTCTGGTTTTTTACTCTGCTTATGCTAATAACCGCAATAGCGTTTATCTTTGTCGCTAAAAACTACAAAGAAAAAATCTATCTACAAAAAGAATTCGCATAAAAATCAGCAAAATCCTGATTTCAGCGGTAGAATACGCCGCTAATCCGGCAGCCCATAAAAGGCGGCGGCCCATAAAAACAACATAAAGCACATATACCAGGTCCATGTCAGCAGAAGACGAAAATACTACCCCCACAAACTTTATCCGTAACATTATTCAGGACGATCTGGATTCGGGCAAACACAAAGCGATTCAAACCCGCTTTCCTCCTGAGCCAAACGGTTATCTGCACATCGGACACGCCAAATCAATCTGCCTGAACTTTGGTGTCGCTGAAGATTTCAAAGGCCAGTGTAATCTGCGCTTTGATGATACTAACCCGGAAAAAGAAGACATCGAGTACGTTAATGCCATTATCGACGATGTGAAGTGGCTGGGTTTTGAGTGGAGTGGCTTGCATCACTCATCCGATTATTTTCAACAGCTGTATGACTATGCAGTGGAGCTGATAAAACAGGGCAAGGCCTATGTTGACTCACTCAGTGCTGAAGACATGCGTAAATATCGCGGTACTCTGACTGAAGCAGGTAAAGAGAGCCCTGACCGGAATCGCAGTATCGAAGAAAACCTAGACCTGTTTGCGCGCATGCGTGCCGGCGAGTTTGAAGACGGAAAATACCTGTTACGCGCAAAGATTGATATGGCATCGCCTAATATCAATATGCGCGATCCGGCCTTATATCGTATTAAAAAAGCCCATCACCAGCGCACCGGCGATGAGTGGCCGATTTATCCGATGTACGATTACTCACACTGCATTTCTGACGCCATCGAAAATATCACACATTCATTATGTACACTCGAATTTGAAGACCATCGCCCACTGTATGACTGGGTGCTGGATGAAGTTAAAACTGACAGCCATCCGCAGCAGATCGAGTTCGCCCGTCTGCAGCTCAAATACACCATTACCAGTAAACGCAAACTGAACCAGCTGGTAACAGACAAGCACGTCAATGGCTGGGACGACCCGCGCATGCCAACCATTTCCGGCTTACGCCACCGTGGTTATACGCCCGCATCGATCCGTGATTTTTGTGACCGTATCGGCGTTACTAAAAAAGACAGCTTTATCGAAGTCGCTGTGCTGGAAAACAGTATTCGCGAAGATTTAAATGAACATGCCGTTCGCGTTATGGGTGTATTAAACCCGTTAAAAGTCACCATCGAAAATTATCCTGACGGACAGGTAGAAGAACTGACCGCGAAAAATCACCCGCAAAAAGAAGAGATGGGAACGCGTGACATCAATTTCTCCAAGGTCATCTACATCGAACGTGATGATTTTCTCGAAGACGCACCGAAAAAGTTTTTCCGCTTATCCGTCGGTCGTGAAGTACGTTTACGTTACGCCTACTACATCACCTGCACCGATTTTGTAAAAGATGATAACGGCGAAGTCATCGAATTGATCTGTACTTATGATCCTGAAACCAAAGGCGGTTCATCACCCGATGGCAGAAAAGTCAAAGGCACCATCCACTGGGTTTCTGCTGAGCATGCGATCGACGCAACAGTGAATCTATACGACCGACTTTTCACACATCCCAATCCAGCTGCATGTGATGATTTTACCGAACACCTGAATCCGGAGTCTTTAACCGTATTAAACAACTGCAAACTGGAAGCATGCCTCGCTGACGCTGCAGCTGATATCCCCTATCAGTTTGAACGTACAGGTTATTTTGTTAAGGACGATAAAGCCGAGACGTTAACCTTTAATCGCACGGTTACGCTGCGTGATACCTGGGCGAAACTGGATAAACAGAACCAATAAAACCCGCACTGATTTGCAATAACCCGACCCTCTCCTGTGGGCCGGGTTTATTATTTGCGTCACACAATATTCTTATCAATACGACACAGGTCAAGTCTGCACCGTGTTTTCGCGCCTAAAATATAATAAAGGTTGTGGGGATGTTTTTATGCGTACACTTATTCTGTTATCACTGATAATTTTTTCATTTCCGGTCTTTGCTTTGCACTCAGCAGACGATAATGGTCGTATTTGCGCCCCGTTTCGTGGCGGCATTGTGGATCCGGCCATAATCAAATCAATGCTGCAGGCAAGTGAAGAAGGTCGCCTCTACCGAATTCAACCGAAGAGTTCCACCGTAGGGTTTTGTGTTAATAGCGCCGTCGGCCGGGTCGAAGCCCGTTTTAAAGGTATACAGGGCGGTCTTGCACTACGCAGAGAAGTATGGGGTGATAAATCACAGATGCTGGTAATGGTTGATACCAACACTCTTGCCATGGAAAGAGAATACCTCCAAAACATGCTCAAAAGCGAATATTTCCTCGACACATACACGTATTCAAAAATCTTGTTCGTCAGCAAGAAACTCTGGTGGCGGAACGACAACAATGCCTTTCTCGAAGGCCTGCTGACCATGCATGGCGTAACCAAACCAATACATTTCAATGTGACAATAACGACCGTGCCAAACAGAAACCCTCAAAGCGTCGCTGATATCGTTGTTACCGCAAAATCATTCATCAAGCGCTCAGATTTTGATATGGACAACCTGACACTTCTGGTGAGTGACTCTGTTGAACTGTGCATGCGAATCGAAGCGAGATTGTTCAAAAAATAGTTGCTACAGCCTCAAATCTTTACCCGCCGAATTCACGCGATAGAAGTCCCGGCTTTTCATACTCTCAACAACTGTCAAACATTAGAGTGACTGCATATCAGCATTCACCTACACGAAAATCCGACTCTGTCTGACAGGAATAATTAGCCAAACAAACTCTCTTTGTTATAGTTCACTCTACTGCTTCAGCACCAGCTATTCAGTAAACAAATGAACCAAAACAGGGAGAAACTAAAATGGATTTAGTTAAATATATCTGCAATGAAATAAGCTGCTTTATAAAAGCGAGCCTTGATATTTCAATTCATAAAATTCAACAAATTTTTAATCGATAAAAAACTAACCAGGTTGCGCAGGTCAGGTCACGTGGGCACGTTTTACGTGTCCACGTAGAGTTGTGCACAGCATTAATTGTGCCTTTAATTGATAACGGTAATGCGTTGGTCACCACAGGACAGCGTAAATGAGTTTCCCGTCTTGTTTTCGGTAAACGCATACAGGGTTTCCTTTCCCTTCTTTTTAACACTTTTTATGGTTACATCTGTGTGCATGTTAGAGGCATAACGAGATGTCTGTTTTTTGTCAGGACACTCACCCATCATCATATATTCCTGCTGCATCATCATCCGAACACTGCTGGCAGCCATTAATGTTTGCGCACGCAGGACATTCTTAAGTGCGTTTCGGCTAACAGATAAATTATCCAGTGCGGACTGCGCTTCCTGTGTGCGTATCAAATTTTCACTGTTCTCAGCCAGGATCTGCCGATAAAGATTTTCGGCGTTACGAATAGATCCGGAGATTGCATTAGGGTCACCATTTCCCATCGCGACCATCGACTGCCTTGCTTCAAATACTGTCAGACCATATATGAGTTCATCCTTTGCCAGTGCGCTTAAGCGCTCGCTTCCTTCACCGGTTGCTGCCGCCACCTGCTCAAACAGGATGCGTGATTTATTATAATGATACTGACGCTTTAACTTTTGCGCCTTATCGTAAACTGCTTTTAATTTTTTATTGTTTGGTGCAGAACTGCTTTTAATTTCTTCACTGGGCATTATGATCAGGGCTTCAGTTTTATCATTAAGCCGTTGCGCAGCGACCTGGCCAATGTGTTCAAAAGCGTTATAAATATCCTGAAAATCCATATCATGAACTGAGATCGAAGCCGTTGAAACATAGGTTGGCTGGTCTTTTAGATTGACCTGAATCGTCAGTTTTGCTGTTTCCGCCGGACCAATTAAAGAGATCTCCAGGCGTAATTTATTCAATTCATTTTCCGCAACGATGGAAAACAAACCGCCTTTAGTAAGTTCAGCTAACGCGGTATCCACCGCCGCTGCTTTCATATCTTCCTCCGGTAACGGATACCAGTCGCCGCTGCGTATATTGATTTCAGTACTCACGGCAAAAGGTTTTGCCTGTGTCGATGAAGCAAACAATAACAACAGCAGGTAAAACATATATCTAAAAACAACTAACATTTTTATCTCTCCAGTCCAGGCTTAAGCCTCGCCCCATACTTCACGTTTAAGCGCTTTCACCATCTCAGCACCTGTGGCATAACGTTTTTCCGGTTTCTTCTGCAATGCTTTATTGATAATACGCGTCGCACTGGCAGGCAGGTCAGCGCGAACCTCTCTAATCGGACGGTATTTCTCATTAGTGATCTTATAGGCCAGATTAGCCAGACTATCTGCTGTATATGGTAGCGATCCTGTGAGCAACTGATAAAAACTGATACCCAGTGCATAGATATCTGCACGTCCATCAACATGTGCACCGGTCATCTGCTCTGGCGCCATATAAGACGGGCTTCCCAGGAAACTGCCGGTCCGTGTTTTTACTGAATCGGTAATGCGTGCTATACCAAAATCGGTGATTTTCACCTGCTTGTCTTTCGGGTTGTACATGACGTTACCTGGTTTGATATCACGATGAACGATACCCTGCTGGTGCGCATAATCCAGCGCCTGTGCGACGATCTGAACGATACGATAAACTTCTCGCACCGGCAGTAAAGCGTCAACCATCGTATAATCGGATAGCGGCACACCGGTAACATAATCCATAGCAATAAAAGCAAAATCCTGCTCTTCACCCATATCATATACAGTAACAATATTACTGTGACTCAAACGCCCTGCTGCTTCCGCTTCACGGAAAAAACGGTTTTTAACCATGCTTAATTCTTTTTTAGTAAACTGCGAGTAATCAAGCGTTTTGATTGCTACCTGTCGATTAATTTTCGGATCTCTGCCCAGGTAGACCACTCCCATCGCACCACGGCCTAATTCTCTCTCAATCTTATAGCGGCCGAACTCCGGCAGCTCCATCTGTGACCTCACCAGTGTTTTCTGTAACTGATTAGGTGATAAAACTTTTGTCTGTTCAGAAGTGAAGCCAACGATGGATTTAATACGTTTTTGAATGTCTTTATAATTTTTTTGACGATCGCTGATATCGGTATAAACCTGAAGCGCCCTGTCGTATTGCCGTTTACGCTCAAAACCCAGACCGATCTCATATAGATCGGCAAGTGCACCTCCATCAGCACCGCATTTTAATAAACTAGTAATCGCTGTTTCATAATCACCTTTTTCGTATTGATAATGCCCGAGCTGAAACCATGCATCTTGTTGCTGCTTCATCATGCTGTTTAAAATAGCCTGGCCGGACGTATAGATATACACCACTAACTGCCCGATTAGCATTAGCAGTAATATATTAATTGTCGGCCACCAGATGCCTTTCAGTATCAACAGTACCGGCTGTACCGAAATTACTCCCATCACCAGAAACGCGCCCAGAAACAGACCGCTTGATTTCGACAGCAAAGGTAACAGCCACAATAAGTAGATCACCACCAGTACCAGTAGCGCAGGCTGCAGCCACCAGCTCTGTGAAGGCGTATAGTACATGGCTTCCGCCTGTAAACTGCTGAGTGAATCAGACAGTATCTGTAGACGATTTATATCCTGGCCGATCAACACCATTCTATTGTTAAAAAAAGTATTCGGCTCTGCAGCAGCCGTTTGAAGGGACAACACATTTAATTCTGTATGGCGCCCGGTGAGTGCGGAGAAGTAATTAAACACCTTGCCTGAAAGATTAACCGGCATAACAAAGGTATCCAGGTAAATCTGGCCATCTTCACTCCAGTGTAATTGGGTATTCTTCTGAAAACGGCTGAACACGGCCAGGGTCAGATCCGGCAGAGAGGATTCTCTGGCTTCGTCATACCAGATCAGGGACTGTTCATCGGCCGTGTAGGGATTAAAAGGATAAACCCTGTAAGGTAACTGCGTATCGGTTAACCTGAACGTTTGCACATCAGGCAAAAACATCGCCGGTATATACTGCCGCCAGCCATCCTGGTAAAGCAGTGACTCACTGTAAGGTATGTAATTTTGCTGGTCAGGTACGTTGATATATTGCGTTAAAAATACGTGCTGGTTTTCCAGCATCCACGCCAGCTTATTGCGTTCACCCTGTGTCGGCTGCCATTTCTGCTCTTCATCATCACTGCTGGACGTTGTTCTGGCTTTCGACTTCTTTGCTTTTGATTTGCTGGATTTTGACTTAGGCTTTTCTTCCTCAATCTGCACATAGTCCATCTGCGGAAAATCATCACTTAACCAGACAATTTCCGCGGCCTGTGATTTCCGCAGCTTGCGTAAAAAGAACCGGAATTCCCGTATACCTTCAGGTTTCTGCAGGCGTGCTTCATCCAGCTGTATTACCCGGAAATCATTTGACGCTGACTGCGCTGGCAACAGGTGGCTGGCAAAGCGAAACATCTGTGCGTCCAGCCAGCGAACAGTACTGTTTTGCGAAGTGAATAAAATCAGCAAAAAACAGAAAACGATAAATACAGAAAAATAAAGTCGTCGATGCTGATTCAATGCGTTGCCCGTTTAGTGTTCTTGTTGCTGCAGAAGCTATCACCCCTCCGCTATGCTTGTAGCATTTCAGTATTGATAGCATTCATCTTATAGGTCTGTTTAGTATAGTAGACAGGCGCGGTTTTTCATCGAGGATAAAAGCAAAAATTCTCTGTGCTCATTCTGCAGGGCACAGGCAGCTTGTATACTGCCAGGCTGGATTTACATTTTCTGATCTTGATCTTGATCAAAAGCATTACTAAGTAATTGTATTAGCCTGATATTTTGAGTAGCAAGAATAAGTTTGAGTAATAACAAAAGTCGTTTATATTAAGGCAACTACGATAATTCATCAGAGTTGCCTTAAATTAAAAATCATGTTTTTTTATAATGTTATATAGTTTTATCAACCGTGCTGTTTTTGCGTTAGTTCTGTTGCTGCCAATACCGGAGGCCGCGTCAAGAGACATCAGTTTTGAATATGTACAGGCCGATTTCACATTCACCACGGTGAATGTTGGAGCTTCTGCGGATGAGATAGAGGGAAACGGGTTTGGATTTTCACTATCACTCGGGATGAACCCAAATTTTGCTTTAACTTTGGCGGTGCTTTCGACCACTTTTAGATCATTTCAAAATGTAGATGTTGATAGTACAAAGACCACGGCTTTAGGCGTAACCGCTCATACTTCAATTGCTCAGGCAACTGATATATTCACTAACCTGTCTGCAGTTAAAGCAGAAATAGAGAGAGATGACGGGGTTAACTCTATAAGTGATAATGATTACGGCAGCTTATTCAGTGTCGGCTTGCGCCATTTGCTCACAGACAGGTTTGAACTTGAGCTAGGGGCATCAAATATGGATGTGTTTGATAGTACAACTTTTTCATATAATTTAGATGCGCGCCTTTATTTTCGCAAAGTATTTTCAGCAGGTTTCGGCTACGTAAGCAGCGACAATGCAGACTCATTTCTATTGAATATCCGCATGGATATTTAGAAAGAAGTTATCTAGTTGTCGCGGCAGGACGGTTCATCATCGAGTAAAGCCTCATCAGCAACACGCGTCCAGATCTGTGACTTTAGCGTTATTGAGCGGTCATCAGGATCAGGAAAATATATTTTCAAGGCATTGCCGGCATCCAGCAATTCCAGTTCTACTTCAAACTGTTTTTTGGCATGCATATCAGCCGTTACCAGAAAACGGTTTGCGCCAATATCTTTTATAGAGCCAGAATCTATGTGGTAGCACTTTAATCCATCATCAACTTCGTCACCGTCAAAATCATATTCGATAATAGAACCATCGCTGGTTACCCGGGTATAGATCACATCGGTTTTGCCGCCTTTATTTTCTGAGCTGTTCCATAAGCCGGTCAGGTCAGACATTTCAACGTGCGTGGGATCGCTGCCCGTTGGTGAGCAGGCGCTGATTGATATCAGCAGTAAAAGAAATAAGTGTCCGCGTAGGTCAAAGGCAATATTTATCATAAGATAATATTATTCTTTTAATTACGTCATTGCCACGCCTGCTCACAATGTCATACAAAGTTTAATTAACTATCAGTCTGGCGAATTTTCTTTTACCGACCTGAAATACGCCTTCTGTGCCTTTCATTATTTTCACAGATTTATCAGCCACTTTCTCACCATCAATTTTTGCGGCACCCTGCTGAATCATACGCATGGCATCACTGGTGCTGGAGCATAAACCGGCATCCTTGAGCAGATTGGCAATGGGGTAACCTTCTGCAGGCGCATCGAAACTAAGCTCTGGAATATCATCCGGAATTTTGTTTTTGGCAAACTGCGCGATAAAACCTTCACGTGCCGCGATGGCTTCTGCTTCATTATGAAAACGTGCGATGATTTCTTCAGCCAGTAAAAATTTAATATCACGCGGATTTTTACCATCTTCCATTTCCCGTTTAAAACCTTCTATTTCACTCATCGGACGGAAACTCAGTAACTCAAAATAACGCCACATCAGGTCATCGGAAATCGACATGATTTTGCCGAACATATCTTTAGGCTCATCGGCAATACCGATATAATTATTCAGCGACTTGGACATCTTCTGTACGCCATCCAGACCTTCAAGGATCGGCATGGTCAGCACACACTGCGGTTTTTGACCGTGCTGTTCCTGTAACTGGCGCCCCATCAACAGGTTGAATTTCTGGTCAGTGCCCCCCAGTTCAATATCAGCCTGCATATGCACAGAATCATAACCCTGGATCAGCGGATATAAAAACTCATGAATGGCAATCGACTGACCGCCTTTATATCGTTTACTGAAATCATCGCGCTCCAGCATACGGGCCACGGTACTGCTGGCGGCCAGTTTGATCATGTCAGTGCCACTCATTTTGTTCATCCACTCTGAGTTAAACACGACCTTGGTCTTTTCCTTATCAAGGATTTTGAATATCTGCTGCTGATAGGTTTTTGAATTTTGTTCTACATCTTCCGGCGTCAATGGTGGGCGGGTTGCTGATTTCCCTGTCGGATCACCGATCATGCCGGTGAAATCACCAATCAAAAACAGTACTTCGTGACCCAGATCCTGAAATTGGCGCAGTTTATTAATCAGCACGGTATGTCCCAGGTGTAAATCAGGCGCCGTGGGGTCAAAACCTGCCTTGATTCTCAGTGGCCGGCCCTCTTCTAACTTGGCAACCAGATCTTTTTCCACGAGGATCTCATCTGCTCCGCGCCGGATTATTTCCAACTGTTTATCTATGGGCTCTTCTATTGATTTCATACGGATTTCCCGGCTGGTGTTACGCTAAAAAGGTGTATAAGATACCTGCGCTTTGATGCTTTCTCAACTACTCATTAGCTATACTGAGTAAACGCTTCAAATACATGAGATTTTTTATGCAATTTTACCCGTTATTTCATTGACCGGGCATTGTTTTACGACTACATTCAACATATATTTCAACTATTCTGTACAGATAACGATATACGCCAATGTCATTGATTAGTAAAGATTTTCGCTTACACAAGCAGCCAACTCATCAACGCGGATACATCCGTTTACGCTGGGCACTGCTTGCTATTGCCGGTGCAGGCATCGGTGCGGTGATCGCCAGCACAAATACCGAGACCTCAAATTCGCAAAACATTGCAACAAATTAACTGCCTGCTTTTGAGTCTGTAACCACGACATCTGATGAGCTGGCAAGAGACAGTTTTTCTCTCAGCCTGCCCGAATTACAGGCACAGCAAAAAATTATTGATGACGCCAACAATCTCACCCCGAAACAGTGGCGTGAGTTTAAGGTGAAATCTGGCGATAACCTTGCCCGTCTCTTCAAGCGCGCAAAGATTAAACCTCAACAGCTCGATGAGCTGATGAACTCTGGCGAAGCGGTAAAAACACTTACCAAGATTTTCCCTAAAGATATCATCCGTGTTTTATCTGATGATGAAGGTACTTTGCAGGCATTACGCTACGACATCGACCACAAATCATATCTGATGGTTGAACGCGAGAGTGGTGCACTGGTCGCCACGACCTATAATCACCAGCTGGAAACACGCAGCACGCACGCCAGCGGCGTCATTGATTCATCGCTGTTTCTTGCAGCACAAGATGCAGGTATCTCTCAAAACATCATCATGGAACTGGCTAATATCTTTGGCTGGGATATCGACTTCGCACTGGATATTCGCAAAGGCGACACCTTTACCCTGTTATATGAAGAGATTTATCGTAACGGTGAAAAGATTTCTGATGGTGATATCCTTGCAGCCGAATTTATTAACGATGGCAATACCTACCGTGCGGTTCGTTATACCAATCCACAAAACAATGTCAGCGAATATTATACGCCAGACGGTAAAAGTATGAGAAAGGCGTTTTTACGCACGCCCGTTAATTTCGCACGCATCAGTTCACGGTTTACCGTTAAACGCTACCACCCGGTGTTGCATAAGGTCCGTTCACACAAAGGCGTTGATTACGCTGCTAAAAGCGGCACACCCATCTATGCTGCAGGTGATGGCAAGGTTATATTCAAAGGCAAAAAAGGCGGTTACGGCAAAGTGATGATCGTGCAGCACGGCAGCAAATACACTACGCTATATGCTCACCTGAAAACCTATAACCGTAAACTCAGAATCGGATCAAAAGTAAAACAGGGGCAGACCATCGCCTACGTTGGCAAGACAGGCCTGGCAACCGGCCCGCATTTACATTATGAGTTCCGCGTTAATGGCGTACACAGAAACCCTTTAACGGTTAAGTTGCCTGCATCAAAACCAGTGCCAAAACGTTATATGGCTGATTTCGAGTTGTCGACTATACCAGTATTTGCCCAGCTTGATCTGCTAGCCCGCAGCCAACAGGTTGCGCTAGCAGATACAGAAATCAACAACTAGTACCCTGTAACTTAAATCTATAATTACACAATGTCTTCATCAAAACCTAGGCTATATATAGGTTTGATGTCCGGCACCAGCATGGACGGTATAGACGCTGCGCTGGTAGACTTTTCTGCATCTCAGCCTGAACTCATAAGTACACACAGCCAACCATGGCCTGATACTGTCCAACAGGCACTGATTGCCGCACGTGATATTCCAGACCATGAACTGGATACCCTCTCGTCTCTGGATAGTCAAACCGCTGATATATTTGCTGAAGCCTGCTTTGAACTACTAAAAAACTCAAACCATCAACCACGAAACATCATCGCTATCGGCAACCATGGTCAGACTATTCGGCACAGGCCTGATATCGACAAGCCATTTTCATTGCAGATCGGCAACGCACAAAAACTTGCAAAATTAACCGGCATTGACGTTATTTCAGATTTCCGGACGGCAGATATTGAAGCCGGTGGCCAGGGTGCGCCATTAGCACCCGCATTTCACCAGGCCGTATTTCAGCATGATGACATTAATCGCGTCATAGTCAACATAGGTGGCATATCAAATATAACGGTATTACCAACTGACAAAAATCAGGCAGTAACAGGTTTTGACTGTGGACCAGGCAATACGCTGATGGATGCCTGGATTTCCCAACACGAACAACAAAGTTATGACACAGACGGTGCGCTTGCTTGCAGTGGAAAAACCAATGCCAGATTATTAGCCAACCTTTTAATGGATGATTACTTTCAACTTGCACCACCCAAAAGTACCGGCTTCGAATACTTCAACCTTGAATGGTTAAACAGATATATAGACAGCGAGATGTCTGCCGCTGATATACAGAGCACATTATGTGATCTAACCGCCACCTCGATCATACGTGCCATCAATCAATATGCCCCGGCTACTGAAGAAATATATATCTGCGGCGGCGGCGTGCATAACAAAGAACTGATGCGCAGACTGCAGGCACTCACTAAATGCCCGGTGGCGACAACTGAAAGACTGGGAGTTCACCCTGACTGGGTGGAAGCGATGGCATTTGCCTGGCTCGCCTACCGCAACGTCCATCAACTAACAGGTAATCTACCATCCGTTACGGGCGCTAACAAAACGGTTGTTTTAGGCGAACTAACCAACAAGGCCAAATAAAAACAGGGGACAGATCTTTTTTAGCTTTTTTAAAATAGATCTGTCCCCTTAAAGTTGTATGCAGTCATTCAGTCGACAAACTACCGCTGTGACATCTCAACATAACCACGTACATCTTCGCCAGTGTAAATCTGTGTTGGTCTGAAGATTCGGTTATCAGATAACTGCTCGCGCCAGTGCGCCAGCCAGCCAGCGGCACGAGAGATAGCAAAGATAGGTGTGAACTGGTCGGGCGCGATGCCCATTTCCGTGTATAGAATACCTGAATAATAATCCACATTCGGATATACGCCTTTTGGACCCAGCGCTTCTTCACAGGCTTCTTCAAGGACTAATGCGGTTTCAAATTCCGGGCTCAGATTGCCCTGCTTTTCACCCCATTCAACCATTAACTTCTGTAATACCGTGGCACGAGGATCTTTGGTCTTATATTCACGGTGACCCATTCCCCAGACAACTTTATTTTCCGCTAATTGATTTTCCAGCCAGCTCTTTGCATTTTCCGGGCGTCCAATTTCTCTTAACATTTCTACCACACGCTGGTTTGCACCACCGTGTAAAGGCCCAGCCAGGGTACCAATCGCCGCAGCGATGACCAGGAACGGACTAGCCAGTGTGGAACTGCAAACCATGGCAGCAAAAGTAGACGCATTAATGGTGTGTTCGGCATGCAATACAAAACATGCATCCATGATTTTTACGGCTAAGGGATCAGGTTCCTTGCCATTAAGCATATAAAGAAAATTTGCCGCATGGCTTAAATCATCACGCGGTTCGATCGGGTCATAACCATTGCGAATATGCTCCCACATCGCCACAATGGTCGCCATGCGTGAAATAATTTTTACCGACATGCTATGAATATAATCGATATCATTTCCGCTGATGCCGTCAGATAAAACCTCTTCACCGCCATAAAACATACCTAAACTGGCGACCGCCGTTTGCAGCATTTCCATAGGGTGACCCGATGTCGGCAGGTTCTTCATGATACTACGTATTTTATATTTCAGGCGGCGCTCGGCTCGCAGCTGACAATCGAAATCATCCAGTTCTGCCTGGGACGGTAAACAACCATCCAGCAGCAATAAAGCAGTCTCTTCAAAGGTACTTTTTTCAGCCAGTTCTCTTATGTCATAACCACGATAAGCAAGAATACCTTTCTCGCCATCGATCGATGAAATGTTTGATTTTGTGGCTGGCACACCCGCCAGGCCGGGTAAATATTCACTACTCATAACTCACTACTCATGACTGTGGCCTTTAAAGACCAGACCGATAGCTTAACAAAATATAATGATGTATTTTAAGACAATAAAAAGAAAAAACGTTCATGAAGACATAAATTAGGCGCTAAATTTATTCTGCGATAAGTACCAGTAAATAAAAAAGGCGCCTGATTCTATAAATCAGGCGCCCTTTGAAACACTAAAAAATAATTAATTATATCCTAAACTGAAAACGATGAACCACAGCCACAGGTTGATTTGGCGTTGGGGTTATTCACCACAAAACGTGCGCCTTCCAGCCCTTCCAGATAATCGACTTCGGAACCGTTCAGATACTGCATACTGGTAACATCAACCAGCATGGTAGCGCCGTTTTTTTCAACCACTGTATCATCGTCGTTAACGTTCTCATCAAAAGCAAAACCATATTGAAAACCCGAGCAACCACCACCATCAACCGATACACGTAATTTCAGATTCGGGTTTTTCTCTTCTTCAATCAGTGCCTTCACTTTGACCGCTGCGGCATCTGTAAAACCAACGGTTGCGCCCTCGATAACCTTGGGTTTAGGCGCAAAATTTATTTGAATATCCATCGGAAACGACCTTAATAATCAATAACAATATAAGGTAATGCTAAATTAACCCAGTAATTTAGTCAAGTATTCACATTAGGTATACAAGGTGGGGTGGGCACAAAACTGTGACCACCCCACCAGGCTGAATGAAATGGTGTATTTTGTTTAGCTCTGTGCTGCTACATCATCCATGTGATGCACATTCGCAGGAGATTCTGCCTTCTTATGTTCCAGCAGTTTCTTCTCATTCTCGTTGTGCAGCATCTGACCGTTGATCTCAGCACCGCTGGCCATCTCCAGCAGGTTGTATTCCACGTTGCCCGAGATACGTGCTTTAGCAGATAACTCCAGCTTCTCAGAGGCATATACATTACCGATCACTTCGCCGTTGATCACTGCATAAGCCACATGTACATCACCTTCAACACAGCCGCGATCGCTGATAACCAGTACTGAACCTTCTGCACTGTCTGCCGTGGTCACATTACCTCTGATTTTGCCATCAAGGTGCAATCCACCCTGAAATTTAATATCGCCTGTAATTTCCACACCCTGGCCAACCAAAGTATCAATTTTAGATGATTTAATCTTTTTACTACCAAACATATCAAGCTCCCCCGGCGGTCAAATCTGACCACGCAAACTGTTCGTCTATGGATTTAATTTTGCCAGCGCTTGGTTTCACTTTCACACGGATAAAATCCGGTAAGAACGCCGCTGGCAAAGTTATAACTCCTTCAAAATTCTGGAAATATTTAAATCCAAACTTCATCGGCTTTTTGGTATCATTTGAGACATCCGCTAATTTTAATGTTACCGGCTGTCCTTTTTTCACGCCCTCGATACTGACATCGATCGTACCGCGCGCAAAACGGTCATTTTGACCCCGCTGGCTGACCATTATTTTATAATGATAACCACCGGTTTCATTTTTCTTCAGTTGAATTGTCTGTATCGCAATACTTCGGCTGCCCTGCTCCGGCGCCACGATGCTCTTATAGAATGATAATTCCTTCTTAAGTTCCAGCACTTCATTCTGTGCCTGCGCCAATGTCTCTTTTAATTGCCCAGAGGCATCATCATCAATTCGACTGTTACGTTTAAGCATAGTCGCTTGTCGGTTACTTTCAACTATTTCGGCCTGTGCTTCTTCTAATTGTGTCTGTAATTGATCAATATAGGCGTCAGCGTCAGCGCTGTTATAACCAGCGATATTGCGGCCATATTCGAAAGAAAGCCAGAGTGATAGCATAATCAAACAGATAATGACCACCAGGCTGAACAGCCATAGATGCGGTCGCTGTATGGTAATAATGGTGTGCGTCAGCAGCGGTTTCATAAAAATATTCTCCGGGTCACGGCAATAATGCAACCTGATTGAGCCCCATAGATTCTTCAAATTCAAACATGATATTCATATTCTGTATGGCCTGCCCTGCTGCGCCTTTCACCAGGTTATCAATCACCGACGATACCACGATGGTATCGCCATTTTGCGGCCTGAACACAGAGATACGGCAGGTATTAGCACCTTTCACCGTACGTGTTTCCGGCATCATACCTTCGGGCAACACATCGACAAAAGGTTCATCGGCATAACGATCCACATACAGCTGGTGCAGGTCACCGACAACGGGGCCTGATTGTGTGGCATACAGTGTAGCCTCGATCCCGCGAATCATCGGTACCAGGTGCGGTACAAAGGTTAATTCGACATCATGCGCTGCCACGCCAGCTAATGTTTGTTTGATTTCCGGCAGATGACGGTGTCCATCAACCGCATACGGTTTGAAATTTTCAGATGATTCTGCCTGTAACGTTGCCACACTGGCACCACGCCCTGCACCACTGACACCGGATTTCGCATCCGCGATCAGATGCTGGTCATCGATTAGAGCATTTTCGATCAATGGCAAAAAGCCAAGTGTGGTCGCTGTCGGGTAACACCCCGGATTGGCCACCACCCTGGCTGTTTTGATTGCGACACGATTAATTTCAGGCAAGCCGTAAACGGCCTCTGCCAATACATCGACGCAGGCATGGTCCATGCCATACCATTGTTTCCAGACTTCAGCATCCTGCAACCTGAAATCAGCTGCCAGATCGATGACACGCACGCCTTTCTCGATAAGCTCCGGCACCATTTTCATGGCAGTGCCGTTTGGTGTAGCAAAAAACACCACATTGCACTCTGCCAACGTATTAACGGCAGGCTCTGTAAAACAGACATTAGTAAATCCACGTAAATTAGGAAACAGATCAGCCACTCTCTTGCCTGATTCAGAACGCGAAGTTACATACTTCAAATCAACCTGCGGGTGCGTAACCAGCAACCGCAATAACTCAGCGCCGGTATAACCCGTACCGCCGACAACACCTACCGCTAGCATTTATCACCTGTAATATTAATTTTTAATTTTGTTCTATTCATTTTTCATTTTTCATTTTTCACTTTTCACTGTACTATGCCCGGACATTTCGATTATAGCGGTACTACAAATGTTATGGGTTAAAGCCTTCCATATTATTTTCATGGTGACCTGGTTTGCAGGTCTGTTCTACCTGCCGCGGCTGTTTGTTTATCATGCCGGTGCAAAAGACGAAGCCAGTAATCAGCGCTTCAAGGTCATGGAAAGAAAGCTGTATTATGGCATCACCACACCCGGTGCAATAATCACTATCATTCTGGGATTCTGGTTAATCCACATGATGGGATACGGGATCTTATCCCTCTTCTGGTTACAGGCTAAATTAGTCCTGGTCACCATACTGGTGATCTATCACCTGTATTGCGGAAAATTACTTAAGGACTTCAAAAACGATAATAACCGGCATAGTCACGTCTGGTATCGCTGGTTTAACGAGTTTCCGGTAATAATGCTGATTGCGGTGGTTCTACTGGTCGAGTTACAGCCTGTGTAGAAGCCCCTGGTCTTTACTCATTTATTATTGCTCAAAGGCTAACGACTTCGTTTTACACGTACTGCTCTAACTGGCTCAACGCCTGTTTATAAACCTTACGCTTGAAAGCCACGATCTCATCCACCGGATCCCAGTAATCCACCCAGCGCCAGCAATCAAACTCGGGTTTGTCACTACAGCATAGATCGAAGTCACTTTCACAGCCGGTCAGCCGCAGGTAGAACCAGATCTGTTTTTGTCCTATACAGAGCGGTTTTGATCGTCGGCGTAATAGATGTTCTGGAATACGATAACGCAACCAGTCATCAGTTTTACCGACAACCTCAACATGCCTGGGCAACAATCCTGTTTCTTCCTGCAATTCACGAAACATGGCTTCTGTTGGCGATTCATCTTTGTCGATGCCTCCCTGCGGAAACTGCCAGTTATTTTGACCAGCTCGACGCGCCCAGAACACTTTACCTTCGGAATTACTCAGGATGATGCCAACGTTTGCTCTAAAACCTTTAGAATCAATCACTTGGAATACCATCCGGGTATGCCTGATATCATTAGTTACGGCATACCACTAAAATTTTCATTAGATTGATAATAACAGACCAATGAAAAAATTAAAGTTTAATCTTTGCAAAAAGTTTTATTATTACGTCAAAAATCAGTATTATGCCTAGCCTTTCTCATCCACCCGATAAACCGCAAAAATGGCTTTAGCACTGTTCGATCTTGATAACACCTTACTGGCTGCTGACAGCGATTTTCTCTGGGGTTGCTTTCTGGTCGAAAATGGCCTGGTTGATAAAGCCACATACGACGAAGCCAACCAGCGATTTTATGCCGATTACAAAAAAGGCACGCTGGACATCTTTGAGTTCCTTGCCTTTTCACTCAAACCATTGACGCAATTCTCAATGGAAAAACTGACTGAACTGCATAATGCATTTATG
>Ga0233409_10000033_pt1 | contig 19210 bp, 21 predicted proteins | sample Na_oxic_13_MG_FD_179871 | JGI IMG/M metagenome (GOLD analysis project Ga0233409, IMG submission 179871) | Seawater microbial communities from Saanich Inlet, British Columbia, Canada - Na_oxic_13_MG | ecosystem: Environmental > Aquatic > Marine > Inlet | place: Canada: British Columbia... | reverse complement strand
TGAATTCCATCCAGGTGGTAATATAACAATCAAATTGAAGGAATGACGATGATAGAGAAAATACTGAAGAAAAGAGGCCACTCTAATCCTAGAGCAGGAGTAGAGAAAATAATAAAGTTTCAGGGAACTGGAGCTTACCCAAATGATGACTACATTGCAGACATTGAAGTAAAAGGTCAGTGGTTTAAGTTTGGTACTACTCAAATGGAGGATCCCTTTGAGATGCATCGCGTTATTTACAAGGATCCCGCTACTGTCAGCAAACTTGCACAATCATTCCGTGATGATGTACAGGTAGATATTGGTAACATTAAACAAGCATTGAGCGAGGAGGACAGTGTTGAATGGTCGCCTGATGACTTACAGATTTATATTAGGAAAGCACAGCAAATAGAGAACGACCTACGATCAGGTAAGGAAGGATCTATAACTGCTGTAAATGAATTCTTTAAGTGGTCGTATCAGGTCTTTAATGCAGGGTGGGGTGGCAACATCGATTTTGATGACGTATTTCCATCATTTAGCAGCACAATGGCTAGCTATTTAGGTAAATCATATTACCCAGACGAGATAAAAGGACTGTAGAAAATGCTTAAGGAACTTCTTAAACGAAGAGGACATAGTAACCCCGAAAAGGGTGTGGAACGACTAGCAATGCCACTTAGGAAAGTATGCGGACGATGTGATCATTTCACTCAACGCTATAAGCAAGAAGGACATGTATGTGCTATTTACTCGTGGCCAGTCTACGCTGAAGATAGACGACCATGTAAGAGCAAAGCAATTGATCAGTTTACACCCATAAGCATGAAGGCAATGATATTTGAAAAGCCTGGAGATAGGTTGACTCCACAACAGATAAATCTTATTGTTAAAGATTCAGAAGGACTAATGGAGGGATACCAGGACGTTTTGGATATGATAAGAGATGGTGACGTTGACCCTGAAGAACGACCTGCTTATATGATACAAAAGGAGCAAGCACGTGAAATAGGTCAATTGGCCAGAACTGGAAACAAGAAGGAGACCTTTGCGCTAATCAAAAAACATTGGGATTACCTAAACTCATTTCCAGACATGTACAATTTTAGTTTCGGAGATGTCTTTGCTCACATTGACGACGACATGCAATTTAGAGATGAAGTAATAGATGTGCTTTAAATGACCTTATCAGAAATTCTTAAGAATCGAGGACACTCCAATCCAGAAGTGGGTTCTAGTAGAATTTCTGTTATGGAACCAACATTAGACGAAATAGCTGCTAAGTGGCACTGCGGCAAATGTCATTACTTGAGTAGCACAGAACGTGGTCCAAATTGGCGCAGAGTCTCGCAATCAAATGGCAGAAACAGCGTTTGTACCAATAAGAAGAGTATTCATTATAACGGTTACAGAGAGACAAATCAGGACGGCTGTGGTCTTTGGAAGAAATGGAGACTAAAGAGAACACAGTTTGAGACATTTACTGCATTTGAGTTTAAGAAAACAGTGGTCAAGCTTCATAACTCACTCAAAACTTCACTTGGATCAAGTAGCCTAATGAAGTTATATAGGGAGCTTATTAAAACACATCCCATGAGTGAGGAGGACTACAAAAAGCGTCTGCAACATGGTCTTAATCAGGGATGGTGGTATCTACGAAGCGGAGCACCACTAATGGATAATCAGGGTCATCTGAAGATTGGACATAATCAGTTTTATTATTTAAAGTTACGGTGAATAAGAATGGATCAAGTAGAGAAGAAATTGAAAAAACGAGGACACAGCGATCCTCAGAAAGGAATAAAGAACGTTCAAATGCAAGGTATTCCGCTTGATATCCTCCAAAAACTTCAAGCGAGTGCAGAACATTTCGCAAGGCAGGTTTACAATAGACAGATGGGTCCGCATGGAGGATCAGACGCAGCATTTTATAACGTGAAGCTTAAAATGAATACCGCTAGACATGAAAGAAGCAGAATTGTTGTCGAAGGTACATGGGACTGGGAAAATAAATTCAGTGAAGGCGGATCACAATCATTTACAATGGACTTTGATCCAGGATTCTATGGTGTTTTAAGCGTAGCTCATGACTCTGGTGCAAATGACTGGAGAGAAATTTAAATGAATCAAATTGAAAAGAGATTAAAAGAAAGAGGACACTCGAACCCAGAGATCGGCCTAACGAAGGTAAAAGTGACCCAGCTTGCTTGGGGTGATGAATTTAGACACATGTCACCCGAGGAGTTCATTGAACGAATTAAAAGTGGAGACCAAGGTCTTCGTAATTGGGTTGAATCAGAGCTTGATAACGAACTTCAAGAAGTAGAGAGTGAAGCACGTCACTATAGCGGAGTACCAGGTGGATGGAGTATTCGTACCACAGACTGGAACAACCTCCGAATTGACAATCTACTTGTTGTGATAACAGGAAAGGGTGATGGATGGCAACGAGACGATGACTATGAAGAGTTCGAGTTTAGTTGGGTTGGCCACTGGGATCCAAGAGGCGGACACTTCTTTGAATTTGACTATGAGACGTGATTGAAATGAACTTAATTGAAAAGAAACTTAAAGAAAGAGGTCATAGTAACCCAGAAAGCGGTCTGACGAAGATAAACGTTATCCAGAGTGAAATAGATGCCCAATCAATAAAAGTAGATAAAGAGGCACAACGTATTGTTGAACAGGCTATTAGAAAAGACTTTCAAGACGCGCGTGGCTCATTAGGTTGGAAACTCACACGGATTGCCTGGAACGAGATCGAAGACGGTTTTTATGGTAGCAAGAGATTTGAAGTCCCCGCCTACGGTGTAGGTACAGATTCAAAGACCGGCGAACGAATAGTATTTCGCATGAATAGCAAATGGGATGGGGAATACAATGATATCACTGAATACAATTTTGAGATTGTAGGCTATGAAGCTGAGTCGGTAGCATACCTAGAAGACCCCGATTCGAGGTAGTATCAATGGATGTCAACGAGAGATTAAGAGGTTATAAACGGTTAGACTACGATGGTCGAGACTGTATTATAGTACCACTGGAAGACCCGCTAGCACGCAGGATCCAAGAGGAGAAGCTTTGCGCTCACCAGTACAACCCAAACGGGTTCCTGATAGTCGATCGGGACCAATTGGCTATTGCGCTCAAATCTGGCGAACCATGGAGATGGGAAAGTCCAGAACAGAAACGACGTCGATTGGGACACTACGAAGTGATACATGTCTTTGAAAGTTCTGAGGACATACATTGCGATTTAACATTAGATAAATTATTAAAAGAGGCACAGAATTAAATATTTAAGAAATGGTGAAATAAAATGAGTTATAGACATCAAAATGAACTACAATTTGGAATGGTAGTAACGTCAAAAGCCGAAGAGGTCGGATATGCAGTCGAGAACGTTGTAGGTAGAAACGGTAATATTGCGACAACATTTGAAGAGGTCTGGGATCAAGGCGGAGCATACACGTTCATGTCAGCTGCAGCGCCTTTATATTTATCCAGTAGTAATAGCGGAGATGTACAGGTTGTTGTGGCAACAGTGCTTGATGCCAATTGGAATGAAGTTCAAATTACAACGACCCTAACAGGGCAGACTGCTATAGTGTTAACAGGCGGAGCAGATTACATCCGTGTACAAAAGATTGAGATTGCTAGTGCTCCTGCAGGTGATATATACATTGCAGAGTCTGATACATACGGAACTCCTGGAGTACCTGATACCGCTACTAAAATTCATGGAAAAATCCTTGCTGGCAATTTAAGAACACAGATGGCCATTGTATCAGTACCAGTTAACCAAAATGGATTTGTATATGAATTTTGTCTTAATAATCCAGACGTAATATCTGGGACAGCTGATTTACTAATTCGTGAGTTTGGAAGTGATGTATGGAGACTTCAACACCAGCTCATAGCATCTAGCACTATATTCGGTGGTTCTGTACATAAATCATGGAAATTCCCTAGATTTGCACCTCCTAAATCTGATATTGTTATTCGTATGAAATCAGCATCGTCAACCATATCAGGTGATGTTAACTTCGAGTCAGTCAGAGCTCCGTTAACAAGATCATAATCCTCGTTTAACTTAGTTAAAAGGTGAAAGAAAACTGTGATATTAGAAACTTTTGCGGGTTTTTTACTGATGCTCGGCCCGTTTGAAATACTCGATGAGCATATTGTCGTAGCACTCTTGAGTGGAATACTCGGGTTTGTTGGACTCATACTGCACAATCTAATCAAAGCCTGGACTGACGGCATTGATTTTGTGTTTACTTTGCCTAGAATAGAAAACGGAAAACTCAGAATTGGTGGCGCAAGTCTTAATTTAATACTTGCATTTGTTGCGGGAGTAATCCTTATGGACCCAGTCGCCGCGTTTTTCGCAGGATATGCTGGAGCAAATGCTGTTAAGGATGTGCTTCTTCTCGTAGAGCGACGGGTTTCGATTACGGAATCTGTTGACAATCAGGCTTAAATCTGCGTGGTAATTATATAATATAATTTATATATGGCCATGTACCAGATTAACATAGCCAATAAGAGGCTAACCGAAACAAACAAAACAAAGAATGTGAAAAATAATGAAAATGAAAAAGATTATAACCGGAATAGTCTTGTTCCTAATGATATTTACCGTGGCTCCTATAGCTGCGGATAATGGACTAGTTAAAATCACCGTAGCGGATACTGGATATTCTCATGGTGGCTGGAGCGAGTTTGTCGCTGTAGCTCGCATGAACAAAACAGGTGAAGTTAACTCCACCTTTCAAGCAAAATTTGAAGTGAACATTTGGGTTTGGAATAGAACAAACGAGTATACTACAGAAATAGGAAGCCCATCTTACCCCAATTATACCTTCACACTAAGGATATATAGCATGGAGTATGTAAAAGCTGATATGAGTAGTCACCAAGTTATAGAAGAACTCTATGTAAGAAATGTAACAGCTGATCCTGTCTACACTTCAATTGATGCTCAAGGCGATATAGACAATGATACTGTATGGCTAGTTCGAAATGAAACCTTTGATCTTAAAAACTCTGACTTCTATGAAGACCCCAATGATAGTTGGTGCTATTTTGGTATCACTTATGAAGGATTTGGATTTAATCCATTGACTGGTGAACCAGGTACACAAGCAGACAGCAGATTCCTTGCACATATAGAAGAAAAACTTTATTATTCCCCAGATGTAATCGCTGAAGCTCAGAGCTATAATCCATTTACTGGGTGGCCAAGAGAAGAGGTAACAACAAATGAGACAACTACAACTACAGTGACAACACCAGATATTGAAACAACAACTGAAACAACTCCCATCAGTTATATCTTCGCGTTAGCAATTGCAGCTCTTGTAATTGTGCGTAAAAATAAACAAGGGAAAGGGTAGATCTATTTCTGATCTTCCTTTCTTTATTACAATCATCAGTATAATTTAATAAATACATTAATAAACCTACGTAATATCTAGAAAATATCGAGAGGCATGATTATGAAACATAAACCAGAGCATTTCTCTACTGACCGTTATTTACCTCCTAAGTTCAGAAAAGGCGGAGAGGATGCATATAATCGTAAAGGCTATCCACAATCACCAAAGGTTAAGCGTGTAGGACATACACATCATTTATGGTCCAAAAAGATCAATCGTAAATTTGAGTGGAAAGGCGAGTGGATATGTCAGATATGCAGCGCAACAGTAAGAAGCAAAACAATGCCTCCTATCGACGCTGTTATTAACCAAATGAGCTCACCTAGTATCAATACACTCCTACCAATTAGCGGAAAGACAGTGGTAGAAGACATTAAGAAATTAGAGCGCGGCAGCTATCCTCCAATTACAGCAGACGAGGGTGCACGACGCCTAAAGTCAATTGGATGGGATGAGATACCTGGCACACGACAAGTACTAAGAGATGGTGCCGAATATGCAGAGTTTATCTGGACAGGTGAACCTGACACGGGAGTACAATCTGGATGGATCCAGAGACGAATGGATGAAATGGATCGAATTCAACTTCCACAGATTGTACGAGGGAAACATTTCACTGATACTTATTGGAATATTAAACATGGAGGCCGTCAGGATATTGATGACACTAGAATTGGTGTCCGATTTGAGGCCAAGATGAATAAATTTGAATCAAAGGTAATTAAAATGGCAGAACAAACGGATTTTGCAGCAGGAACTGCAATAATGATGTCAATTGGCTGGTCACCTGCGCCAGGCAATAGAAAAGATTATGAAGACGGCGTAAGTCGTGTTTATGAATACACAGGAACAGATGATCCTATTCCACTCCATGAAACATCATTTAGTTCTTTTGTAGCCTACGATGAGTGGCAGAAACGCCAGAAAGAAAAGATTGAAGCAACTCTTTCTAATATAGAAGCGTGGATACATGGATGGCCTGTTGAACGGCGTGTTGAAATATGGTATCCAAACAAACTCGAGCAAATGGAAAATGTAAACAAAGAAAAAATTCATATGAACAAACGCCAAGAGGAGAACATCCTACAACGCGTCTCACGTACTGGGCATGCTATCTTTGAAGACAGTGAACAATGTCCTAGTTGTGGCTCATCTAAAATAGAGATGAAAGAAGGTTCTGTTCACTGCCAAATGTGCAGTAGTTCTTACAAAAAGAAAGTGGATCAGAAAGAAGATGATAGATTTAATCTTGCTAAAAGAGTATTAAAGAGATGGTATGTAAGAATCAAAGAAGAATGGCGTGATAATGACAAATTTGGATTCTATGGAGTCTTCCGTCCTTATAAAATGAACCACGAAGAGGCAGAAAATTATATCATGAACAAACTGCGTGAGAATGGCCTTGATTATCAATTTGTGCATTTCACAGATAAATACGACATATCAATTGTGATAAATGATCCCTAAGGTGGTATTAGACGTCAGTCGACATGTCCGTGTTAAACGGAGTAGAACAGTCATTATTACGGGAAGTCGGCATTGACGTTGATAACCCTGATGAGCTTCTTACAAATGAGAAGTTCCGTAGAATTGTTTTAGCTGCACTAGACTGGGTTCATTTCGCAGAGTCGTATTTTAAGAATCCGCGCAATGTAGATGAACCACTAGTATTGGAGGAGTGGCAGAAACGTGTTATTAAGTTCACCCAATATGGAGACAAAAAGTATCTCGTTCTTATTTGTCCTCGTGGATTCGGTAAATCAATCGTCACTGCTATAATAACGGCAATTATAATGATATTCATGCCATCTGTTAAAATTGGTTTGTATGCAATGGGGCAAAATCAATCAACAGATCTACTGGATAAAACGCGATTCTTTTTAGAAACAAGCGATTTTAATCATCTCTTACCTCCACGAGGAGGAGGCCTTGCGAACAACAAAGAGCGTATTCAGTTATTGAATGGGAGTGATACTCGTGCTTATCCTTGTACAGAGGCTATCAGAGGTCGTCACAACGATGTAGTTGTTATTGACGAAATGAGCCGTATTCCTGACAGACTTATTAATGAGACTATTAGACCTACAGGCCGACGAGCCTTTAAGGAAATTGGTCTGAGTACACCAGCAGGTATGACTGGTGAATTCTGGAGATCTACCACAAAGACTGATATAAATGAAGTGTTTCGTATTGGTGCTCTTGAAGTATCATGGATGACACCAGAGATATTGGCCGCAGAAGAACGTCGATTAGGTCCATTTGCTGCAAAGCAGGAACTCTATGCAGAGTTTATTCCTACAGGGGATACACTTATAAACATGGAGTGGGTTACGAAGTCATACGAGATACATGGCTATCGACGTACTAAATGGGACACTGGATATGTACAAGAAGCAGGACGTCGTATGGTCATGGGTGCAGACTTTGGTAGAGATCGTGACAGATCTGTATTTACCATAGGTCATCGTAATCAATATGGTGTGTATATGATTGACTATATGGAGTCAATGATGAAAGCACCATATCCCGTTATTATCGCCAGACTCGTGCATTTATGTAAGAAGTTTAATGTTAAGATATTGGTTCCCGATGCAACAGGGCTAGGTGAACCAATCATTGATATGATTAACGTGGAATTGTCCAAGGTTGGGCACTCTCTAAGGATGGTGTCAAATACTAAGAAACGTGAAGGATTTGTATTTAGTCACTCTAGTAAACTTGACTTACTTAACGATATGGTCTCTGTTTACGCTGATGGCTTAATAAGTGTACCATTCCACGGAAATGATGAAGAGCATGAATCATTAGGTCTAGAAAGAGAACTAATATCCTTCCAATTTGAAATTAAAAATACAGGGTCAGCAAAGCCATCGATACGATTCGGGACACAGTCAGAACACGACGACCGTCTTATATCAGTGGCATTGTTAATAAATGGCCTCTTAAAGGCAAGATTCGCCTATCACAAAATGAAAACACGGTGAAATTATGGCTTCTAAAAGAAGATATCCTCGTCCAAAGACAGTACGATCGGGAATGGGTGCGCTTAGTGCCATTGAAAGTATGGAAAGTCAGCTAACAGCTCTCAACAATTTTGAGAGTGGTACAAATTTAGAAGATGTACCAGCAGTAGCGTTGGAGGATGAGCAATACGCATTGGATCTCTATTACTGGCGATTAGATCCCAAGATCACAGAAATAGAGGACAAACTAATAGAGGACACGTCTTATAACAGAGAGTGGTGTTTCAATCACGATAATCTTGCTCAATTAGTGGCATTCTCTATTGCACGTCTAATGGTTGGAGATGGAGTCAAATTCAAAAGTGATAATGAAGAGGTTGTAGAGTACCTTAATTATTGGTCTGGTAATGTCCGAAAAACATACTCAATATACTCTTTAAGTTCCATGATTCGTGATATTATTGTGGATAATCTGAAGCACGGCGAAGCACTCTTTGTTAAGAAAGAAGTTGATCTCGATGAGAAAGGTTACATGTCTATGCCAGGTGTAACTAAAAAACCTAAGGAAGAAAAAGGAACCGAGAAGAAGAAGACAAAGAGTAAGAAAAAGAAAAAGGGATACAGACCTGAGTATGGAGACAAGAGTTTAGCTGTCATGAAGATCGACATGAGAAGTGTACGTACGATTGAACATGAGTTCTTTGGTTTGAAGAAATGGATCCAATATGCTCTTGTTGAACCCAGAGTCGCGGACGCTGGTAAAAAGACTGGTAAAGTCTTCTATGATAAGGATTATATACCAGGTGGTTATGGTCCTGATTACGGTCATCTAAACAGATATCGTGCAAAAATTCATACAACTCAGATTACTGACAGGCAAGCAGTTCATTTTAATCTTTATACCACACCTCCTATTAAGACTGTTATGCAGGAGATATCTTACAAACGCTGGATTATATGGGCAATGCGTGTAGCAGCCGAACGAACAGCAATACCTGAACGATGGGCTAAAGTTGGAACGGCAGAAGATCATCCTCCAGATGATGAATACGAGGATGTGCTGGAAAATGCAATCAATCTATTGCAAGAATCACGCGCAGGAGATGTACATGCTATTCCATATAATTGGGAATTTGGTCACATTGATATGTCTCGCTCTTCAATGGATTTTACTAGAGAGTTGAACTACTTAAATGAACAGATTGTTCTAGGTCTTGGAAGTCACATGTCACTATACCAAGCATCTGGAAGTGATCTCGCTACTAGTACTGTTATTGAGGATATGCTCATACGTGCAGTTGCTGGTATGCGTAAAGAGATCTCTCTTGTAATGGAGGAACTCTTTAGAGATGTACTTCGAATGGCCGAGTTTGATGTCGACGAAGACAAGAATGACTTTGAGCTTGTATGGGAGCCACTGAAAGCAGAGGCATACCGTGACTTTGTAGATGTTATTGTAAGGCTTGCTCAAACTGATATTAATGGAAAACCATTACTAGAGGACCGCAATGAAGCCAGAAAGCTTCTTGAACCATTCCTCAACTTAGATCAAATTAAGAATGATGAGGATGCATCAGAGCCATTCCCAGTCGATCCACCAACACAACCACTTCCACCGGGAGATCAGACACCTGATCTTAAATTCCCTGATGCACAGGGTCCAAAGCCTGAAAAGCCTGATGAAAAGAAGAAACCTCCGAAAGATACAGAGACAGAGAAAAAATCTAAGACAAAGAAGAAGAAGAAATGATCTCTAAAGAGAAAGTCGAGATGGCTAAGCGTGAGCTGATTCGACGTAAAGTTCACAAGGCAGTCAACGTTCGTCTCCGTAAACAAGGACATACTGATCCTAAAGACGGGACTAAGACAGTAATGTTGGCACTTGAATCTATTATGGATCGTTCTTTCCCGGAAATGGAACGTGAGATCAACATTGGGCCTCGATCATTTGCAGAGATGACTAATAAAGTCATTGAGATGGAAGGCAAACGCCATAGACACGCCATTGTTGAGAAGGTTAAATTTACAACGTGTAATGCATTAAATATTACTAGAGAACAATTTGATATATTAATTGAACGAGCAGACTCATTGGGCTTCTTCAAATATCAAATAAAGAGGAATTGCTATGTCAAGCGCGATTGAAGAATTAGAGATTATTCAGTACGAAGACGTACCTCTAATTGATATCAAGTTGCCTATACGTGTAGATCCAACTAAAACACAACATATGGCTAAAGAGATAGCAAAAATAGTTCGTCGTGGGATTAAGGAGTACGCTGGTTATATATTAGAATTATTTAAGAAATATGATCTTAAAAAGTCATACTTTGAACCAGACTATAACAGAGTCTTGCGAGAGCTTGACACTATTATGATTGATCTTGACGCTTTCACGAAGAATGTCCTGACAACGTTATTATCAAAAGGATATGAACAGGGTGTTACACGCGCGACAGCTGATCTTACAAAACAGGGTGCGATTGAAAAAGGACAACGAATTCCAGAAACAATGCGGGATGTTGAACTAAAGTCTGCACTCCAAAATATGACTACACACTTAATCACAAGTGTTCAGAAAAAATTTATAGATGATATAAAGTTCATAATTCAAAAAGCAATTATTGAAGGTACACCATTTAAGGATGTAAAGAACCAGATTAAAGTAAAAGCCAACACATCAATGAGCGCTGCCGAAAGAATTGCTCGAACAGAAATGGTTCGATCATACAACTCCGCAGCTGAAACGCGCTACAAACAAACTGGTGTTAAATACGTAGTTTGGCAAGCATCTCGTAGACGAGCAGGAGAACAACCAGATGAACGTACATGTGAAGTGTGTACTGCTTTACATGGTAGAATCGTTCCTGTAGGTAAGCCGTTTGCCAAACTTAAAGGAAAAGAAATACTACGTCCGCCAGACCCACATCCTAATTGCCGGTGTACAATCCGTCCAATCATAATAGATCAACAGAAAGAAAAGATACGAGTGAAAGCCGCTAAAGCAAAAGGATTAGCACTGATGCCCATTAAAGTGAGGTTTTAATAACGATGCCAGTTCGAGAGGAAAGGCGTATCCCTAAAGGTTTAGAGCTAAAAAGGGCACTTGATAGAGCAAAAATGGCCGCCTTAATGACGATAGGTGTGGCGACTGAAAAAGAGATTAAGAGGCTGTTTGAAGTACAAGGTGAACCTCCTTGGACTCCATTAAGTCCTGCCACAATTGCAGCTAAAGGCTCATCGTCTATATTAATCGATACTGGTTTAATGCTTAATTCAATGAGATACGAATTAGATGAAGAAAGTGGTGATGTAAAAGTCGGAGTATTTGAAGAGAGTCGCGCAAATATTGCGCTCTATCACGAAAAAGGTTCCCCGCTCACAAATCTTCCCAGGAGATCATTTATGGTCCCAGCACAGATAAGAACTGAGCTGCTTGCTATGAATATAGCGAAAGCCTCTTTAAGTGCTGCGTTGAGAGGATTAGTTCCAGAGGCCAACCCGTAATCGAAGGCTTAACGAGACAGTCAAATTCCAACACATATTATTACTTGCTAGTAATCTATGGAGATTCCGGTCACCCATAGTTGGTAGTCGCAATGCCGGAGACGGAATGTTGATCTGGGAACGTGTAATGGCCGAGATAGAACGGGCCAAGCTGGGAACTCTCTGGATAGCACTGGGACTCACTCACCGTGGTGATGAAAAAACTTCGGTTTATGATATTATTTGCCTACTTTGGAAACACATCAGATACATCCTCCAGAGTGCCGCTTTCTGTCTCCCGATTTAAAAATAAACAAAAATAAATACAGGTGATTAAATGAACGAAAAAGGAAAACGAAAATTAGATGGTAGTGGAAAAGGAGTACGAGAAAATATTGGACGAGGTGGTTGCGATCCTCCTCGCTCAAAAGGTCTCCCATGCGAAGAAGAAGACGAAGAGAGTGAGCGCGTAGTTCCTCGTAATCTTGTTGCTCAGTTTGAGAGTAAAGGGCACTCCGATCCAAAAGGAGCGGCCAAACGTGTAGCTTCCGCTTTAGAGGCATGTAACCTCTCAACATTCCAATCATTCAAACGAGCTGGCCTGAGTGATGAAGAGGCCAGACAAAAGGCTACAGAGAAGTGCAAGTCCGAAGCGTCGAAGATGGATCTTCTTTTCTAACAAATCTCTCTCTATTTTTTATCTTACAAACGGGTCGATAAAGAAAATATACACCTAAACATAGCGTTTCTGTTATTAATGCGGAATTTAATTATGTGACCCGCAAGACCCGAGGTGAAGTTATTTAAGCCCTCGTGTCCTTATATTCTTAACGTGTTTTAAACGATGAACGCGCAAATTCTTTCGCCTGATAAGCTCGAAGTTGTGGAGTCTGGTTGCCTCGTATCGCTCGAGGAACCAACCAACTCTAATTCTCTTATCCTTGAAGTGCGCTCTCTTACAGATGATTATGTAGAAGATCGACTAATTAAGGAAAGTTTCGAGAGTTTAAAAGGGAAGGAAATACGATGGAGACACGTACAACCCGAGCTGTTTAGCGGAAGTTTCCTGGGGACCACACTTGACGCTTGGCTTTCTGATACGGGAGAGCTTATGTCTAAAGTTGAGATCCATGGAGACACAGACGAGCAACGAAAAGCCCAGAAATGGATTAAGGAGCAAGTCAAAGAAGAGAAACCTGTTGGTTTTTCTGTCGGCTTCATTAGAATTTTTGATGATGAAGGTGATACTTCTAAAATATTTTTCCGCGAGCAGAGTGTGACGCCGTATCCTCATTGTAAGGAATGTGGAGTCGTGAAGATCGTGCAAAAAGAAGGAATAATCGAAGAAAAAAGCACTCCAAGTCCTCCAGAAGATGTCTCGGGTAACTCTACGTCCAAGAACCCTTGGGACAGCATCCAAGTAACTCTTCCGAAAAATTTCACTGGTTCTGTTACTTTTGAAGAGAAAAAGAAAGATGATGATGACGAAGAAGATGACGAGGATGTTAAAGAACCAAAAGATTCTGATACCGAGGAAAAAGAAGGCGTAGACTCTGGTTCTTCCAAAATTAAATCAACGGAGAAATTCCAAATGGAAAATAAAACCCAAGAACTTGAGGCAAAGACCCAAGAATTAGAGGAAAAGCTCAAATCTTTCAAAGGAAAGGTTACAGGGCTTGAAAAAGAAAACATCTCTCTCCGTGATCGTGTAATTGAGCTGGAAGTTGAAAAGGAAATAATGGCTAGTCTTCCAAAACGCATGAAAATTGTTAGTTTAGAAGGCATTTCTGAGCCCGCACTACAGAAGAAAAGACTTAATGATCTGTTGTCTTTTGATGATAGACCAGACGAATCTGGTAAATCACAACTAGACATGTTTGTTGAGTCCCTTGAATCTGTTGCAGCCAGGAAGATAAAGGCGCCTCGTCAAGGGTCCTCTGTCGAGACTAATGACGATGTTATTACTCGCGCAACTCAACGACCCGCACGCAAAATTAATGATCAACAATTAGAGAGTATGTCTCCCGACGAAATACTTCAAATGGCAGGTATGTCGAAGTAGGAATCGGCAAAAAATAATGGTGAAAAATAATGGCAACTCGTGTAGGATTCGCAAAAGACTCTAATGTAAGAGTCGACATACCCGTTACATTTAAAGCAGTAGCGGGAGAAGATATTGGATACCCCGCCGCCGCGTCCGATTACCCACTCGCACCAGTACTCAAAACCGGTTTTGTTCTGTTTATGAATAGCACCGATGGACTTGTCTACCTGATGGATGCAACCGCAGGAAACGTAGACAAATATATCGGTATCTCAGAAACAGCAGCTAAGCTTGGTGAAGAGATTACTGTCCGTGTTTGGGGAATTGTGTGGCTACCAGTCGGGAGTACTTTAATCGCCGCAGGCGAACTAGTGAAAGCAGACATCAGCGCAGCTTTAGGTGACGTTATCCCTTGGGTAGGTCACACAGATCTTGTCGCTGGTGATAACGTTGACGCCCTAATAGGGAAAGCACTCGCAGCCGGAGCAGTCCGAGCCGCAGCAGTGTATGAACTAGTCCCTGTTTTACTGAGAGGTTTCTAAAATGGTCAGATGGTCAGGCAATTTAAGCCCTTTACACCCTAAAGTGATCTTGTCTATCTTCTTGAAGAAAGAACAAGGTGAAATGGTAGCAACGCAATTTCTACCAGAACGACCAGTTCCACAGATGGAATTTACCTATAGGTACTACGGTGCAGTTGGAGGCATGTCTCCATTTGTAGCTGAGAACTCGCCAACACCACTGGCAAGCGTAGGTTACGAAGAGAAAGTCGCTAAATGTAAAGAAGTACGAGAAGGTGATATGATCTCTGAAAGAGCCCTCAAATTTACCGCCGGACTTCGTGATGTCGTAAAAGACACTGTTGAGTTCATCACTGAACGAATGATGCTCCGAAAGGAATCCTGGGTATTTGATAAACTCTTAGCAGATATGACTGCAGACGGCCAACCAGCCAGTGTAAACGCAGCTGCTAAATGGGATGCTGGCTCCGGTGCTGAACTCATTCTTGGAGATATGGCTGACGCCATTACTCGTATAAAGAATGCAGGACACATCAAAGCTGACACAATGCTCATTGGAAGTGATGGCGAAAACGCAATCGCCAAGGCTGATACTCTTGTTACCTGGAATCTCGCTGGACAATTTGGTCAACAGCAAATAGCTGAGTTCGCGGTTGGAAAACTGAAGAGCTTAGATATTTATGTCACTGATGCCGTTGTAACCGAAGACGCTGATCAGCCGCTTGAGAATGAAAATGTTTCTCTCATTCCACTCATAGCTGACAAAGCACTTGTCTTTAAGAGAGGTGCCGATTTAGGTTTCATTGGTGTCGCAGAATCATTCCAATCCAGGCAATTTCCAGTAGAAGATCGTCGTGGTATCGAACTGCAAATGTGGCAGTCTTATATCCCTGTGATTACAAGGCCAACCCACATTACACAGATCACTGATCTTATGACTTAAGAGTAATTCTTACTCTTATCTTTTCCCCCTTTTTTATAGAGCTGGTGTTATGTGTGAACTCAATGATTCTTTCAAAGGTGAAGTCTAGTAAGATAGAAGTTACAGCAGAGTTTATACAATTAGATGGTCTAAATTTTATTCATGGAGGTTGTAGGAAATAACGGTTACAATTACTAGTAACCTAATAGATGTATCAATGTGTGATGCTACGACTGGATGGGCTGGTGGTATAGCACAATTAGATACATATACAGATGTAAAGATAGAAGGTTCTGCATGTCTAGCTGCTTGGATTGACAATACCACAAGCGCAATTGAATATTATACTATTACATCTGTTGATTTATCTGGAGGAGAGCATATCTACATGTGGATGATGTGTAGTGGAGTAGTCGATACTAAAGCTAATGGTGGATATAGAATCGTTGCCTACAGCGGAACTGCTGGTGGTTCCAACTATATGACATGGTATGTTGGTGGTAATGATACTCATGGAACAGGCTGGTTATTATTGTGTTGTGATGTATCTGCTTCTGGATCAGAAACAGGAACATTCGATCCTACTGATGTAGTTGCTATCGGAATTCAGTTTAAAACAACAACTGCTGCTCTCAAAAGAGGACAGACCTATATGCATAATTGTTTCTGGGATGCAGTAAGATATGGCACTGGCTCAGTAGTTACAAGTGCTTCTACTGATGATGCCGATTATGAAGATATTTACGATGATGAAATAAATGATAATTACTTTGGAGTGATCCAGAAATCATATGGTTCTTATATTCAAACAGGGAAAATAATTCTGGGTGGAACAGGAACAGAAACGTGTGATTTTGTTATTGATAATGAACTTGTTATTTTTCCTTCTAATGATAAGGTTGCTTCTGATTTTTATGAGATACTACCTTTAGGTAATGCTACCAATCCTACCTATGTGATTATTACTGGCTCGGTTATTAAAGCAGCGGGTTCAGAAAAGTTTACTATTGATTCTTCTGGTGCTAATATAAATACGTTTACAATAACTGGTAGCACATTAAATAACGGGGGGACTATCACCTTCTTAACTGGGCAAACCATTACTGCTGTTGTCTTTACTGGTTGTGATACAGTCGATCCAAATGGTGCAACGCTTAGTGAGTGTACTATTGAAAATGCTACTGTAACGGGCACTTCAGCGGGTTCTTTGATGGTAAACGTGGATACAGAAGGAGAATCTTGTTCAGACATAAATTTTAAAAATTATCCTGGTTCTACTACCTATGCTGTATATGTAGCTGCGAGTGTCACTGAATTTGATATGGATAATTGGCAATTTGATGATCCTAATAATACTACTAGTTATGCTGTTTATTGGGCTGGGACTGGAGGAACATTAACGATTAATGCATTAAACGGAACCAACTTGGTTACAGCTGGGTGTACAAGTGCTGGAGGGACTGTAACTGTGGTTAATTCAGTTACATTAACAGTTACAGTAAAAAGAGCAGATACTAAGGCGTTGATTTCTAATGCAGAAGTAGCCATATACAAGGCTTCAGATGATAGTGAATTAATGAACGAATTAACAGTTTCTGGTGTAGCAACCGAAGTATTTGCATATCCAGGAACGGCAGTGGATATGTATTGGAGAGTGCGTGAAATTCCAGGCACAGATCCACAATTCAAGCCTCAGTCAAGCGAGGCTCAGATAACAGCAGATGGTTTTTCCCACACTGTATATTTAGAGAATGCTCCTTATGTAGATGACGTTTCATCGTAAGAAAGAATGAATATGATATAATAAAAGAAGTGAATAGATATGAGTGACACGATATTAAGTGGCGATTTAACCATCTTTTGGTTGGCGGAAGATCGTCGTAAACAAATAAAATGGACAGGCTCTGCTACTGGCACGAGAACCATGAATGAAGTTTATAGTGCATGGTTAAAGAAAATGTCTCAACTGACTCAGATGAGTGAAGGAACACCCATGCGAGCAGTTACCGATGCTGAATATCAAATTGGAAAATTTGATGCGGGTGATAAAGACCCATGGTTTATTGATAGAACTACCATGGAGCATATTACTGGAACTGTTGGATTGCCCATGTCGCTCTCAACTGTTGGATGGGATCGTGTAGAAGGCAGCAATACTGGTATCATAAAGCTAGTATTAGATACTATTGGTGCATTAGTCCAAGGAGATATAGGTGATACGGTTACCGAGGACACTAATGGTGACAAAGGAACCATTTTGGACATTAATCAAACCACCAAAGAAGTCTATATTCGTCCTGAAGATGATACGGCTGCTAATAGTTTTGATGCTACTGGAGTTACTATAACAGCAGATACTTCGAGTAATACTTCTGGAAATATTGATACAATAGGAGCATCTGACGGTGAGTCTATCTGGGCTGGTGTAGAATCAATTGCTAATCTTGCTGCTAATTCTCGTCCATTTGTCTATCAGGACGGCTCTGAAGTAATAGCCTACAAAGGAACAGATAAATGGTGGTTCGACGGACATATTAATACCAATTTCTTAATTCAAGATTTAGGCGAAGTTATTGATGAAGGTTACATTACTGTGTTTGCTGGTAAGTACAGGGATACATTTGCTTATTGGGAATTAGACTTATCCAACGGAAAACCCAAACCTGCGCCTCTTACAACTGGTGCTGAACCGCGTACCCTATCTGGTTATCGGCAATTCATAACAAATGCTGAGACTGGTGGCGGTTGGAGTGCAGCTGATATTGGTGAAGTCTTTCAAGAAGTGTCTAATACCGACAATCAGGCTATTATGACATCTATTAGCGGAACTGGACCTAATTACACAGTTCAATATTATTTAATTGGGTCACTTGAAGACTTTGGCGTGTCAGATCAATTGGAAGATGTAGCTCAAACAAAAACCATGACTATGACTGCTTCCGCTCCTACTAATGTGGGACCTGCTGCTCTGGCTGGATTGAGTATTGCATATGCTTCTGATAACACATTGGATATCAATGAAGATGGAACTAATGAGTATTTCTCAATCGTAGTAGATGTTTCTGATGAATTACTAGCTGATATGTTTGAGTGGATGAAATATACCAAGATGCGTGGACAGACTGGCACTGGCGATACTGATGGTCAAGAAGCAGAATCTTATCGTGGTATTGACTGGGTTATTGAGTATACTGGTACTGTTGGAAGTGGAGCTAGTGAAGGAGACGTAGTTACTCAATTAGTTACTGGAGCAACGGGCACCATTGTAGCTATACATACCACTCCTAAGATTGTTACATTGAGAGATTGTCGTGGCACATTTACAGTTAGCGCTAATGACCTGGAAGTTACTTCTGGTAATGGACTCACTGATCCAACTGCTGTTACCCAAATTACACCTGTTCAGAGTTGTCCTTGGGGAACTATGCCTGGTGCAGTATTTACTGGTGCACAAGGGGTAGCCTTGGAAAATGTCCACTCTAATGATGCAAACAAGTATACATTGACCGATGATGAATTTAATACTATTACAGTTCCAACCAAAGTGCCAGTGTTAGTTAGTGACAGTAGGGAAGATGATAAAATTGCAATTTTTGAGTTGGATGGCGCTGGTGGTGTTATTGATAAAGATATTTATACTGTAGATAGTATCGAAGCAGTTGGATCTACGAGCATTAGTGTTGATCCTGCTATTGCCGATAAAGTGCCAGGTAAGACAGCAGGTGGTGTTCTATTCGTAGTAGACCTCAGTGCTGATATAGAATATCGTTATCGTTATACTGGCTGGTCTGGTGATGACTTTACCTTGTTTGGTATTGCTTCTGCAACTGCCACAGGTGGAGACTCAGATA
>Ga0233409_10000032_pt1 | contig 19262 bp, 22 predicted proteins | sample Na_oxic_13_MG_FD_179871 | JGI IMG/M metagenome (GOLD analysis project Ga0233409, IMG submission 179871) | Seawater microbial communities from Saanich Inlet, British Columbia, Canada - Na_oxic_13_MG | ecosystem: Environmental > Aquatic > Marine > Inlet | place: Canada: British Columbia... | reverse complement strand
ATTAAAGGGTGTCCAATACATGAGGAACCACTACACGCAATTCCTTTTGATGATAGACCTTACTGGGAAGATAGATTAGGAGTAAAGATTGAAGGTAATCTTTGTCCAGTTTGTCTCCAAATGGTTGAAGCAAAATATACAAATGAAGAAGGTGTTGTTGAGTGGGATAAAATTGCTGTTGAATCTGTTAAATTTTCAGAACAAAAAAGAGTTGGTATTGGAACATTCCAACCTAGTGACCCAAAATCACAGGATGTTACCGAACTTATTGGTAGTGTTGAAATGCACAAACTTGATAGATACGGTGAAAATGACCCACGAGCATATAACTTTAAGGGTGAATTACAGGTATCCAATGGTGGACTAATTGAATATATTGAAATTCTAAAAGCAGATGTTAAATTTCATTATGTTTTAATTACAGCTGCTCAAGAACAGTTAATTAAAGCACCTGGTTTTCCACAAATGTATATTGATTCACTAATTCTATCACATACAAATCAAACAGAATTTGATTCATTCAGAAGTGATAAAAAGAATGAAGCACTACACGATAGAATGTATAAGGTAACTGTACCTTGGAATTTAAAAGTTAATGATGAAGTAAAAATTTATGAAAAGATGATTAAAGAATCTGATTTCAGAAACATTCATATTGCACCACATACTTTGAAAATTGCTGCTGAATTTGCAGTACTTTCAAGATTGGTGCCATCGACTAAAGTTTCATCACTAATTCAAAAAATGAAACTTTATAATGGTGAAATTATAGATGAATTTAAGAAAACAGATATTGATATTAAATCACTTAAAGAAGAAGGCCGTAGAGCAGGTGAAGGTATGTCAGGTATCTCACCAAGATTTGTTATCAATGCTTTAGATGTTGCTCTTGGTAAAAAAGAAGATAAAAATTGTATCAATCCTATTGATATGATTAGAGCATTAAGAGATAACTTTAATCATCACATTGGAATTATTGATGAAGATAAATCCAGATTTGTTGAACTCTTAATGGGAAGTAAAGATTCAGTTTCATCTGAATATAAAGATGTAGCTTTGAAAGAAGTTAATATGGCTTTCTTACATGCTTATGAAGAACAAGCTGAAGAACTTTTTAGAAGATACATGATGAACATTGGTGCATTTTGTAAGAAACAAAAAATTAAAGATAAAATCACTGGTGAATATTCTGACCCAGATGAAAAGATAATGCGTTCGATTGAAGATTATATTGGTGTACCACAACAATCTAAAAAGGAATTTAGAAACGGTGTTCATGTTTATAAATCTGATTTCTTGGAAAATAAAAAATCATTTACCTTTAGAGATTATGACCCAATTAGAATCGCGATAGAAAAAAAGTTGATGGGAGACCTAAAGAACGTGGTCTCATTGACATTAGGCGATACTAGTAGCACCGACCGTAAGGCATCAAAGAGGAGAGATAGAGCACTGGAAACTCTTTTAGAGAAAGGATATTGTAAAGAATGTGCGCAAACATTGCTTATATTTATAGGAGAGATTTTACGTCAAGTTTAAATAAAAACTGAAAGGAAAAGATATGAGTGATAATAAAATAAGACTACTAAATTTATGGAATGATATTGTTTTCGGTCTTACCATAGCATGGTACGTTGTAAAAGGGTACCTGCTATGGTTTGTATCAATGGGTGGTGTAGAAATTGAAGTAGGATTTACTGAAGACGGTGTAGAAAAGAATTACCTTTTCTTAGAAAAATTATGGTAGAAAGGATAAGTAATGACAATAGTATTTCAAGATGAAGGCGAACTAAGTGAAAAGGGACACAAAGACGCTGAAAGACATAGACAAAAAATAGATAAAGCCATTAGAGAAAATGTCCGTGATGTTATTGGTAATGAATCAATAATCACTAGAAAAGGTAAAAAGAAAGTTAAAGTTACCGTAAAGGGACTTAAAGATTATCGTTTTATTTATGGTGATTCTAATAGCGCTGGTGTTGGGCAAGGCGAAGGTGAGCCTGGTGATATAATTGACCAAAGACCAAAAGATGATGAAGGAAATGGTCCTCAAGCAGGCCAAGAAGAAGGCGAAGACTTAATGGAAACTGAAGTGGATATTGATTATCTACTTCAAATTATGTTTGAAGACCTTGGATTACCTTGGATTGAAGAAAAAACAAAAGCAAATAAGTTAGTACCAAAAGGTTGGAAGTTCGAAAATATTTCCAAAGTAGGTATCAAACCAAGAATACATAAAAAGAAAACAATGATGGAATCTATTAAAAGAAATATATTAACTGTTTCTCAAATAGTAAAAGATACTAATTGCTCACGTGATGATGGAAATAAAGCACTTGCTCAAGCTAATGGAGATATAAACAAAGCTATTGAAATTATTAGAAATGGAAAACTTACTTGTAAGCAAAGAAGAATTTTTATTGATAATAGTGATTTTAGATTTAAACAAATGGAAGAAGATATTGAGTATCATTCTAATGCTGTTGTTATAGCAATGATGGATGTTTCAGGTTCAATGGGCCCTGAAAAGAAATATCTATGTAGAAGTTTGTTATTCTGGATGACCCAATTCTTAAAAAAGAAATATGATTTTGTTGATATTAAATTTATTCAACATACAACAACAGCTAAGGTCGTTGATGAAGATGAATTTTTTAACAAAGCTGAATCGGGTGGTACCAATTGTTATACAGCATTTGAAAAAGCTAATTATATTATTGATACAGAATATCCATTAGATGAATGGAATGTTTATTGTGTCTATGTTGGTGATGGTGAAGACTGGGATAATAATAGAACAATAACAAAAATTGGTGAAATGCTTGATAAAAAAATTAACATGTTAGGATATGTTGAAATTGATACAGAAGAAAATCCATGGAACCCTGGTGGAACATTAATAAATACAATTAAACAAACATGGAAATTTACAAACCACAGGGAATTAGGAACAGACTTTTATAGAAATAATGATAAAAGATTTTTACTATCTGTTATTAAAGATAAAAAACATGTTGAAGCAACATTACGTCATTTCTTATTTCAACCTGGTAAGGAAATGAAATGAGAGATTTTAAAAAGAAATTACATTTATGTTGGTATATATTAACTGATAAATATACTAGTAATAGACAAAAATGCTGGTGGCTTTGGGATTGGAAAACAAAAATTACATTTAGTAAAAAAGAATGGAACAAATATGATAAAAATGAATTATTTAAAACAATTGAAAGACGAAAGGAATACAAATGAATCAATCAGAAATGCAAAGATTAATAAAAATTGAAGATAGAATATATCAACTAGCTCAAGAAGATGGTCTTGATTTTTGTGATATTGAATTTGATATTATACCTGACCAAAAAATGCTTGAAATAATGAGCTATAGATTTCCTGGTAATATTAGTAACTGGAAATATGGACGTGATTATGAAAGACTGAGAACATTTCAAGAAAAAATAAGTTATAATCTTCCATATGAAGTAGTTATTAATTCAAGTCCGTCAAGAGCTTATTTAATGAAAAATAATACATTTGCTATTCAAGTTTTGACAATGGCGCATGTTGTTGGACACGTTGCTTTCTTTACTATGAATAAACATTTTCAAAGAACTAAAAGAGATATTATTAATTACATGTCACAAGCATCAAAAAGATTTAATAAGTATGAACGACTATATGGTATTGATGAAGTTGAAAGAACAATTGATGCCGGTCATGCTATTCAATTTCATTGTAATCCTTTTGATATAGAAACAGAAGATGAAAAAAGAGAACGAATATTTGAACAAATGAAAATAAAAAAACATGTTAGATCAACTGCTGAATTTGCTGATTTAACATCAGTAGATGATTTTGATAAAAATAAAGAAGAAGATATTGCTCTTCAAAATCAAAAAATTTGGCGGGAATTAAAAGAAAGAACTCCTGTTGAACCAACAGAAGATTTATTAAGATATATTATTGATAAATCAAAAGTTCTTGATGATTGGCAAAAAGATATATTAGAAGTTCTTAGACAAGAAGGTGAATACTTCTGGCCTCAAATGAGAACACCGTATATGAATGAAGGATTTGCTACACTTACACATGAAAGAATTATGAAGAAATTGTTTGATGAAGACCTTTTGACAATGTCAGAACACGCACAATATAATTATTCTAATTCTCTTGTTAAAGCAATGAATCCAAAATCTATGAATCCATATTTAGTTGGTTCTAAAATATGGGAAAATGTTGTTGATAGATGGGATAAAGGTAGATATGGATTAGAATATGATAATTGTGATAATCAAAAAGAAAAAGAAGAATGGGATGATAAGTCAATGAAGGGCAGAGAAAAAATGCTTGAAATAATAAGAAGCCATACAGATTGGTTCTTCATGCAAAACTTTTTAACACCTGAATTAATAAATGACCTTCAGCTTTATATATATGTTAAACAAGATGGTTTGTTTACTGAAGATTGGGTTATAACAAAACAAGAATCTAAAAAAATTGCTAAAATGATAATAATGAGTTTTGCTCATAGTAGCATACCAACTGTAGAAATTAATAATGGTAATTTTAAAGACAAAGGATTTTTATTCTTAGAACATAAATGGTCAGGTGTTGGTCTTGAACCAAAATATTGTACTGAAACTATGAAACATATATTTAATTTATGGGGTAGTTCAATATTTATCAAAACTAAACAAAACAAAAAAGATATTATATATGAATTGAAAAAGAAGGAAAAGAAATGATAGTTGATTATATCGGATTAATACCAATTATTATATTGATTTTTTTCCTTTTTAAAGAAATGAGAAGGAATAATAAGTTAGAAGAAGAAAATAAAGGATTAAAAAGAGATTATATATTTGTAAAAGAAATCAAAGAAAGGTATATGGATAAGTATTATAGTTTATTACAAAAACATTTAAGAATGAAAGGATTAATTGAATAATAAAAAATAACATATTAATTTAAAAACCCTGTTGTTTACATAAATAATAAACAACAGGGTTTTTTTATGCCCTGTGAAAATAGACTGAAAACACAACGAGGTATTAAAATTGGCTATAAGATATGACGATAAATATGTTAAAAGACCCCAAACAGAACTGGAATATTCACCAGAACAAATATTAGAACTACAAAAATGTTCTAAAGATATAGATTACTTTCAAAAGTATATCAAAATAATTCACCCAGACAAAGGTGAAATATTTTTTGAACCATATGATTATCAAAAGAAACTAATTAATAAATTTAAAAAACATCGGTACAATGTAGTACTTGCTTCTAGGCAGTCAGGAAAAACAACTGTTGTTTCTGTATATGTATTATGGTATGCAATTTTCCACCCAGATAAAACAATAGGTATTGTATCTAATAAAGAATCTAGCGCTAAAATGATTCTATCAAGATTGAAAAAAATGTATGAGTGCTTACCAGTTTGGTTAAAACCTGGTGTCACAGAATATAGTAAAACATTTTTAACATTTGATAATGGAACTAGAATTGTTATTTCAGCTACTTCAGCAGACGCTTTTCGTGGTGAAACAGTTAATGTATTAGTAGCGGATGAATTTGCATTCGTACCAGGACATCAAGCTGAAGAATTTTGGGCATCCAATTATCCAACAATTTCAGCATCAAAAGAAGCCAAAATTATCATCATTAGTACTCCTTGTGGTCTTTTCAATATATTCCATAGAATATACTCACAATCAAAAAGTAAAATGAATACATTTGTTAATACTAAAATATCTTGGCAACAAGTACCTGGTAGAGATGAAGCATGGGCAGCTGAGCAAATTAAAAACTTAGGTCAACAAAAATTCGATCAAGAATTTGCTGTAAAATTTATTGGTTCAACAAACACAGTTATTAATAATGAAACAATAAAAGTATTAATGACTTCATGGAAAGAACCAGAATTTAGAGATTTAAATGATAGATTACAAATATGGGAAAAACCAGTAGACGGAGCAATGTATATTGTAAGCGCTGACCCAGCAAAAGGAACCGGTCAAAATTGGTCAACAATACAAATTTTAAAATTAGAAAGTGTTAATCCTGTTAAAATGGAACAGGTTGCAGTATTTAGAGATAACCTTACTGATGTTTATGAATTTACTGATATACTAAGTAAAATGTCATACTATTATAATAACGCATATATAATGTGTGAAAATAATGGTGAAGGGTCTGCTGTGGTTCAAAGACTATGGTGGGATGTTGAAAATCCAAATCTTGTAAATTCTGGTGCCAAAACAGCTAGTCTTGGAATAAGAGCAAGTACAAAAACAAAACCAAAAGCTGTTCTACTTATGAAAAAACTAATAGAAGACGGTAGTGTTAAAATTTTTGATAAAGAAACAATTGAAGAGCTTGGTTCTTATATTGAAGAAGGCACTAAGTTTTTTGGAAAAGATAAAGCTGATGATTTAGTATCAGCTCTATACTGGGGTTGTTATATATTGGAAATGAATATATTAGATGGAGGTTATGGATTCGTTGAGAAAAAAGAAGATGATGATACTTGGGGTATATTATCAGATGTTGAAGACACAGTAACTGATTGGAGTTGGTTAAATAATTCAAATGTTTTTGAATAAATAAATATAAATATGATTAATTAATAGGAAGGAAAAAACATGACAAAATCTGATTTAGCAGAAAAAATAAAAAGACGTTTAGGTGCACCAATGATTAAAGTTGAGATAGATTCTTCTCAATTATTTGATGCTATTGATTATGCACGTAGTAAATTTATTAAATGGGCAGTTGGTCAAGCAACACAAGAAACATTTATTACTGTAATGTTATCAGCTGGTCAATATGTATATGATTTACCAATAGGTGTAACTGAAGTAGTAAGCTATGAAGATAGAGAAGGAACTTATGGTGATATAAATACTTTATTTACCATTGATAATTTTTTATATAATCAAGGTGCATTTGATATGTTATTAAATACTACTGGTGATAATTATTCTATGATTTCATATCATATTGCAAGAGATTTTTTAGAAACAGTACAAAGATATACTCCATCTACATATAATTATAAATATCATAGATATACAAATCAACTTGAAATACATCCAGCCCCACCTTCAGGTTCATCATTAAGTGCTTTAAATACTGATGGTGAAACAATAACTGTTGATTCTCCAGGTTGGATATTACTTAGAACTTATATGATTGAAGGTAGCTCATTAGAAAATTGGGCTGTTGGTGATACTGATAATGATTTTTATGATACTGATTGGATATTTGATTATGCCCTTGCTGAAAGTAAAATAATGCTTGGTAGAGTTAGAAGTAAATTTGCACAGTTTGCTTCTATTGGAAACACAGGTATAGCATTAGATGGTGATACATTAATATCAGAAGGCACACAAGAAAAAGAAACATTAAAAGAAACACTAATGCTTGAAGAAAATTTTGAAGGATATGGAATTTTAATTGGATAAATTTTTGACACAAAAATATATACGTTTTTGTGTCAAAAATTATTAAATAGGAGAACAGATGGAAGATAAAATTTTAGAAGCATATGAAAATATGATAAAAGATAATTATAAAAAGAAAGAAGAAGAAATCAAAGAAATTAATGAAGGTAAAATTAAAGACTTCTTAAATAATTTAAAAGAAGAATTTTTAGTTAACCTTTGGGTCACTGGAATATTTAAAGGTGCTGACTTGATGGATAAGAATTGGAAAAAATGGGAAGGTAGAGATGATGTAATATCAAAAATGAAAAAAGCAATGGAAAAAGCCGGTGTGAAAGACCCATTTTTAGGTAAGGTAATGAAAAGAGTAGAATTAAAATGGAAGGTATAACATGAGATTTAAAAAATTTATAAATGAAGCACCTATACAAGCTAAAGGTTGGGATGATGATTCAATTGCAAAGTTTGAAAAAACTATTGGTAAGAAAGCTGATTCTAAAGGATTTTTTGACGCTTGTGTATTACGTATGAAAGGTAAAGAAGGTTTTGATGAACAAAAAGCAAAAGGTTTTTGTGCTTCAATTAAAGATAAGAAATATGGTAGTACACATTGGCGTGGAAAAGATAAACCAAAAGCACAAGCAAAAAAAGATACAAAAGAACATCCATTTAAAAAAGGAGAATAATTAATATGTCAATAATGAGCGCATACGAAAAATCAATGAAAGAAGGAAAACTTGATAAACGTATTATTTTACAACAACCAACACCTGATAATCCAGATGGTAAACAATTTGGTGGTGATGGTGATTATAATGCTGGTATTAAAAATATTGTAAACGAAAAAGATGTGAATAATGAAATATCATTATCTAAACCAAAAACAAATGAATTAAAGAAATTAGAAAATAGAATATCATTATTAGAAGAAACATTATTATTAGTAATGAAACAACATACGGAATTAATGAGAAAATAAAATGATAGGGATGTTTAAACGAAGATATATATTAGCATATGATAGAGGATATGTTTTTGGTGGAAGCGCAACGACTGATTCCACAGATGAATATACACCAAGTACTGATTCATGGGTTGAAAAATCAAATATGCTAATATCTACATACGGTCATGCTTCTTCAACAATGAATAATAAAGGATATTTATATGGTGGAGCAGGAAAATTAAATACTACTTATGAATATTACTCAGACACATGGACATTAAAAACTGGTAATATAACTGGGAGACAAGATTTAACAGCAACATCAATAAGTAATTTAGGTTATGTATTGTGTGGTACTTCTGCTACTCTTACTTGGACGGATTTAAATGAAGAATATAATCCTACTGGTGATTCATATACAACTAAAACAGCTACACCAAAACCTTTAAGACAAGGCTGCGCATCTACAATGGATGATAAAGGGTATCTTACTGGTGGAAATGATACCATAAGTGATATGAGAGATACTGAAGAATACACACCAACAGGAGCTGGTTCATGGGTAAGTAAAACAGATATGGATTTAGATAGATATGCTCATGCTATGTCAACAATAAATGATAAAGTTTATGTTTATTGTGGATTTAGATTTGGTCCTGGTCAAATACCAGATACTGATGAATATGTTGTGGATACATGGACAGCTAAATTAGATTATAATAGAACAGATACATATTTAATAGCAGGAACAACAATAGGTGATAAAGGTTATATTTTTGGTGGTCATCCAGCTACACAAACTGCTGATGAATATGACCCTGTTGCTAATATATGGATAGATGTTTCAGATATGCCATTACCAGCAAGACACACATTTACTGCAACACCAATGACAAATTAAAGGATTTAAAATATGGCAAATACAAGTAGACTTATAAAACCAAAATGGGAATTATATGATTTAGAAAATAATCCAGAACATGAATTATTTGAAGATTATATTGTTGAATTTACAGATATAGCTGGTATAAAAATTGAATATTATATACGAGATGAAGCAATTGAAATGGATAGGCTTTATGGTGAATCAGTAAATACAAAATACTTATCTGGTATAGAATCAAAATTATTATATGAACCAACAGAAGAACCTACATTAACGTCTGGATTTGGAATCAACTCAGAAGAATCTATCCAATATGCTTCTATGCCAAAGTTTATGTTTTCACGTGATATTAGTGCTGGTTATAATCCTAAACCTGGTGATGTTATAAAAACACTTTGGAATGATCGGTCATATGAAATAGCCGACGTTCACGAAGAAGAACAAATCTTTCAGCTAAATAAAATGGCTTGGGGATTTATACTTAAGGCGTACCGTTTTAGCGAACAATCAGTATCAGCTAAAAATATCAGTGATGATATTGACTCAACTGTAACAACACCTCTTACAGCCTTTGGTGATAACGATTGGTTAGAAGACGAAAGTGATACAAATTTAGATTATGACGCAACGGTATATGGATTTTAAATTATGATAGGAATGTTTAAACGAAGATATAAATTAGTAGTATATAAAGGTTATATTTATGGTGGTGATGGTGATAAAGATGGTTGTAATGAATATAACCCTAATCTTGATTCATGGACAGCTAAAACAAATATACCAGCTCCAACAAGAAATAATTTAGCTGCTTCTTCAATTCTTAATAAAGGTTATATTTATGGTGGTGGTAATAGTGGATACGCTGACTGTGATGAGTACGACCCAAATACAAATACATGGGATAATAAAACAGATATGCCATCACCAATAAGATATGGTTTAGCTGCATCTACAATAAACAATAAAGGTTATATTTATGCTGGATATTATACTAGTTTTCTACAAGATTGTGATGAGTATGACCCTGATTTATGGACAAATATGACAGATTTACCAGCACCAGGTAGAATGCGTTTAGCTGCTTCTACAATAAGTAGTAAAGGTTATATATATGGTGGTGATGCCGGCGGTGCAGATGAATGTGATGAATACACACCAGATGGTGGTACAGGAACATGGGCAGAAAAAACAGATATACCAGCACCATATAGATATTGGTTAGCAGCTTCAACAATAAGTGATAAAGGATATATTTTTGGTGGAAGTGATTTAACAACAGCGTCTTTACAAGATACAGATGAGTATGACCCAGATACATGGACGGCTAAAACAGATTGTCCATTACCAGCTAGAAAAGGTCATGCTTCATCAACAATAAATGATATAGGATATGTTTATGGTGGAATTGATGTTGCTGGTCTACAAGATTGTGATGAATACAACCCAGATACATGGACAAATAAAACAGACATACCAACAATTTATAGGTATTTCTTAGCGGCATCAACATTAGGAATTTAAAAAGGAATATTAAATGAAAACATATTTTTACTATAAAGCATTAAGAAGAACAATAATAAATTTTCTTGACGCATTTAATGATATAAAAGTTATTAGATATTTATCAGATGGAACAACTATTGATAAATATATTGAAGTACCAGTAAAATTAGCAGGTAAAGAAAAAACATGGTATTGGTTAAATGAAAGAAAAGATGACCAAACATTACCAATGATTACCGCTTGGATTACTACTATGGATTATGCAACTGAACGAAAAGTTAATTCACTTGCTAATGTATGTAGTGTAGCAACACCAAGTGCTGGTGATATGACAAGTTATTTACATCCAGTGCCATACAATTTAACATTTACAATGAATATTTGGTCACTTCATATGTCAGATACAGACCAAATATTAGAACAAATATTCCCATACTTCGACCCATTTATTTTTTTAAAAGTTAAAATACCAGAACTTAATTCTACATTTGATGTAAAAGTATTATTTCAAAGTTGTACACCTGAAATAATATCTGAAATACCAGATGAAGATTATAGAATAATAAATTACACACTTGATTTTCAATTACAAACTTATATGTTTAAACCTCTTGAAACAACTGGTATTATTGAAAAAATTGCTACTCAATATTCTTTAACTGAAGATACATTTACAGCAAATATTGGAAGCGGCACGCTTTCAGCTGGTCCTTCAGGAGGATTTCAAGGATTAATAATTGGCCAAGGATATGATAGTGATGGTGATTTAATAGCAAGTTATGAAGAGTTTAACTAATGATTGGAATGTTTAAAAGAAGATATAAATTACGAATTGAAAGAGGTTATATTTATTGTGGAAATGGTGGTGGATTTTTACAAGACTGTGATGAGTATGACGCAAATACTGATACATGGGATAATAAAACAAATGCTCCATTGCCAGCAAGATATTGGTTAGCAGCAACAACAATAAATTATAAAGGATATATTTATGGTGGAAGCGATGGAGGTAATTTACAAGATTGTGATGAGTATGACCCTAGTATTAATACATGGGATAATAAAACAGATGCTCCATTGCCAGCAAGATATAGCTCGGCATCATCTACAATAAGTGATAAAGGATATATTTATTGTGGTGATGATGTTGGTCGTCTACAAGATTGTGATGAGTATGATTCAGGTCTTGATTCATGGGATAATAAAACAGATAAGCCAGTACCAGCAATAGATTTTTTAGCTGCTTCAACAATAAACAATAAAGGATATGTTTATTGTGGACGTCTTTCAACTGGTACTCGGATGAAAGAAACTAATGAATATGACCCTGATACATGGACATTAAAAACAGATGCTCTAGCAATAAGAGGATACCATGCAGCATCAACGATAAACGATAAAGGATATATTTATTGTGGACATGATGGAGGTAGTATATTACAATCTTGTGATGAATATGACCCTGATACATGGACAAATAAAACAAATACTCCAGCACCAACTAGATATAGCTTATCGGCATCAACAATAAGTAATAAAGGTTATATATATGGTGGTTATAGCACTTTAAGAGATTGTGATGAATACACACCTGACACATGGGTAAGCGTAACAAACATACCAACACCAGGAAGATATACAGCAGCAGCATCAGCAATAGGAGTTTAAAATATGACACTTTGTAATAGTATAAGTAAAGCAAGCCCAACAAATTATAGTTTAGCTTTTCCGCTTTTACCAGCAGAAATAACATTATCTGCAAATAAACCATTAGTATTAAATATTTTTAGTTCTGTTATACCAAGTTTAACATTAAGTGAATTTGAACTTGATTGGCAAGGATTAAAAAATAAAGTAGTTGGTAGTCCTTTACTATTTGACCAATGGAATGTTAATTTTGTTGTAGATGCTGATTTTGAAAATTGGCAAATACTTTTTAATTGGATGAGCTATATAAATGATAACTATGAAAAACATATGGAGACACATAAAAATTATTCTGTTGACGCTAGTCTACAAATTATAGATAACTTTAAAGAAGACGTACTTAGTTTAAATTTTGTTTCAATATGGCCGACTAATCTTGGTGAAGTTACACTAAGTCAACGAGACGGTGAAACATTAATTGAATGTACAGTAAATTTTAGTTATGATTATTTTAAAATAATATAAATAAATACATAAATAGTAACAAATATAAATAAGCTTTTTCTTATGAAGATAAGAAAATAATACGGAGGAGAAACATGGCATTATATTTAAGTCCACTCGTAGATGTAAACGAGATTGATTTAAGTACAACAATTCCAGCTGTAGCAACAAGCATTGGAGTTATTGTATTACAAGATACATATAAAGGATATGAAAATAAACAAGTTTTAATTACAAACGTTGATGAATTAATTGAACAATTTGGTCAACCAGATGATAATTCATACAAAGATATTATGGCCGCAGCGGGATTTCTAAAATATGGAAATAATCTTTATTGTACAAGAGTATTAGCACCAAGTGCAACATTTGCTGGTGTATATGGAACACCTGGAACATCAGGTACATATACAGCATATACTACTGCAAATGCTTATCAATTAAGTGATTTTGCTGAAGAAGACCCAGATGAATTTGGTGAAGAATCAGTTGTCTTTGGAGTCGGTAGAGCAGACGCCGCAGCAAGTATATCAATAATAGCAAGAGATAGAGGAGCTAATGGTAATTATCTAAAAGTAGCTATAATTGGTAGAGACAAATACGAAGCAGTAAGAAATATTACTGGTGATGATGATGCTTCAGCAGCTTCACTTTCATTATCAGCAACATTATTTAATGATTTAGGAGATATTGATTATTCATTTGATAATGATAAACAATTCTTAGTAATGGTAAGAGGAGCAGACCAAGAAGATATAAACAAAACAACTATACCATATACCGTAAAAGAAACATTTTTTGTATCAACTGATACAAGAGAAATCGACGATGAAGGTGATAATAAATTCTGTGAAAACTATATAAACGCAAATTCAAGATATATAAGAATGGCAGTAACAAATGCTTTCAAAGATACAGATATGAGTACATATTTTAATACACAATATTCTACATTCGCTGGTGGACAAAGAAACAATAGTGATAGTATTACTGATGCAGATATTATAGAAGCATATGAACTATATGATAACGCGGAAGAAGTAGATGTAAATATTTTTATAGATTCAGATAAGAGCGTAACAGTAAAAACATCAATAGACGCAATTTGTCAAGCAAGAAAAGATGCGATGGCAGTTCTTGATGTACCTAAAGCATTAGTTGTAAATAATAAAGGATTTGAAGCAACTAACTGTAGAGATTGGAGACGAGGTATTGGAAGCTTTACAAGTACTAACCTAAATATAAACACAAGCTACTCAGCAGTTTATGCTAATTGGTTGAATGTTTATGATAAGTGGAATGCTAAATATCGTTGGATTCCTGCTTCAGGACATGTTGCTGGAATTTATGCAAATACAGATGATGTAACTGACCCATGGTTTGCACCAGCTGGTTTAAATAGAGCTATTATAAGTAATGTTAGAAAACTAGCTTGGAATCCATCAAAGGGACATAGAGATGTACTTTACAAAAATGGTATTAATCCAATTGTATCTTTCGCTGGACAAGGAAAGGTTATATGGGGTCAAAAAAATCTACTTGATAAGAGCTCAGCATTTAATAGAGTAAACGTAAGAAGACTATTTATGATTCTTGCAAAAGCAATAAGCACAGCATTAAAATACTTCTTATTTGAACCTAACGACTCATTTACAAGACTTCAAATTATAAATATGATTGAACCTTTCTTACGAGACGTTGAAGCAAGACGAGGTATTTATGATTACTTAGTAGTCTGTGATAGTAGAAACAATACCGCAGAAAGAATAGATAGAAATGAACTATGGTGTGATATTTATATCAAACCTACAAGAGCAGCAGAATTTATAGTTCTAAACTTGATTGCTACAAAAACTGGAGCAAGCTTTACTGAATTAGTTGCCGCTGTAACACCAAGTTAAAATAAAATGGGGTAGTTTTGCTACCCCATATAATAAGAAAATAAAAAATAAGAGGTAAAGAAAAATGGCAGATTTTAATTTAGAAGGATTTAAAGCAGGATTTGGAGACGGAGCAAGAAGTAATTTATTTTACTATATACCAAACTTTCCTGGTGGAGTAGATGAAGGACTTAATAATAATGCAAAATTCCTTGTAAAAACAACATCACTTCCTAGTACAACAGTAGAAGAAGTCCCAGTTAATTGGCAAGGATATGATTTCAAATATGCTGGTAAACATACTTATGGTGATTTCGCTGTAACATTTAATACTGATAAAGAAGCCAAGATTAGATTTGCATTTGAAAGATGGATTAATGAAAAAATACATAATCCATTAACAAATGAATATTTTAATTTTGATAATTATATGTTAGACCAAAAACTACAATTACTTGGATATGATGGTGAACCAGTAATGGAATATACACTTCACGATGCTTGGCCAAAAGAAGTAGCAACACTAGCATTAGATTATGCAACAAGTGATATTGCAACATTTGATGTTACATTTGTATATAGCTACCATACAGTTATAAAGGGTGGTACAGGTAACTAATTATGAAATTAGAAAAATACTTGAATGAAAAAGTAAGAACTCCTGGTTCAATTATTCCACAAGAAAAAAAGGGACCAGGAAAATATAGAGTAATAATGATGGTTGAGTTTAATATTTATTCAAATGATTTTGATAGCGCTCAAAATATGGCAGAAATGTATTGTAAGAGAATTAGAGCTAAAGGAAAAAATAAAGTCGTAAGTATTGAACATGATTATTCAGAAGAAATGCCCAATAAATAAGTGAGGAGATAATATGTCAACGAATTTTAAGAATTATATAAATGTTTATGAGTTTGAATGTGAGTTACCGGGAAGTGGTAAAATAATTAAATATAAACCAATCACTACCGGACAAATGAAGAAACTTTTGATTTATGAAAATGAAACAAGTCCAGTAATACAAGAAAAAGCTTTAGATGATTTAATTTCTTCATCAGTAATAGATAAAGATTTTGATATAAATAAACTTTACCTAGAAGATAGATTTTTCTTATTAATTGAAATGAGAAAAAATACAAAAGGTAAAAAATTTAAATTTGATTTTAAATGCCCAAAATGTAAAACAGTATCACAACAGTTAATCGATCTTGATAGTTTAAAAGTTGTTAAATTAAAAGATATTAAAATAAATCCAAAAATTAAATTAACAAAACAAATTTCTATTGAATTAAAACATATAACACGTGGTGAACAGAAAGAGTTAGAAAAATATCTTGACTTAAGTATTAGTGAAACACAACAAATGGTGGAAATGCAATTACTTGGATATGCTGCTGGTATAACAAAAGTTATCACACCAGAAGGAGAAGAAACACCGGATTTAAAAGATAAAAAATGGATGTTAGAAAACACACCACCAGCAATACTTGACAAGTTAAAAAATTGGTATAATAATACAGCTTTTGGTGTTGAATTTACATATACAACAAAATGTATAAATTGTAAACATTTTCAAGTTATGGATATTCCTTTAGCCAATTTTTTTTTCTAATTAATTTATGGAAAGTAAATTCTTTAAAGAGTATAATTGAGGAGCAATACTATCTAGCTAAAAAAGCAAATATAGGTATTACAGAATCAACATTAATGGCTGATTGGGAACGAGAAATATATTGTACTTTATTAGCATCAGACATAAAAGAAGAAACACAACAAATGAAAAATATCAATCCCACTTAGTTTAATAACTAATGGATTTAATGATCTCAAGGGATATAATAGTCCGTTGGGATTTTTTAATTTAAGGATAATATAAATGCCAGAACAAACAGAACTTTCTAATATTAATAAAGGAATCCAAAAGTTAGTAGAAATATTAACTGTACAAGATAGAAAAGAAGATAAAAGAGAAGCAAAAAAAGAAATAGTAATAAAAGAAGTAAAAAAAGAAAGAAAAGAAATACAAGATAGTAATCTATCAACTTGGGGTTCTATAAAAACAGGATTTGATGCTTTTAATGTATCAATAGAAAATGATGAAGAAAATAAAATAACTTGGGGAAAACTAGGTAGTCAAGTAAAAGATTCTGTTAGTAAATGGTACAAACAAACCAAAGAAATGGATAATATGTTAGGTGCGACTTTTAGATTAGGTTCTGCTGTATGGGAAGGTATTAATAAACATTTAATATCAAATTTAAAAACTGCTTTCTCAAATGTAGCATCTGGTGTAAGAGAAGTATTAGGTCCTGTTGCTGAAGCATTTGATACTATGAAAAATGCTATTATGGGTGTCTTTGGTTTTTTCAAAGGAGTTATTGGTTCATTTTTTAGTAATAAAGTTAAACCTGAAGATAAAAAAAGAAATAAACTTCTTCAAGGAATTGTTGATTATTTTATAAGAAGTGAAAGAGCAGATGCTGCAAAAGGCGGTAAAAAGAAAAAACTAGGAATGCTTGGGAAGTTACTATTTGGATTAGGTATTGTTATTGGTGCAGTTGTTGGAGCAATTATGGCTCCATTTCGATTGTTACTTGGTATATTAAGAAAAGTAAAACCAATAGCTTTAGCAATAAACAAATTTTTTGGTACAGCAAGTAAATTTGGAAAAATAATCGCCAAAGCTAGTAAATTTTTAGGACCATTAGCTGCTGGATTTAAATTAGGTTTCAAAGTATTAGGTTGGCCTCTTACAATACTTCTTGGTATTATTGATGCTATAAAAGCAAGCTGGACTAAATATAAAGAAGGTGGTACAGTTTATGAAATTATTATGGCTGGTATCAAAGGCGCATTCATGGGTCTATTTGAATTACCTATAAAAATTCTTGGTTGGATAGGTGATAAAATTTTATCACTATTTAGTGTTGAAATTGAAGGTGGTTTAGCACAAAAAATTATGGATGTTTTATCTAATGTTTTTGATTGGATAATTAACATTCCAAATATGTTAATAGAAGCTGGGAAAAAACTTTTTGGAGGAGAATCTAAAAAAGAAGACCTATCTGCTTTTGATGAAATGGGTGGTGGGGTTGATACTTCTATTGTATCAAGAGCTGAAGAAAATAGAAAAAAAGATGAGAAATTATTTGCTCAAAGAGCAGCTGATAGAAAAGAAGCTAAAAGAATAAAAGATGAAGCTGATGCAGAAGCTAAACGAATAGCTGATGCTAAATTATTAAAATCAAGTGAAGGCATTAAAACTAATGTAAATCAAATGCACCAAACAACAATAAATAAACAAACAATAATTGAATCAATACCAGATGAAATAGATGGTTCTTTAGTTGGAATAGAATTACTTTGGGATTTTTAAAAGGATAAAATATGACAAAATTTGCATTTACAGGAACAGAAGTAAAGAGACCTATTGGTAATAAAAATATACCACATGGTAATTTTAAAGAAAACAAAGGAACATTATGGGTTTATTTAAAACCAAGAAAATTAGAAGGACAAGGCACAGCTGGACGTGGTGGTTCAATTTCTGTTGGAGGCGCAGGACCTACTTTTAAATTTTTAGCTCCATTAGATATACAAGAAACTGTATCACATACTTGGGAACCATATGAATCTGTACAATCAAGATTAGCAGAAAAAGTAAGATCGGTTGGAAAAACAGTTGGTGAAATAGAAGCACTAGGAAAAAGTTTTTCTTTTGATACTGCTAAAAGTCTTGCTTCAAGTGAAGGCGTTAATGATTTTATGAGAAAAACTATTGCTAACTTAGAAGGAGCAGCAATTCCTAAAATGAAAGTTGATACACCTCTTGTGTATGAAAGTTCTAATAGAAGAAACTGGATATTTAATTTTAACTTAGTATCTGAAGGTATAGTTAAAGATTCTCCTTCAGTAGATATTATTGATGTAGTTCAAGACTTAATGAAATATTCCTCACCAGAATCTGCTGGTAGTATTAGTATTAATTTACCATACATTTTTGACTTATCAACATCTCCAGCATCATTTATTAAAGCAAGTTATACAGCGCTAACAGCAGTTCAACCAAGTTATAAAGGCCCTTATATAAAAGGTTATCCTTCTATGTGTGATTTACAATTATCATTCACAGATTTATCACCACTATTTCGTAGAACAATCGAAACAGGGTCATTAATTAATGTTAAAGATAATACAAAGTTATAACATAAAATCCTCAATACTAAATTTCTCAATATGGTTAGTTCTTTTAACTATTCTTAATCCGCTTTCACCCATAATATGAAATGACTCAAATTGAATACCATATAATATATCTTGTTCATCACCATGAATTTTTCTAGAAATAACTTTACCTCTATCACCCTCATTAATATCAGCACTGTATGTCCAGTCTATAGCACCCATAGCTTCAGCCATTCTTCCATATGATGAATAATGTTGACCAGTAT